>Ga0209084_1004070_pt1 | contig 10405 bp, 9 predicted proteins | sample C_130820_MF_Meta_FD_187309 | JGI IMG/M metagenome (GOLD analysis project Ga0209084, IMG submission 187309) | Freshwater microbial communities from Lake Croche, Canada to study carbon cycling - C_130820_MF_MetaG (SPAdes) (version 2) | ecosystem: Environmental > Aquatic > Freshwater > Lake | place... | reverse complement strand
GAAAAAAGAGGGATTAGCTCAACATCATTGAGAACCATTGATGCTCGTGCAATAGCAGATGAGTCGTTCAAATCTACCAATCCAGAAGATGCCAATTACAGGGTTTCTGAACTTTACGTTGCATTAGCTAGAGGTCAAAGAAAGATAGATGATATTACTCTACCAGGAAGCGGTTCTTTGGCTAAGTTAGCAGCTCAGGCGCAGGCCGGAGATCGCTATTATATTGAAGTAAAAGGAGTTCAGCGCAAGAATTTTAAAGGAACGGTAGAATCGATTCCTTATTCTTTGTCGAAGAATATACCTCTATATTAATTTGAATTGGTTTAGAAAATATTGTGTTATGAAATTATTCTTGAGTATCAGTTGCTTATTGGTTTCGCTTTTAGGGTACAATGCTTACTCCCAAGAAAAACCCATAAATGCTGCAGACTTAAATTCTGTTAGACCCATTGATGATGCCAATGTGCACTATCGAGTTCGATTATGGCGTAGATTAGATCTGAATGAAAAAATCAACCAACCTCTGTTCTCTTTTAACAATGAAATTTCCAAATTTTTAGTTGAATGGGTTGAAGCCGGAATATTAACTCCATACGCGAATGATTCTTTAAAAACAAAAATGACCCTTGCGCAATTCAAGGAAAATTTAAAAATTGAGGAAGGTGTGGTAGATGGAGAATTATCAGATGCTGAAAAATCAGCTGGTTTTGGATCTGAAAATAAAACGCCATCTGGCGCAGGAACAGATGATGGATGGGGTGGTAAAACAAACTCAACTGCAGAGAAAGCAAAGCCTTCTGATGGATTTACCGAAAAAACAGCTACATCTGCTACCTCTGCCGCTTATTATTTCCCAAAAGAATTAACCATCATTGAAATTAAGGAAGATGCTATTTTTGATCGTCAACGTTCTAGGCTGTATTTTGATATTTTATCATTTACTTTGATTATTCCTGCTTTTAAAACCAAGGCGGGATTCGATAAACCTGTAGCTTCTTTTAGATACAAGGAATTGTATAAGCTTTTTAGAAGTAACCCGAATTGTATCTGGTATAATTCTCAAAATGAGATTCAACATAAAAATATGGCTGATGCTTTTGACCTAAGAATGTTTCAAGCAAGAATTGTAAAAAAGGGTAATCCGAGAAACCAATTTTTGACTGACATTAATAATAGTGAACTGGACGGATTAAATCGTTCTCAGGCATTAGAATACGAATTGTTAGAGATTGAGCACGATATGTGGGAAAATTAAATATCGATTAAAAAAGGGAGATTTTCTCCCTTTTTTAATGTCTACAATTCTCGATTTAAAAATAGTAATATTCGAATATAATATATTCAAAATTAGGTAAACACTTAAATTAGTTTCAAAATAATTACATTATCGTTCAATAATTCCTTTTTTTGAGGAGATAGATGTAAATTGCAAGGTAATTTGAATCAAAATTAAATATGTCGTATCAACGCAAGACAAAAATTGTTGCAACTGTCGGACCAACATCTGAATCAAGAGAATCTTTAATCCAATTAGCTAGCGCTGGAGTCAATGTTTTTAGATTAAATTTTTCGCATGGAACTCATGAGGATCATTTAGAGCGTTTAAAAACAATTCGTTCCATCAGTAAAGAATTTAATTTAAACCTTAGTATTCTTCAAGACTTACAAGGGCCCAAAATTCGTACACAATTAGTGGAGGGAAGTGGTGTTTTATTAGTTGCAGGGAAACAATTGATTTTTGCAATGGATGAAAATTTATTGGGAACAGCAGAAAAGGTAGGCACAACATATACTTCAATGTATCTCGACGTTAATGTCGGAGAAAGAATATTGATGGATGATGGTAATTTGGAAGTGAAAGTTATTTCCATTGATATGGAAAAAAAAGAAGTAGTGACGGAAGTCATTTATGGAGGGATATTGAAATCTAAAAAAGGTATTAATTTACCTGGTACAAAAGTTTCATTGCCTTGTTTAACTCCTAAAGATGAGAAAGATTTGTATTTTGGATTAGACAATGGTGTTGATTGGATTGCCTTATCATTTGTTCGGAAGGCTTCTGACATATGGGATATCAAAGATAAGATCAAAGCTTATGGTAAAAATACTCGTGTAATAGCCAAAATTGAAAAACCAGAAGCGATTGATAATTTGGATGAAATCATTGCTGCTACGGATGCTATCATGGTGGCACGTGGTGATCTTGGTGTAGAAATGGATGGAGCTGTTGTTCCCTACCTCCAAAAAGTAATGGTTGAGAAGTGTACTGCTGCTGGTAAGCCTGTGATTGTAGCAACTCAAATGTTGGAATCTATGATTACCAATCCTGTACCTACCCGAGCGGAGACCTCAGATGTTGCAAATGCAGTATTGCAAGGTGCTTCTGCTACGATGTTAAGCGGCGAGTCAGCTTCAGGTGCTTATCCAATAAAAGCTGTTGAAACAATGGCACATATTCATGAGGTGGTTGAACATCAACAAAACCAAATTGAAATTATTAAAGGTGACGAAGCAGCTATTTATTTTAAAAACCACGCTTTAAGTAATCATGGAAATGTTGAAATAACATTGAATGATCGTTTAATTGCCGGTGCTTGTCGTTTAGCTCGTGACGTAAAAGCTAAGGCCATTTTATGTATTACTAATTCCGGATATACAGCGTTCCGTCTATCTGCTCATCGTCCAAAAGCTGATTTGTTTGTCTTCACTTCTAATAAAGAATTAATGTCGACGATGGGTCTATTGTGGGGTGTTAAGGTGTTTTTTTATGATCCGGCAGCGGAGAGTACTGAAAAAACGGTTGCAGCCATGGTTAATGAATTGAAAAAAGCAGAATTATTAAAGGAGGGAGATGTTTTTGTAACAACCTTATCTATTCCTTCTGATACAGATAAAAAAACAAATACAGTACAATTGGGTATTGTAGAATAATATTTTCTTACAGGCAGTCCTTTAAATGCGTATGAAAAAGAGAATTTCTTGGTTAACTAAGTCAATTAGCTTTTTATACACTTTATGGGCTGCTTTTTGGTTTATTTTCTTTTTTCTACTTCTTTATCCGGTCATTTTTGTACTCATCCATCGAGTACCTTGGAGGAAAAATGCACTTCAATTGATTCACATTTGGGGACAACTTTTTTTCTTTTTTTCATTTATTCGATTTGATATTCGATATGATTTTAAGCCCAAAAAAGATCAAATTTATGTTTTTTGTGCCAATCATTTTTCCTATTTAGATATTCCAGTTTTAGTGGTTTTAATTAAAAACCATTTCTCTTTCATTGGTAAAAGTAGTATCCGAAAAGTTCCTTTATTTGGATATATGTATGCCAAATTACATGTATTAGTAGATAGAGATAGTAAATCTAGTCGTGCGAGTTCATTGATTAAATCTGTACGCGCTTTACAAGCACGAAGTTTAGCGATTTTTCCAGAGGGAGGTATTACATCAAAAAAATTTCCTTACATGTCTACACCTTTAATGGATGGAGCTTTTCAAATGGCCATTCAGCAAAAGGTGCCAATAGTGCCAATCAGTTTATTCAATAATCATATGATGTTGAATGGTGATAACTTTTTATTACGCCCAGGCGTTATTAAGGTGCATGTACATTCACCAATTATTACTGCAGGATTAACCATGGAAGATTTAGGTATTGTCCGTGAAAAAGTATACCAATCTATTCAATTACCTATTTTAGCCCATTATTCTCTAGATTCGCTCCATTAATTTTTGTAGATGAATGTTTTAAAAATGTTTTTTGGGGTGTGTAGTGTTTTTTTATTGCTTTCATGTAAAGATTCACAAGAAAAAAATGCCGATTTACCTCGTCCTAAAGGTTATAATAGAATCATTTTGCCTAAGCATAAATATGAAGTTTTAGAAACGGGTCATCCTTTTACTTTTGAAGTTTCTCAATATGCTAAAGTGTTACCGGATACCGTTTCTTGGGCAGAGCCACATTGGTTATATATTTACTATCCCCGCTGGCAAGCATTTATTCAATTGACATACAAACCGTTAAATAGCGATAAAAAAAAATTATTTAAGCATATCAATGATTCGTACACCTTAGTTGCTAAACATAATATAAAATCCAGTGGAACCAAGGAATATCAATTGCATTATTTCAATGGGAAATCTGCTACCATAATTGAGTTAAGTGGGGAAGTAGCTACTTCTTTTCAATTTTTTACTACTGACAGTACGAATCATTTTTTGCGTGGTGCTCTATATGTTAAAACAGCTACCCAAAATGATTCCTTAGCTCCGATTATTGATTTTATCAAATTCGATGCCTTGCATTTAATCAAAACTTTGAAATGGAAATGATTTTATTTAGATTAGTTTTACAAATGAATTTGATTGAATAATGGTTTTACTAAAGTTAGTAATTGCTATTTTATTGATATTGACGTCTTATATTTTTGAAAAAATAAAAGATAAATTACCCTATTCCTTACCTAGTAAAGAGGGTACTAATTTTTTATTATTTGTGACGATTTTCCGTTTATTGCCATTTATATTAATCTTTAATATCTGTCAATTTGACGCCCGTTCAGATGTCCAGATGTTTTATGATTCCGCATTAAGCGCTCTAAAAGGAGGCTTTGTTTATAGGGATTTCCCGACAGCCTATTCACCATTATTCCCCTATTTTACAACAATTCCTCTATTTTTTGTAAATAGCCCAAAGTCTATTTTATTTCAAATGGTCATGCTCGAATGTTTCATTCTTTGGGGTACGTTAAAATTATATTAGAGAACAGAAAATTCAATTTTAACAATTCTTTATTTACTTCTACCGACAACTTTTGTTTTTTCTGTTTTAGGTGGTCAAGAAGACGTGTTGATGTGGGGTGTATTAGTTGTTGTTTTATTGGTATACCGTTTTAATCATTCTTTTTTTTGGGTGGGTGTGCTACTTGGTTTAGGATTATTAGTAACAAAGTTTTTATTAATTCTCCTTTTTCCCGGGATTTTCATTTACACAAAATCTAAAATTAAATTTTTGGCAGGCTTGTTAGTAGTCGGTATTCCTAGTCTATTATTTTTATATTACCATATTCAGTTGGATTTTTTATCTCCTATTAGCCAAGCCAATGACCCTAGGCTACCTAATTTATGGTCCGTATTGCATGTATTGTCGAACGGGATTAGCCCTTTTGGTCCTAAGTGGCTAAATTGGTTTGGTTTGTTTACTATCTTGTTTGGAAGTTGCTTTCTTGCATTCAAATATCGAAAAATTGATTTTTTAACATTCCTACCCAATTTATTTATTTTAATATTTATTTGGTTAATGGTTATTCAACAAAGTTCCTTAACGAATTATTCGTATAATTTTATGATGCCTGTTGTTTTTTTAAACTATATGGATTTTAGTTTGAATCAAAAAATCGCTTTTTTTATTTTTAATATTGCATTGATTATTCAACCTGCAGTATGGTGGGGACAGAATATGATCTACCTTCATCATTGGACAGATTTATTAATCCCTATCAATTTTGTTGAGTTTTCCTTAGAGATCACAGTTGTTATAGGATTGTTATATTTATTGTTTTTTCAGATAAAAAAATTGAACGTTTTTTTAATAGACAAATAGATGGCTTCAATCACAGCAATTATTCTCACCTATAACGAAGAATTACATCTCGAAAGATGTATCAAAAGCCTACAAAGTTTTTGTTCAAGAATTTGTGTTGTTGATTCTTATTCTACTGATCAGACGATTGAAATAGCAAAATCTTTGGGTGCTGATGTTTTTCAAAACGCTTGGGAGAATAATTATGCTAAACAATTAAATTGGGCGATTAACCATTGTCAAATTGCAACTGATTGGACTTTGAGAGTAGATGCCGATGAGTATTTCCCGAAGGCTGCCCAAGATGAAATTAGTAATCAAATTTCTCAATTAACTAATGAAATTGTTGGAATTGAACTACTACGTCGAATAGTCTTTAAAGGTTCTATGATTAGATTTGGTGGTTTTAAGGAATTTAAGTTGTTACGAATTTGGCGGACAGGTCAAGGAATATGTGAACAAAGACTGATGGATGAACACATTGTTCTAGATGGAGGTGTAGTCATTTCCTTTAATCATTATTTGATTGATGAAAATTTAAATTCAATGCACTGGTGGGTTCAAAAACACAACAATTATGCTCGAAGGGAAGCCGCAGATGCGATTAATTTGGAATATCATTTGATGGAAACAACTAATTTGGAAGAAAAGGCAGGTGTAAAACAAGCTATTTTAAAACGTGTTTTCAAAAATCAAGTTTATAATAAATTGCCTTTAGGCTTAAGGCCTTTGCTCTATTTCTTTTATCGATTTTTTATACGTTTGGGTTTTTTAGATCATCCTAAAGTATGGATTTTTCATTTTATGCAAGGACTTTGGTATCGACTATTGGTTGATATGACTATTTATGAATTAAAAAGTCAAACGAAAGGGGATAAGGAAATGATGAAAAAAATCATCTTGAATGATTGGAATATTAAATTTGAGGAATAGCTTTAAAAGATACTTAGCTCTGTTTGGCAAATTTAGCTGATGTTGCCGTTATAGAATTTCCAACAGCATATCATTATAAAATTCAAGATTATCATACTCTTCATCAAGTCAGATGTTATCAATCAAAAATGGTAAATAGAGTTCAGCAATTGGAATAATTTGGGCAGCTAGATTCATGACCTCTTTTCTTGAGTAATTCATATTCATTAGTACTAAATGTAATTTCAGTTTTCTGATACATACATTGATTAATTCACTAAAATCATTGACCTAGTAGCTAAACATAATTCAATCTTGTTTTGCCCAACGAAATTATTAGTTTCATTACTGCTCTAGGATATCCCAAAATCTTTATAATTATTTTTCCTTTTGTTTGGTTCAAACTTAGGGTATTTTATGAGATTAAACTGAATTATAATTCAAGTAAACTCTTATATTGAATTGCATAAAATTGATTAGATTTGTAAATAAACCTTGAAATACTATGAGAAAATGGGTACTTATTTTTTTAATAAGCGCTTTAAATATAGCCTTTACTGCAGACAAGGAAATAAAATGGGTGGCTATTGGCGATTCTATTACCTATTTGAATGATCATCCTAATGAAACGGGCAATAGAATTAGTAAAGGTTACATGACCATGCTAACAGAAAAATTACCGAATGTACGCTTTGAGAATCAAGGTCATAATGGCTGGACTGCCATCAAAATTGCAACAGATATTGAAAAATTGGGTTTGCAAAAAGCGGATGTTTATAGCATTTTTTTAGGGACTAATGATTGGTGGGGAGGGAAACCATTGGGTACTTTGGACGATTATAAAAATAATACGGGTTTAAATACAGTTAATGGAGCATTTCGAATCATCATTGATAAGTTGAAAAACTTGAACCCTCAGGCTAAAATACTATTAATCACACCCATGCAGCGAGTTGACTTTGTTTATATCAATAATTTTAAAAACAATGCTTACGGCTCTTATAAAGATAAAAATGGTCAATATTTAGAAGCATTTGCTGATGCTATTTCTGCGATTGGTCAATTAGAGAGTTTTGCAGTTGTGGATTTGTACCATAATAAAAAACTAAGGCATCAAAAATTAGTCTATTTCAAGCGATTGAAAAATCCAACGACCGGTGAGTACAAGAATTATTCATTTCCTGATTTCACCAACCTTCCATTTGATCCTGCGAAGGATGAATATCCTTATCCATTGGAGTCAATTCGAATGACTTATGATGGCTTGCACCCTTCAGATAAAGGTTATGAAGTAATCACGAAAGCATTATTACACGAATTTAAATCTTTATAAACGATGAAAACAAAATTTATCTTTTTGAGTATTTACCTGTTAATTTCTAGTGCATTATACGCTCAAGGCCCAAAAGTATTAGTTGTAACAGCTCATCCTGATGATGAAACAGGTTTTTCAGTTACTATGTTTAAGATTACGCATGAATTGAAAGGCATCGTGGATATGGCGGTGATGACCGATGGTGGTGGTGGATTTGCAGATTCACAATTAGGAGCCGTGTATTATGGATTAAATTTAACCGATTCTGTGACAGCCCGTAACCATCTACCCTTGCTAAGAAAACAAGAAATTATCAACGCTGGCCGAATTATGGGAGTTAGGAATATGTTTTATATGGAGCAGCCAGACGATTGGTACTCGACAGATCCAACACCTTATATAACTGGGAAAAATTGGGATATCCCTTATGTTGAAAGACGAATGGATCGAATTTTAGCGGATGGTGATTATGATTTTGTAATAACTATGTTACCCCATGCTGGCCAGCATGGTCATCATAAAACAGCAGTATTAATGGGATTAAGAGCTGTGAAAAGGTTCAAAGGAATAAAAAAACCAATTATCATAGCTGGCAACCCTACCACCCTTCAATCCAAATCTATGGAATTTTCTATGTTGGATGGATTTCCTGAAACAAAAATAAAAAAGGATGCACCTCAATTTGTTTTAAACAGAGCTTTTAAATTCAAGGAAAATGATAAAGTGAGTTACAAAATTGTAGCGGATTGGGTGATTTCAGAATATAAATCTCAAGGTGCCATTCAAGAAAGTGGAATTCATAAAACAGATTTAGAAATTTACCGCTATTTCGATTTGAACGATAATAGTGGAATTGCTAAGGTTCAGAAACTTTTTAACGATTTAGCGAAGAGCGGTTTTGCAGCACCTCCCACTCCTTAATCTTTGCCGGTTGATGTTCTTTCAAGACGATTTGATTCAGTTCTGGAATTAATTCAGGATATTGATGCACAACATTTTGAGTTTCATGGGGATCTACGGCTAAATTGTAGATTTCCCATGGAGCATTTAGGTCTTTTTTAAGGTTTGACTTCACTGCTTTTAAATTCCTAATTCTAATAGCAATTTGTCCTGATTTTTCAGGAAATTCAAAGTATAAATAGGGGTGTATTTTTTGATCTCCTTCATTTAATAATGTTGGCAGGAATGATATCCCGTCTGTTTGGGTGATCTTTTGCTTAGTCAAATCTGCCAATGTAGCTAATATATCATATTGTGTAGAGGGTAGGTCTTTTATTTGGCCACCAGCAATTACGCTAGGCCATCTGACAATCATAGGTTCTCTGATTCCTCCCTCATACAAATCTTGCTTTCGTCCTCTCAAACCAGCGGTGCTATTGAAAAATTCAGTATTTACGCCTCCCACATCAAAGGTTGCTCCATTATCGCTCGAAAAAAATACGATTGTCTGATTGTCAATTTTTTCTTTTTTCAGTGTTTCAATAATCTTACCAACTTGTTGATCCAAATAAGAAATCATTCCTGCGTAAGTTGCTTTGGGATTTTTATTGGGAGTGTAGCCTTTTTGACCCCAATAGGTACTATCTGGAAAAGCATTTAGGTAAGGTTGAATAGCCTCATCGGGTACTTGTAATGAAAGGTGAGGTAAAGGTAGAGGTAGGTATAAAAAAAAGGGTTTATGTTTATTTTGTTGAATAAACCCGATGGCTTTTTCCATCATTTTATCGACTGCGTACTCTTTGCCTTTGTATTTATCAAAATTTACTTCATCTAAATTCTTTTTCCCTTGAAATTCATGTACATAAACATAGGGATTGTTTAAAGTATCCCATTTTCCATTTTCCCAAAGATGAGTAGGGTAATAATTGTGTGCTTGTTTTTGATCTAGCAGTCCGTAGAAATAATCGAAACCTTGTTTGTTCGGATTACCCGTTCCAATTGCCATTCCAAGTCCCCATTTACCAATTGCAGCTGTTGTATATCCAGCATTTTTCATCAAATGCCCAACTGTGAAAGTATTTTCTTCCAAAGGCATTTGTCCTTTCTCTGTTTCATCGCTGAACCCTCCCAATTCAAAATTACCTCTGATTTGTGAATGACCTGCATGTTTACCTGTCAACAACATGCATCTAGCAGGCGCGCAAACGGGTGCAGAGGTGTAATGGTGAGTAAATTGAATCCCTTGTTTGGCCATAGCGTCTAAAAATGGAGTTTTAATGATCTTTTGACCGTAAACCCCTAATTCTCCATACCCCAAGTCATCTGCATAGATGTATATTACATTAGGACGCGCAATATGGCCAATTTCTCTATTTTCGTTACCTTTCTTTTGTTTTAAATCATCGCCTAATTCATCTCTAGCTTCATCGGCTAGTTGTAATAAATCCTTTAATTTTTCAGGATATTTTTTTTGAACATCGTAACGTTCCCCGGGATCTCTTCTCAAATCATATAAACCTTGTTGAATTGGAAAATTTTCATTTACCTCTCCAGCAAGGCCGTCATTGGCAGGTAAAAAGCCTTCATAAGTTCTACCTGGATGTGGCAGTACTAATTTCCAATTTCCAATTCTTACTGCTTCTAAATTGTTTTTGCG
>Ga0209084_1004068_pt1 | contig 10408 bp, 3 predicted proteins | sample C_130820_MF_Meta_FD_187309 | JGI IMG/M metagenome (GOLD analysis project Ga0209084, IMG submission 187309) | Freshwater microbial communities from Lake Croche, Canada to study carbon cycling - C_130820_MF_MetaG (SPAdes) (version 2) | ecosystem: Environmental > Aquatic > Freshwater > Lake | place... | reverse complement strand
GGACCACAAAAAGTAGTACCATCATATACTTTGGAACCGCCAGTAAAAGTTGCTACTAGCGATTTTTTAGTAATAAGACCAGAAATAGATACAATTGGTAAAATAAAATAATTAGTAACAGTAGGACCACTTAAAATAATATTAGATATATCAATAAACCACAATCCAACATTTTGATCTTGGAAATTAGCTATAAAACTAGAAATAGTTATATTTTCTAATCCAATAATACCACTAATACTACCAACTATAGTTGAACCAGCATTCTGATAAGAATCATATATTTTAGAACCACCAGTAAAAGTTATTATTAAATTTTTATAATAAATATAAGAATTAAAAGCCGGAACAGGTATTATTCTATAGTTAGTATAAGTTGGACCAGCAATAATAATATTAGAAATATCAATTAATTCTGGACCAACCTGATTAGATTGAAACCTACTAATATAAGTAGAAATTGTTATATTTTCTAATCCAATAATACCACTAATACTACCATCAATAGGACCACATACAATAGTACTATCATATATTTTAAAACCACCAGTAAAAGTTAATATTAAATCTTTATAATCAATGAATGCTACCAAAGGTGGAACCGGTAATAAATAATAATTATTACTAGTAGGACCCATTAATATTATTTGTGATATATCAATAAATTCTGAACCAACTAGGGGTGATTCAAAATGAAGAATAAAAGTAGAAATAGTAACATATTCAGTACCAATAATACCACTTAATGAACTTTGAACGGGACCACAAAAAGTAGTACCATCATATACTTTAGAACCGCCAGTAAAAGTTGCTACTAATGTTTTAAAATATATATCTGCATTAATTGATGGAACCGGTAATAAATTATAATTAGTCCATGTTGAACCTTGTAAAATAATATTTGATAGATCAATTAATTGATAACCTACTTGATTAGATTCAAAAAATGATATAAAAGTACTAATTGTTAAATCTTCTAAATAATCTTGAAATATATTGTTAATACTAGCATTAATTATACCACTTAACGAATATGTTATTGGACCACATACAAAGGTTGAATCATATATTTTAGATCCCCCATAAAATGTAGCTGTTAAATCTCTTAGACTAATAGTTGCATTAAATGCAGGTATTGGACTAACAATATAATTATTTGATCTAGAACCACTTAATGTTATATCAGAAATATCAATCAGTTGTAATCCAACAATTTGATTTTCAAAATATGCACTAAATGAATTAATTGTTATTGTTTCTTGAATTGAAGCATATGAATAATAAGTATATTCTATTATAGGTTGATTTTCTGAATAGACCCATAATGCATTAGAATCTAATAAAACATTATTAGTTATATTATCTAATAAAACAACTAATATGCCTGGGTTATCACCATATGCGGAACCACTAATTGTTAAAATATTAGTACCTGGATAAATTAAAACTGGAAATTTAGAGGTAGTATAAATATATAAAGTTGTACCCATTAATAGACCATTAAAATAAACTTGAGTATTAGCATTCGCATTAATATATATAGTTCCATATTGAAAATTATTAGTAAAATTATTATATAACCCTTGAAATTGATAAGGAGTTATTGTAGTTATTGTAGTTATTGTAGGGTCAGACCAAATCCAATTAGCATTTAAATCAATTATAGATGCAGAAATATCAATATATATATAATTTGTTTTAATTAAATTATTAAATGATATATCATAATAAATACTATTAGGACCCAAAATACTATTCTTATCATAAAAATATAAATTGGATATATCAACATTTAAATTACCCGATGCATCAAAATATAAATTACTTTGAATACCGGTTGTATAAATATACCATATATTGTTAGATATATCAGTTTGATCTATAAAATAAGGAGCCATATTATAAGGACCTAAAACGGTTACATTATAATTAGGAACCATAAAAATAGCACTTAAATCAGTTGTATATTGATACTCGGCATCCATAATACCACTAATGGATGATAAAACATAGGATGGAAACGTAGTACCATCATATGTTTTATTCCCCCCACTAAAAGAAGCTATTAATGGTTTTGGATAAATATTAGCATTAATAAAAGGAATAGGATTAACAGCATAATTATTAGCAGTAACACCAAAAAGAATAGCAAATGAAATATCAACAATTTGTAATCCTACATTATCATTTTGGTATCTTGATAAATAACTAGAAATTGTAACAATTTCAGAACCAACCATACCACTTAATGTAGAAGTTAAATAAGTTGTATTATGAGTAGCATCATATATTTTACTACCACCGTAAAAAGATGCATTCAAATATCTAGAATATATAGAAGCATTAAATGTTAAATGTTTAGGAGGAGTATAAGTATAAGCCATTGGTCCATCTAAAACAATGGATGAAACATCAACAATATGAGTACCTATATTTACATCACGAAAAGTAGCAATATAACTACTAATAGTAATAACATCACCTTCCATAATACCAGCTATTGTATAGGTCATTGGTCCAGCATTATTATAAGAATCATAAATTTTATTACCACCATACCATGTAATAATTAAAAAATTTTGATAGATTAATGATTGAATAGGTAGAACAGGTAATACAGTATAATTATTAGCAGTTATACCATATAATATTACATATGAAATATCAATAATTTGTGGACCTACTTTAGATGATCTAAATAATGCATAATAACTACTAATACTTACATCTTCTAATCCAATAATACCACTTAATGAATATAATAAACTAAATACACTTCTATTATTATCAAAATTTTTATTACCGCCAGAAAAATTGGCACTTACAGTTTTAGGTAAAATTGTACCAACCACCGGAGGAACAGCAATAATATAATAATTAGATGCAGTAAAACCAGATATTGTAATATTAGAAATATCAATAAATTGATAACCAATAGTTTGATTTTGATATCTAACAGTATATGAATAAATATTAATTATTTCATTATTAATTATACCACTAATAGAATAAATAATATTAGATTGTAAAATATCATTATCAATATCAGTTGTTCCATCATAAATTTTTGTAAATGATTGAACGTTAATATATAATGGCGCCGGATTAATTATTAATGTTCCAGTTTCATAAATAATAGAATAATTATTGGAATATAAACCACTTGGTATTATATTATAAAAACCTATATTTACACTATTATATGATGTTCCTAAATTAATTAAATTACCATAAAAACTATTAGATGAATCATTACCAAATAATCCAATATAGGTAATTGATATTTCATCAAACGGTATAGCATCATATACTTTAATATAATCATCAGCTTTAATATTAGCTTCTGCACGATCTATTCTTAAATTACCATCATAATAACTAACAATATAATTACTAGAATATAATCCAGATGCACTTATAATATAATCATTAGTATTAATAGTATCTGTATTTGCATCAACACCGGTTTGATAAGTTCCATAATATATTAATAATCCTGATAAATCAGTAACATCACCAGTATAAGAAATAGTTGGATTTGTAAAAAATAAACTATCGTAAAATTTTGCAAAATCATTAGCTTTTATAAAAAATGCATTACTAAAAATAGTTAATGAACCGTTAATAAATGTAATATTATAATTTGGTGAACTTAAACCACCAGGTGTAATTGTATAAGTTCCTGTTTGATATGCACCTTGAGAATCACCAGTATATATTAAAGTACCTATTAAATCAGTTGGTGAATCATTATTCATAAATCCATCATATATAACATCTGCCCCGTTATAATATGGTATTCTATCATAAATTTTTGATACATTATTAGCAATAATTAAAAGAACTGTTGGAATAATAGTTAATGTACTATTTATATAAAAAATATTATAATTTATTGATGCTAGCCCAGAAGGTATTATTTGATAAGTACCTGTATTTATGGCATTTAAATGAGAACCCTGTAATATAATTGAACCGGTAAAACTACTAAAATCTTCCCCGGGTATTAAACCCGAATAATTAACAACATAATCAGGTAAATCAGTTAAACCATCATAAATTTTTATATAATTATTTATTGATATATTTAAATCAGCCGGTAATATATATAATATACCCGCTTGAAAATCTAAATAATATTTGGTAGAAGTTAAACCAAAAGGAATAATATTATAGTTTCCTACTTGAATAGCATTTTCATAAGGTCCATAAAAATCAAGGGTTCCAGATAAAGATAAATATGTATCATCATCAATAAAACCATCATATGTAACATCTGGATTATTAAATAAAATACTATCATAATATTTAGTAACTGAATCAGCTTGTATAGTTACCACTGGTATAAAAAATAAATAGGGATATAATAATATATTATTATTAAAATAAATAGTAATTAAATTATGATTATCTAAATTTAAAATCCATGTTCCACCATATTTTATATTACCAACATTTGCATTTGATGCACCTATATTTATATATAATTGTTTTTCTAATTGAGAAAAAATAAAGTGATATTCTGGATATTTATCTAATAAACAACTAATAAAATCAAAATATTGTATTTGATGATTAATAATAATATTACTAATAAAATTTTTAATTTCAGACCAAGAATCTAAATTATAATCATCAATAGTAATATCAGTAACTATTGACGGTATTACTTGTTTATCCAATAATTTATAGGTTGATAAAAAATAACCGTGTCTAATTAAACCTACTGAATTAATTATAGTTAAATCTAGTTGTTGTATTTTTTCTAATAATGTATCAAACGTATCAAGATAGTAATCTACTAATATATAACTATTATTAGTTTTAATTGATATGATTACACCATTTAAATCTGGTATCCGAGTATCAATTAATAATAAATTTTTATTACTCATATATATTAATTTATATCATAAAAAAATATTGTTTAATATTTTTTTAAGTTGTTTAATATTTTGTGTTATTTAATTAATTCGTTTTATAAGTTAGATAATATATATTTATTTAAAGTTTGTTATATAAATCACAATATATATATGTTTATTATTAGAAATTTTATGGATACGATACAATCATACATAGTAAGTAGTTGGTCTTCAACAATACAAATATTTATAATTAGTTTTTGGTTTATAGTTTTAATATTTGTATTGTTAAAAACAAACTACCTGTATAAATATAAACTTCCATAATAAATATAAACAAATATAAACTTCCATAATAAATATAAACTTCCATAATAAATATAAACTTCCATAATAAATATGTACTTTTATAAAAGTATATTTTTATTTAATCTAATGTGATAGACCATTCATTTCCTGATAATATAAAACCTAAATTTTCAATATCTTTTTTAATATTATCAGTAATTTTTTCATTCTTAAAAACTAGTGTATATGATATATTTTTATTTTTGGTAACACGAATATCAACATTATGTCCGAATATTCTATTTATTTCATTAATTTTATATTTTACTCTATCTTCTAAATTATAAGGAAATTCATATTCGGGATGATTTTTAGGGATCATAATGTAGGTCATTTTGTTTCCATCATGACTAGTTGAATATTTTTCTAAATATAATAATTTATCTCTTAATTCATTACAAATAAATTCACGGGTTAAATTATTTATTCTATTAATTTCATCTTTTGTTGTAGTAGGTATTTTTTTAATTAATTGTATTAAATAATCTTTATCTTTGGATGTTGAACAGACAGCACCTTTAAAAGTTGGTATTCCTGTACCACGTTTCATAGTTAAATTCTTTTGTTTAGGTTCTCTTATTTTAAATAAATCATTTTCATTTGATGCTAGTTTATTAAAATTTTTATCAATAATACCAACAATAAAATTTTCTTCTCTTTTATCATAATATTCTAATACATCTTCAAAATTATAGCCTATTATTTCTTTATTTTTTTTATCTTCTTTTATAACTTTAATTTTAATATCCCCAAATTTCTGTTTAACATAATTTTTAATAGAAACTAAATTAGGTTGACTTATTGGTACATTTTGTCTATAAAACATTGATACATCCTCATTCTCATCAAATGGTTGAAAAATATAATATTTATCTCTTTGTATAATATAACCAGGTCTATTATATTTATCATATATGGTATCTTTAAGATTATTAAAATCATTTTCATTTTTAGGCATCATATCCTCAATTGCTTGATCTAAAAAATAATCTTGGAATAATTCAAATTGATATTGTTCTAATGATTTTTTAATTTCATTTAATATTTCATCATATAAATAAACATGTTTAAATCTATATAAATCTTTAATCTTATTTTTAATTGCTATTATTTCAAATTTAGCTAAATCATCATTAAAAGTATTAAAATCTAAATCTTTATTATCAAGTTTGTATGTATTCTTATCATAATATTTTTCATTTAATTTTTTAGAATCACATTTAAGATCACATTCTTTAAAATCACATAATACCGGACATATTTTTTTACCATTTTTAACATTTTCCAGTGTTGGATATACACACCCTTTATATTTTTCAATTTCTTCTGGAAATGTATTACCATTTAATAATAAAGGACAATCCACTGCAACTTCTTTTAATGCATGTTCTACTTCCTTAACAACTAGATATTTTAATTCAGCTTTCTGATATAATAATTCATCACTTGTTAAAGGTGTCATTCTTTTCTGTTCTTTTGATAATTTTTTAATTTTATTATCAAAATAAGATACAACATATCTATACACATTTACAGTTGGATATTTATTATCATCAGTAATAGAATTAGTATGCTTACACATACGAATACCACGACCAATAACTTGATCGACCTTACCTAAATTATAATGAACGTCTAATATATGAATTTCTTTAACATTTTCTAGGGTTACACCTTCATTCATTACTTTAGAACCCAAACAAATTTTTATATTACGTCCATCTATATTATTAACATTATTATATACGGTTCTTATAATTTTTTGTTTAACTTCAGGGATATCTTCTATTCCTTCTTCTGTACTACCAGTTATTAAAATAAATACTGCCGGTTTAAATTCAGATATATTATATTTTTTTTTAAAATCAATAAATTTAAGTCCGTATTTATAATCAATAGTATCATCTTGGATATCATAATTTCTAGGATCCTCTTGATATTCTAAATAACCATTCATTAAAAGAACTTCAGCAAATATTTCCATCCCTCCAGCTTTGACTAAATTAGAATATATAAATACTGTTCCTAGTTTTTTATCACTATTATCAATAAACATTTTTTCTAAACGTCTAAGAGCCTTATAAAATTTAATTGAAAAGAACCTTAAATATTTTTTTTTTAAGATATAACCAGATATATTTTTTTTTTCATTAATTAATATAAAATTATCTTCAACATTTTTTTTTAATATACCATTAAATAATTTTATATTAATTAACATTCTAAGTTTATCACCATCTGTATTTATTTGACTCATAACTGTATTAATACCTTCATTTGAATAATAACCCATAATATCATTATTGTCTTTATTTAAACCAGGAAAAACAAAATTGGCAGCCGATGACGAACTCCTATCCAATCTATCATCAATATTTTTATTTGCAATTTGATAAGTTTTATTTTGAAAATTTTCCATAAAACATTTAATTAATGGGGTAAATAATAAACCATTTGGTATAATTCCTTTATCAACTCTTTTAGCAAATGTAAAAGGAATATTACCTCTAAAAAAACTAACATAACCAGATGCTTTTTGTTTAATATAATCAATACCACCAGGTTTAATTTTCATAGTATAATTACTTTCAGCAGTAAATATTTTATCTCTTTGTAAGGGATCATTTATAGGTCTTATAAAATTTAATAAATCAATAATATCATCAGCTAAATTTTTCATAGGAGTGGCAGTTAATAAAATAACTCTTAAATTTTCAGATTCCTTTATTATTTTTTTTAATGCTTCACCATACTCATTACCAGTTAAATTATGGGCTTCATCAACAATTATAAGGGTATTATTCATATTTGTTATTTTATCAACAACTAATTCTCTTTCTAATTCTCCTTCATCATTTCTTTTATATTTTGATTTAATTTTATTATCTTTATTAACTTCTTTTTCTGTTATTTTTTCACCTAATACTTTTTTATAAAATGTTTTATAGGACATGATTTTATAAGATTGTAAAGCTACATTAATTGCAATAGTACGTTCTTTCTCAATTTCAGCATTTGTCATTTGGTTTTGAATATCTTTGTTTTTTAAATAAGTTTCACCAGTACAAACTAATAATTCATTTTTAATTGTTTCTTTTCCATTAGGACCAAATGTAAGAATATAAATTCTAGTATTATATTTTTTTACTTGTTCTTTAAATTGTTCAGCTATAGAAATTGCAACACACGATTTACCAGTTCCAGTTCCATGCATAATTAATAATCCTTTATAAGGCGTATTTGGATTAAAAAAATTAGACATAATTGATTGTTGTTCTCTTAATTTAAAATCACCACTACACGTTTGTTCTCTATATTTTTTAATTTCATCATATGTTTCTAATTTATTTCTTGGTTTTATTTGATGATAATAAAATTCTCTTTTACGAAATAGCTTTTCTTGAATATTTGGATCACTTGGTAAGGGATATGAGAAATCTTTAATTAATTTTTTATTTTTATTCATATTTATTATTTAATAGATAATATTAATTAGATAGTTTAAAAAAATAAAAATTTATTTATAATTTATAATGGAAAATAAAATTTTACGTAAATATAATTCAGAATTTAGAAGAAATTTAAAACAAAAAATATCAAAATTATCAACCAAATCTGAATTTATAGAAATATATAAAATAATTAATGATGAATTAGAAAATAAACTTTCCATAAATAGAAACGGTATTTATTTTAATTTAAATTTAGTATCTGATAATTCTATTGATTTAATTAATAATTTACTTATTGAAAAAGTAGAATCTGATACTGAAACCACATCTATTAATAATAAAATTAAATACGAATTATATAATAAAGATACAAATATTGAAAATTTTATTAATATACATAAATTAACAAATCAAGAAAAAACATTAATAAAAAAATATCGTCAAAAATAATTTTAATTCTCAAAAAACATTGTAAAATTATAAATACTATTATTAATATTTATAATTTTGCATAATTGGTTATCATCTTTTGTAGTTTTTATAATAGTATCATCCAATTTTATTTCATCAACTCTTTTTATAATAGTATCATCCAATTTTATTTCATCAACTCTTTTTATAATAGTATCATCCAATTTTATTTCATCAACTAATTTACTTGTATTATCTATTGCAATTGTATTATCTATTGCAATTGTATTATCTATTGCACATGTATTATCTATTGCACCATTCATTAAAACTTGTAAATATATTTTTTTACCTAAATTTACTTTAATAAAATTAATAAAATGAATTGTTAATTCTACATTAATTGTTTTTAAAAGGATAAGTAGGGTTGCATTAACAATGATTTTATTATCTTCCATTTCAATATATCTTTCATTTGAAATTGGTAACATATTATTTATTTCAATATACTGTTGATTGTATTTATTATTTATATTAATTTCTTTATTACTATCACCTTCCAACATAAAATATACATCTAATGGTATCATCAGATTTAATGATTTATGATAAATATAATTATTATTAATATTATATTTATTTATTTTAGTAATAATACAATCACAATCCACACCATAAATACTATTATTATTAATTTTTGTTAAAGTTTTAATAATATAATAAACTGGTAATATATAAACTATATTATCATTTTCCTGTTTACAAAATATACCAATTAATTTATTATCACTACTTAATACGGGACTACCTGATAAAGATTTAAGATTATTTTTAGTATTAACTGTTGCTTTTATATAAATATTACGGGGATTTGTTGGTAGATTATTTAAATTTATAAAAGTATGACCTATAACTGTTAATTCTATTTTTATAGAATTATTATATGTCAAAAATAAAATTTGATTTTCTTTTGGTATATTATATTTAAATAATTTAATTTTTTTAATGTTATAATCTCTGTTATATTGTAATATTAATAATTCATTCCAATATGAATTTATTAATATATTATCCATTTTGATTGGACCTCCATGATGTACGGTTATTATATAGTCTTTTGAATCATAATTAATTGCAAAACCTTTAAATTTACTATTTATAATAATATCATTTATTGGTTCCATTTCAGCCGTTAAATTAGTGGTAATATTACTTATTTTTTGCATTTTAGTCTTAATATGGGTTGTTATATTCTTATTATAAATAGTATTAATAATAATAATTCAATTTTTTTTTTTTTTTAAAAATTTATATAATTTATATATAATTTTT
>Ga0209084_1004064_pt1 | contig 10414 bp, 8 predicted proteins | sample C_130820_MF_Meta_FD_187309 | JGI IMG/M metagenome (GOLD analysis project Ga0209084, IMG submission 187309) | Freshwater microbial communities from Lake Croche, Canada to study carbon cycling - C_130820_MF_MetaG (SPAdes) (version 2) | ecosystem: Environmental > Aquatic > Freshwater > Lake | place... | reverse complement strand
AACAGGCGCTACCGAAGTTTTGCCCTCTCCTTCTGACGCGGAGGAAACAACATTCCCTTGAGGAGAGGTCACGTCGGAGATGATGTTCCCATCGACAATCCGGATCACCCGTGGCGCCTCGGCAGCGATACTCGGATCATGGGTGATGAGAATGACCGTATGCCCTGCGCGGTGCAGTCCGTGAATTCTGGCCATGAGTTCACGACCCCGCACGGTGTCCAGGGCACCGGTTGGTTCATCCGCAAGAATGATGCCGCCCCCATTCATCAGGGCGCGGGAAACCGCAACCCTCTGCTGTTCGCCCCCCGAGAGCTGGGTCGGCCTGTTCTCCACGCGGTGTCCAAGTCCGATCTCTTGAAGCAGAAAGAGCGCTCTCTCCCGACGCTTTGCCGCAGGCATCCCGATGTAGGAACCGGGAAGCTCCACATTCTCCACAGCCGTCTGGGTAGTAAGCAGGTTGTAGCGCTGGAAGATGAATCCGAAAAGACTGCCACGTGCCTCAGCGCGTTCATCCGGCTTCAGTCTGGACACATCACGTCCATTGAGTTCGAAGCGCCCATCGGTCGCGGAGTCCATGAGCCCGAGGATGTTCATGAGTGTCGTTTTGCCGGAACCCGAGGGACCGATGATTGCGACGAATTCACCCACCTCGATCCGCAGTGAGACCCCGTGCAGGACTTCGATCTCGGAGTCTCCCACCGGATATCGCTTGATCACCCCCTCCATCAGGATCGCGGTGGAGGGATGATCGGGCGAGGAAGTCATAGAGGCTATGCGGTCTCACCCAACACGACTCAATGGATCATCACCCTGGGCCGGGACTGCGGCCCAACGTCTATGGGCCCGGTGATCACCTCATCCCCTTCCTTGAGACCCGAGATGACTTCCGCTGAAACCCGGTTTCTGATCCCAAGGTTCACCTCGACCACTTCGGGTTTGTCATTGTCTCCAAGGGCAAAAACTTTCGTCGCACGCGGCTTTTTCCCTTTCGCCGCGGAGTGCAACTCCGATGCGGGCAGCTGATACTTAGCGTAATCCAGCGCGGCAAGCGGCATGATCAGCACATTGGTTCTGGAAACCATGGGGAAGTAGACCTGAGCCGTCATATCTGGCAGGAGGGCATGCTTTTCATTGGGGACGTCGAAAATCGTGTTGTAAAAGATCGGGGGCACAGCATTGAGCGAGGATGGGGTAATGACTCCTACCGTCCCGTCATGATGGGTATCGGGATCTCCGAGTGTCGTGAAATAGACGGGCAGACCTGTATGAATACGCTCGATGTCAACTTCTGAGACTTGGGCCTGCACCCTCATCGTGTCGAGGTTGGCCAACCGGAAGAGAATCGGTGCCGTTTGGCTGGCATTCAGCGTCTGGCCTTCTCGAGCCTGAATCTGGGTCACGCTTCCATTGATCGGAGCGTAGATCTTGGCATGATCGAGTTGGGCCTTCGTGGCATCAAGACTCCCCTTAGCCTTGTCGATCTGGGCACTCAGGGCTTCGATCTCAGACTGGGCACGCGAGTAGTTGGCCTGCGAGGAATTCACTTCGTCCTGACTCACCGCATCACTCTTGAGAAGGTTCTTGTTTCTGGTGAGTCGCTGCTCGGCCAGTTGAAGCGTGGCCCGTGCGGCATCCATCTGAGCGTCCAAGTTGTCGAGAGTCGCCTCGCCTTGCACCATCTGCGCCTGAAAGAGAGTCGGATCGATTTCCGCCAGAATATCCCCCTTCTTCACGCTCTGACCGATCTGGATATGGATTTTCTGTAGGATACCCGAGACCTGCGCTCCGATGTCGACATACTCCTTGGCCTGAATCGTTCCCTTTGCGGAAACCGCATCCTCCAGCGTCCCTCGCGCGATGGTGCCGGTGATATAGTTCACGGGCGGTGCGGCACTCTGCCACTTCATGAAGGCGACGACTCCCAGGGCCAAGAGAACCCAGGGAAGCCAGCGTAAAATCGAAAAACGTCGAGATGCCATGGTGAAAGAACTTGAAGAGTATCACCGCAACGGCCTAAAGCGATTTCTTTCAAGTCAACTCAGTAGACATCTTTCAGTAACCCGATCAGATCGTCCGAGAGGGGCGATTCCCAGCAATGGGTCTGACCCAGGTAATCGAGCTCCAGCAAGCAAGAATGTAGCGCGTGGCGTGGGATCCAGAGTCGTGCCGCCAGCTCTGCGGTCCAGCCGGTCTCGATAAACTTCAGGTAGCACTCCTCGGAAGGCCCATAGATTTTATCACCCACCACGGGATACCCCGAGTGGGCCAAATGGATGCGGATTTGGTGCGTCTTCCCGGTAAAGGGCGTGCAGTGAATCAAGGCGATCTGGCCATGCTCCCGATGAGTTACTCTTTTCAGAACACGAAAGGCCGTATGCGAAGGCGCACCTTCCGGGTGGACTCCGCGCTTGAGCCAGATCCGGGCATCCTGCACCTCGCCGAGTCGTAGGATCGGCTCCCGTATTTCCCATTGCTCTCTCTCGGGCCAGCCCGTGACGATGGCCTGGTATTCCTTCTTCACCTCCCCCCGCGCCATCGTCATGCCGCAGATGCGTGCGGCCGCGGCATTCTTGGCCACAAGCACAATGCCGCTTGTCTCACGGTCGAGCCGGTTGATCAATGAAACCTGACCTCCACTGGCGATCTCGTAGGCAAGCAACTCCTTGAGTCGGTCCCAGAGCGTCACGGGATCGCCCGGCTTGCTGGGATGGATCAGCAGAAAGGGAGGCTTCTCCACAACCAGCAGATCATTGGTTTCCCCAAGAATGCGGAAGCCTCCAGAGGTGGGGTTCGTTATAGAAGCTTGCTCGGACATAGTTGGTCGTTCATTTGTGAACAACATGATCCAACTCGTCAAAGCCTCCCGCTCCTACGGCACACCTCCAGTTATCGCACTTGACTCGGTTTCGTTGAACATCGGGCGGGGTGAATTCCTTGCGATCACGGGAGCCAGTGGTTCAGGCAAAAGCACGCTGCTGAACCTGCTGGGAGGGCTTGACCACCCCACCTCGGGCCAGGTCATCGTGGATGGGATCCATCTGGAGCATGCGGATGACCAAACCCTCACCCAGTACAGAAGGCTGAAACTCGGTATCGTCTTCCAGTTCTTCAACCTGCTTCCCTCCATGACCGTCGTGGAGAATGTCGAGCTTCCCCTCTTGCTCCGCGGTGATCCTTCCTCGGGAGTCAGGCAATCCGCCCTGAGCATGCTCGATCAGGTCGGGATGACTCGGCGTGCCATGCACTTCCCCCACCAGCTCAGCGGGGGAGAGATGCAGCGCGCGGCCATTGCCAGAGGGCTTGTGCACACACCCTCTCTCCTGCTGGCGGATGAACCGACCGGCAATCTCGACTCTGAAAACGCTTCCCAGGTTCTCGATGTGATTGCAAAGATTGCTTCACTCCGCACCACTACCGTCATTATGGTAACACACAGCGATTCGGTGGCGGCTCTGGCCGACCGGCGCATTAGGATGAGGGATGGGCGCATCACTCCGGATGCGACCTGATTCGTCCACCTATCATCCTCATAACACTTTAAGAAACAGAAGATTTTCCATGGAACTCCAGCGCACCCTAGCGAAGCCTGCCAGACTCAGCGGCGCCGCCCTCCACAACGGAGGCAGCGTCACTCTTACCATCCATCCCGCACCAGCCGGCCATGGTTACAAATTCTGCAGAACGGATCTACCGGATGAGCCGATCGTGGATGCCTTGGTCGATTATGTGAAGACCGTCGAGCGATCCACAACCCTCGTCCAGGGAAATGCAAAGATCCAGACCGTCGAACATGTTCTCTCGGCCCTGGCGGGCCTGGGTGTCGATAACGCCCTGATCGAGATGGATGCGAACGAGCCTCCGATAGGCGATGGCAGCGCAGCCCCCTATGTTGCCCTGATCCAGCAGGCCGGCATCGTTGACCAGGAGACTGTCCGCGCTCCCTTCGAGTTGGGCCAACCGATTCACCTTGAGACGAGCGGCGGCTCCATCATGTCGGTTTTCCCTCATGCGGGATTCAAGATTTCCTGCACCCAGGCCAATCACGACGGACGCTTCACCCAGTACCTCTCGCTTGAGATCACCCCCGAGGTCTATGCGAGGGAGATTGCTCCCGCCCGTACTTTTGTCCATTACGAGGATGTAAAGGATCTGATGGAAAAGGGTCTCATCAAGGGTGGCAGTCTGGAGAACGCCCTCGTGATCCGCGGAGAATCAGTGCTCAGCAAGGAACCGCTGCGGTTTCAGGATGAGTTCGTCCGGCATAAGATCCTCGATATCATCGGCGATCTGGCCCTTGCCGGACGTCCCCTAAGAGGACATGTCGTTGCCGTCCGGCCCGGCCATGGCCCCAATACAGAACTCGCGCGTGCCATCGCCAAGCGCCACAGCGACCTTCTGGCCATGGCTCCCACCCCGGTAACCTCGTCGGCACCGGTCATGGATATCAACGAGGTGATGCGAGTCCTTCCCCACCGCTATCCCTTCCTGATGGTAGACCGCGTGGTCGAGTTTGATGGTGAGACGAAGGCTATTGGCGTCAAATGTGTCTCGATCAACGAGCCCTTCTTCCAGGGGCATTTCCAGGGCCACCCCGTCATGCCGGGAGTCCTGCAGCTGGAGGCCATGGCGCAGGTAGCGTCCATCGTCATGATGCGCAAAAGCGAGAATACCGGAAAAATCGGCTACTTCATGAGTGCCGACGAGGTGAAGTTCCGCAAGCCGGTCTTCCCGGGCGATACGCTCTTCATCCATGTCGAGATGCTTAAGGCTCGTAAGAATCTTGGTAAAGCTTCCTGCAAGTGCGTCGTCAACGGCGATGTGGTGAGCGAAGGAGTCCTGCTCTTCGGAATCATCAACAAATAAAAACCCATCATGTCACGCATTCATCCCACAGCGATCATCGACCCGAGTGCCAAAATCGGCCAAACAAGTCTGGTGGGTGCGTACTGCATCATCGGAGCCGGAGTGGTCATTGGCGAGGAATGCCGTCTCCGCGCCCATGTTACCATTGCCGGCCCGACGAAAGTCGGTAATGGCAATAAATTCTACCCCTATTCCTGCATCGGTCATCGGAGCCAAGACCTCAAATACGAGAAAGAGCCGACCTACCTCGAGATCGGCGACGACAACTGCTTCCGGGAGTTTTCGACCGTTCACCGTGCCACGGCACCCGGTGGCGTGACACGCGTGGGGAGCCGAGGCAACTTCCTGGCCTACTCCCACATCGCCCACGACTGCGTGGTCGGTGACGATGTTGTTTTTTCCAACAACGGCACCCTGGCAGGCCATGTGGCTGTCGGGGATCATGCGGTGATCGGCGGTCTTAGCGGCGTTCATCAATTCTGCCGAATAGGAGCTCATGCCATCGTGGGTGGCTGCACAAAGATCGTGCAGGATGTCCCCCCGTTCCTGATCGCTGACGGCAATCCCGCCGAGATCCGTGGCGTGAACCACGTAGGCCTTGAACGCCGCGGGTTCGCCCATGAGGCAATCCGCGATCTCCGCGAGGCCTACAAGGTGATCTTCCGAAGCAATCTCAATACCACTCAGGGCCTGGAAGCCCTTCGCTCCCAATTCCCTGATTCCGATCTCGTCACTCACCTCGCCGATTTCATCGCCTCCAGTGAACGTGGGATTGTGAGATAGGGAATAGGAGAGGAGACCGAGGGCAGAAAGGGTTGAACCGTTGAAAGGTTAATCACTGGAGCGTTTTTGATTCAGAGGTAGACAAAGGATTTGCGGATGTCATGAGGTGGTGTGTAAGAAGCAAGCGAAGCGGCTGTAGTCTTGCGCTACAGCTCAAGCGATACGACACAGCACAACGCCTCATGCCGCCGCAAAGAAAGCCTAGAGATGAAGCAAAACCGCTCTAAAAGAGCGGGGGCATCTCTTTCCTTTCTTCTCTTGGGAAGACGTTTTCCCCTCTTCAACCCTTCAACCCTTCCCCCCCAAAATCACCCCCTCCAACCAAAGAACTTACGGCTCTTGATGATCTCGGCCACCTTAGCAGGAACCATTTGCTCCCAGCCGGGATCACCTTCCTGAAGCTTGGTCAGGGCCTTGGCTGAGTCGATGCCCAGGTAATCAAGTCTGCAACCGGCCATCGGCACGATGAAGCGGTTCTCGATCAGATAGGAATACAAGGCTCGAAGGCTTGGCTCGACCTTGTAGGAAGCGGCCTCAATGATGTGACCCTTCTCATCCTTGGTGGGATAGACATAAAGACGCACCCCTTTCTTGAAGAGCCGCCCAAGCCCCTCGAGAATGCCTCCGTCCAGATTGGTGTAGTACTTCTCGTCGAAGATCTCGTGGAGACTCGGAATGCCAAGCGGCATCCCGATCACACGGTCCGTGTAGCGGCGCAAGTACTGAATCAGACGGTAGAACTCGCCGTAATTGGAGATGAGCACCGTCTGCCCCAGAGCTCCGAGCATGTCGACGCGATCGAGGAAATCCTGCAAGTCGAGCCCCCCGCCGCTCATCAGATTCCTCATCGTGATCTCCAGAATGATTTCCGGTTTCTCGCCGTTCAGTTCCTCCTCCATCAGGAACATCGAGTGACCGCATTCGAGCATGTCGTAAGCCACATTGGTTACCGGGCGGAAACTGCCGCGCTCGATGATGAGGGGCTTGTGATAAAAGGCGTCCGCCGCCTGCACCACTTCGCCATCGGGACGGAAAAGCACGGCCTGGGCAAGACCCTGAGTGACCAGTTCAAGACACATGATCCGGTTGTCGACCATCGCGAAATCAGGTCCCGAGAACCGGATCATGTCGATCTCGATGCGCGTTGACTCCAGATCATCCAGGAGCGAGGCGATGAATTTCTTCAGATCCTTGCGAAGGAAAAATGCCCCGTAGATCAGATTCAGCCCCACGATGCCCAGCGCCTCCTGCTGCTCGAGGTTATGGGGATCAAGCATGCGGACATGCATGATGATCTCGTTGGGCTGAGTGCGTGGGTGACTCTGGAAGCGGATACCCATCCATCCGTGCGATTCATTGAGCGTCTTGTAGGACCGGGCCGCTACGGTGTCGGCAAAGGCAAAGAAAGTGCGTTCCGCTCCGACCTTCTCATCCAGACGTTCGATCAGCAAATCGTACTCATGATCAAGCATCTCTCCCAGACGCTGACGACTGACAAAGCGTGTGCTCTTCCCGTAGATCGCGTCCGAGAAGGTCATGTCATAGGCGGAGATCGTCTTGGCGACCGTCCCGGCTGCACCGCCGACATGGAAGAAGCGCCGGGCAACTTCCTGGCCTGCCCCGATCTCGGCGAATGTACCATAGACCGGTTTGGACATGTTGATCTCAAAGGCCTTCTTATTTGCTTTCAGATCGATTGGGTTGAGCATGAAGAATTTCTAGAGAAGCCTTTCGCCTCTGCCTAGGCAATCCATGTGGCAATTTCGAAACAAAAGTTGGTGATTTTTTCTCGCGCAGAGACGCAGGGGCGCAGAGATGGTGTTGCTGAACTCTTTCTCGGGGAATGCCCTTGTTATGATTCCCTGCCGTTTTGCGATGGATATATCTCTACTCACGGCTTTTTATCCAATGTTTTTCTCCGCCTCCCTGCGTCTCTGCGAGAGATTTTTTTCAAATAGTCATTTCAGTTTTCTGATTGCATGAGTTCCACGTATGCGGCCTGACCCTTTATGAATTCCGCCGGCCCGAGTCTTGGTTTTCTTATCTGACCCGGTTGCACTCATGAAGTTCCAGCTGCACAGCTGGGTGAATGTGTTGGCTAATAGCAAGGGAGACGCAAAAGAAAGTTGCCCAACTCGGTGAGCCTTAATTTACTCTCAACATCATTTATGGAATCGATTGAAGATCAGTCAATCCGCGTAGTACAAAGGCAGGTCGAGTTGTACAACCAGCATGATTTAGAAAAGTTTCTGGCTCTTTTTGATGACGACGCGCTCGTTCTTAACGGCTGGACATCACAAGTGATTGCCCTAGGGATTACAGAAATACGGACCCGATACGAAAAGCGTTTCCAGACGCCGGTTTATTGCCAATTTATCGGACGATTAGCCCTAGGAAATGTCGTTGTGGATCGCGAGGTAGTCACGGGGCTGCCCAATGGAGAAAGTGTGCAGTGCCTTGCCCAATACACCATCAATCTCAAGACCTCAAAGATCTCAAAATGCGTTTTATTTTGGGGAGAACCACCAGCTTCTTGAGCTTCTAGTTCTACTCCCCAAGCAACTTCATCTGCATGGCCCTTGAAACCTGCATGCTTCCTACTTCTGCTTCCCCATAGCACTAGTCAACTTAGAGATACCATGCGCCCGGAAGATTTCCCCAAAGACTAAAAAACCATCCGGCCCAAATCCGCGGGGTCACGTCACTGGGATGGTGTGCCGCTCTCCAACTGACTCATGGCCACAGCATAGCGGCAACCAAACTCGATTTCAGAATCACTGGAGAAGTGCAACTTGTCCCCCTTATCGACGAGACCCTTTGAGCTGACGAAGGCGACCTTGGGCACAAGGCTTGGCATCTTCTTTTGAGTCGAACGTATAAGCTCGGCAAAAGGATAGCCCTTTGTCGGCTGAAGAAATTCCCCCAATTCCCCCACGACAATCGGCAGGTCGGCTTTTCCCAAATCCTGACGCAGATCACGCATCATGCCGGTCAGTCTGGATTCGTAAGTAGAGGCTTGCTCTTGTTGGTTGCAATCTGACTCACCCTGATGCCATAAAACTCCCTTCAGTTCCCCCTTTTCCATGGCGATCTTGGCCTGCTTGACGGCTCTTTCGTAAAGATCGCCACCCTTCACCCAACGGCTCAGCGGCGTTCCTCCAACGGGGCATGCGATCAGGCCTATTTTCACGGAGGGATCCTTCTTCAGCATTTCTCCGGCAAAGGAGGTTCCTGGTCCGACTCCCGTGCCATTGGGAGGTAGCGGCTCCTTGGCCAATACCCAGTGGTCAGATCCGTCAAGACAGCCAATGTTTGGATCCGTGTGCTGGTTCTCTAATCCTCTTGTATCCCTCCCCACCATATTCGATTGCCCGATCAGGAGGTAGAGATGAAGCTTCTCCTTAAAGCCCGTGTCGAAAGCGGCGCTGCTCTGCTGTGCCTGAAGAGACGAAGGTGAAACATTGCTCGGAGCACCCGTGGACCCAGTTGAATTAGCTGTATTGGCTGGATCAACCTTTAGGAGGATGAGGCCAGCATTGAATCCTCCCTTGATGATTGCGGGTGGATTCGGGAACAAAAGAACCTTATATGGCATGGCCGTGCCAGTGGCGTTCTTTATCGCAAAGACATCGCCAGTTTCATGTGCAGCTGGAAACTGCGTTTTGAACGCAGCCAGATCCCCTTCAGAGACACCTAGCAGAATAGAAGTTGGTGTTCCGGGAACATTGATGGCCCTGCTCGTACACTCCTGCTGGGGAAGCGGTCCCATCCCCACTAATTTAGTTGGAAGATTATCCAAAGACCATACGCCAACACGATCGAACCAAGGTGCCGCCCCATTCTGCACCATGAAGGTTTTCGATAATTCCTGCGCGGGAACAGAGGTTGAAATCAGCAAGGCGAGTGTAGCAACTATTGAAATCAGCACTGAGCGTTTCATATAAATGCTATTTTACAGTGGCATTTTCCTAGTTCACAAGCCATTTCGCCACTCGATACGGAGATGCCTAAGAAATCATTGCCCTTTCCGGTCCCATTTTTGGAATAGTAATCAACACCACCTTTTGGATTATCAACTAATGAGGCTGAGTGACCATGCCCCATAAAACCATTTGAATCATTCAGTAAGGTATAATCTTCACCCAACGGATCCGTCCCATTCACCGGACTATTCCCCACATACCGATAGATATTGATATCCCCGGCCTGGAACCTAATTGGATCGGTTTGGAGGAATCTCCCTAAGTTCGCGGAATACACCCTATTCCTGTAATCATAAATGCCGATCTCTGCAATATGCTCGCGCCCCGTAAAGAGGAAACGGTTGCCCACTCCTGATACTGTCAGCACATTCCCCGCACCATCCGTGATGGTCGCAGCACCATAGACATCGTAGGTGTAGCGTTCGACGACTGATCCTGTGCTATCGGTTATGGTCGTCACGTTTTGGTTCCCATCCTGGATGTAGTACACCGCACCTGTGGGAGAAATCTTGGCCAGCAGTTGACACCGCTTCCTGCCCGGAAGCCAGGTGCCCCCATCAGAATGGGGGTTCACTTTCAGCGAATCTAACGCGGCATTACCCTCATGCCTTGTTTCATCAGACTGCGGACCATGGAAGTACCTCGCTAACTCGTTGCCTGCGCCGTCATAATCCTCAATGAGGTTCCACCCATCGTAGGCATAGGACGTTACGATGCCATTCAGAGTCCTGCTCACCACCCTGTTTTGCGCATCGTAGGCCACGCTCATAGTGTTCGTACCGCTG
>Ga0209084_1004063_pt1 | contig 10414 bp, 8 predicted proteins | sample C_130820_MF_Meta_FD_187309 | JGI IMG/M metagenome (GOLD analysis project Ga0209084, IMG submission 187309) | Freshwater microbial communities from Lake Croche, Canada to study carbon cycling - C_130820_MF_MetaG (SPAdes) (version 2) | ecosystem: Environmental > Aquatic > Freshwater > Lake | place... | reverse complement strand
CTTTTGCATCGTCTGGCAGTTTGTCGTCATTTTCTGCCATGAACTTCTCAGTCGTGAATACAAGCGAGTCTGCCTGGTTCAAGATTTCAGCTTCTTCACGACGGGTTGCATCTTCAGCTGCGTGTGCTTCAGCATCAGCCATCATGCGATCGATTTCTTCCTTCGACAAAGCTGAACCGCCAGTAATAGTCATTGACTGTTCTTTACCGGTGCCTAGGTCTTTGGCCGAAACATGGACAATACCGTTGGCATCAATGTCGAAAGTCACTTCAATCTGCGGTACACCACGAGGAGCTGGCGGCAAGCCAGTTAGTTCGAAAGTGCCGAGCTTCTTGTTGTAAGCAGCCATTTCACGTTCGCCCTGGAATACCTGGATGAGTACAGATGGCTGGTTGTCTTCAGCTGTTGTGAACTTTTCAGAGCGCTTGGTTGGGATGGTTGTATTGCGTTCAATCATTTTGGCCATCACGCCACCTTTGGTTTCAATACCAAGAGTTAATGGGGTGACATCAAGCAACAGAACATCTTTGACTTCACCACGAAGTACGCCAGCCTGTAACGCAGCGCCAACAGCAACAACTTCATCAGGGTTTACGCCCTTATTTGGTTCCCTGCCACCTGTTAGCTCTTTAACTAGATCAGTAACTGCAGGCATACGGGTTGAACCACCGACAAGCACTACATGATCTATGTCGCCAACTTTGATGCCAGCGTCTTTTATTACTGCAGCGAATGGAGCTTTGGTGCGGGCAAGAAGGTCAGCAGTCATCTGCTGGAACTGTGCGCGCGTTAGCGTTTCATCAAGGTGTAGTGGTCCGGCATCTGATGCGGTGATGTACGGAAGATTGATGCTTGCAGACATCGACTGTGACAGTTCAATCTTTGCTTTTTCTGCCGCTTCACGCAGACGCTGCAATGCAACTTTGTCTGTAGAAAGATCAACTCCGTTTGCATTCTTGAATGCCTTGACTAGGTGATCAACAATGTGCTGATCCCAATCGTCGCCACCAAGTTTGTTATCGCCACTTGTTGCTTTAACTTCAACAATGCCTTCACCGATTTCAAGCAAGGAAACATCGAAAGTTCCGCCACCAAGGTCAAACACCAAAATTGTTTGATCGCGCTCGCCCTTATCTAAACCGTAGGCAAGTGCTGCAGCTGTTGGCTCGTTAACAATACGCAAAACATTTAGCCCAGCAATCTGTCCGGCATCTTTAGTTGCCTGACGCTCTGCATCGTTGAAGTATGCCGGCACAGTAATAACTGCATCAGTTACTGTTTCACCTAAGTAAGCTTCCGCATCACGCTTTAACTTCTGCAAAATACGTGCACTAATTTCCTGCGCGTTGTACTTCTTGCCATCGATGTCGATAGCCCAAGAAGTGTCACCCATGTGACGCTTGACCGAACGGATCGTGCGATCAATGTTTGTTACGGCCTGGCGCTTGGCGACTTCGCCAACAAGCACTTCACCATTTTTTGCGAACGCCACGACACTTGGTGTGGTGCGTGAACCTTCTGCGTTTGCGATAACGGTAGCTTCGCCACCCTCTAGAACGCTAACCACTGAGTTTGTGGTTCCTAAATCGATACCTACGGCACGAGACATAATGTAATTTCCTCCAAATTGGGCTTAACCTTAAGTTACCGCGCTTTTAGTTATCTGAGACGGTTCGTATCAGATAACCTGAGTCGCATTGGCTCAAGTACATTAAGCATAACCCAAGTCAGGGACATATTTATTCCCGCTCTCCTATGGCCCGGCCAGTTGGGTCACCTGATCCTAGGAACCCTAGGAATTCAAGACAATGAGCCAACCAAGGTAGTAACCCCCTCGCTACTGTTGATATGTGCAGAAAATAAACATCGATTCGCTTGAGGCACTGCATAAGCGCCGGAGCAAGAAATGGCGCACTTACCCGCCAGATGTGCTTCCATTATTCGTAGCGGAGATGGATCTGCCAGTAGCAGAACCAATAAAGCGAACATTGCACGAGATGATTGATGCCTCCGATTTGGGCTACAGCAGCATAGTCCCGGAACTTGCCGATGCATTTACTAACTTTGCCGCCCGCAACTGGGATTGGGCGGTTGACCCAAGTCAATTTTTCCTCAGCACCGATGTGGCTCTTGCCAGTGTCCAAGTGTTAGGCAAGTTCGCAAACCCCGGTGACCAAATTGGGCTAAGCAGTCCCAATTACAACAACATGCCGAGTTGGATAACTGCCGCGGCCGGCCAGGTGCTTGATATTCCACTTTTGTGCGACACCGAAGGAGTCTGGTCGCTAGATCTTGGCGGCCTTGAGAAAGCTTTCGCCGATGGACTCAAGGCTTACATACTTTGCAACCCACACAACCCCGTTGGCTATGTGCCAAGCAGGTTAGAACTTACCCACTTAGCTGATCTTGCCGATGAACATGGGGTCTTAATTTTAAGCGACGAAATTCACTCTCCGCTTGTATACGCTAAATCATTCACTCCTTACCTAAGCGTTAACGAGCAGGCAAGAAGGACTGGCGTAGTTGTAACCTCAGCTAGCAAAGCTTGGAACCTAGCTGGTTTGAAATGCGCTCAAATAATTACTGCTGATGACTCACGTGCTCGAACAATTGCTACCTTGCCAGAGATCACCGCTATGGGGTCTTCACTCTTGGGCGCATGGGCCAGTGTGGCCGCATACAACGAAGGCGAAGACTGGCTAGCAAGTGCCCTGGCACTGCTAGATGAGAATCGCAAACTGGTGGGCAAACTACTAAGTGAAAACCTGCCGGAAGCTAGATACCGGGTTCCGGATGCGACCTACTTAGCCTGGATTGACCTGTCTGCATACCAACCAGATAATCCTGCCGCCCAAATCCTTGAGTTAGCAAAAGTGGCATTCAGCGAGGGCACAATATTTGGATCAACCGGTCGAGGCCATGTGCGACTCAACTTTGCGACAAGCCCAGAGATTATTACTGAAGCCATCGTCCGGACTGCAAAGATTTTCCAGGGTCAGAGATAAGAATGTCGGCCCTTACGAAATCCAGCTACTCAGTTATCCAGTCACCTTTTGGAAAAATTACACTGCTCACTGTTGCTGGGGACACCACCGAAGTTATCGGATGTGGATTTGGCCCAACAGAGACTTTGATCAGCCGAGTGTTAGCCACGCTCGATTTAACGGAAGTAAAGCCGAGTAAAGCGCCAAAAGAAATAACTCACTTAATTGAACAGTGGGTAGCCGGCGATCTTGGCGCATTGAACAAAATATCGGTTCAGCAAGTTGGTACAAAATTTCGGCAAGAATGTTGGAAAGCGATGCGCTCGATAAAGCCTGGCCAAACAATGAGTTACGCCTTACTCGCGCAGAAAACATCGAGTAAGTCAGCGGTTCGAGCTGCTGCAACTGCGTGTGCCGCAAACTTAATTGCACCAATTGTCCCTTGCCATCGCGTGATCAAGTCTGACGGCACGATTGGCGGTTACGGTTATGGCGTTGCGCTTAAAGAACAACTTCTTGCTCATGAACATGCAGCGCTGTGACTGAATACTTAGTTGCAATCGCTGTGACATTCGCGACTAGTTAGAACTGATTGCACCAATGCGAGTCAGACGGTCAATTGCGGCTTCTTCGAGTGGTGAGTGTGACCCTATCGCCAACTGCATCAACTTCATTAGTACCCTTGCAACGGGGACGACCAGCCACTTTGGTCGAGCCTTAAGCGCCAGCATCTCTTGGTAAGGGCTTGGGATAGAAACCAGTGCGGCTTGAAATAAAAATCCGTAAACCAAAAGCGCTGTGCGGGAAAGCGGCGGACGCTTAATGAAGGCAATAACTCGTTTTGTTTGCTCGGTAACTTGTAACTCTCCCGATTCGAAATAGCCATGCATAACATCTTGTAATTGTTTTTCAGATTTTGGCCCAGAAGGTAACCCTAGATAGGTTACGGCCTGCGCCCATTTTTCAACATACTCATCAGCAATATCTAGCTGACGCTCTGGTGAATACATCTGAAACGTACGTAAGAACGAATCGGTAAATGCGACATGCACCCACTGCAATAGTTTCGGATCTGTTGCGCGGTACTGCGTTTGTGAACCATCGGAGGCAGTGAACGATCCAGCAACGCGTTTATGCATTTCATTCACTCGACTAGATTCAACTTCGATTGCGTGCATCCCACCAAAGGTCAAAATTGTTAGCCACTTGGTTGTGCCCGCTAGCCGACCTAACGGATCGGTTTCATAGCGAGAGTGCTGAGCAACGCCCGCAATGCTGCCCGGATGGAGCGCCTGTATTAATAGGGCTCGAATTCCACCTATTAACGTGCTGAGGTCGCCATGCACAACCCACGGCGCATCAGGTGGCTGGAAAAGACCAGCATCGTCGCCTGCAGAGATCTGGCCAAGCCAAGGTGGGACACCAGTGGGATCGCTCGTAATGATTCGGCGAAACCTAGTGCCCAGCGCATTTTGTAGTCGATTCGTCATGAACATCCTTGCAAAGTTATGCCTTTACCCTAGGCGATTCTCAACACTTTTGCATTGGCTACCTTTGGGCACCAAGTGGTAACTGAGGTTAAGTAAACTTGTTCCAAATCTAGCGAATGGAAAATGGCAATGTCTGAAAAACCAAGTGTGCTTTTTGTATGTGTGCACAACGCGGGCCGCTCTCAAATGGCTGCTGGCTTTTTGCGCGAACTAAGTGGCGGAAAAATTGAAGTGCTTTCTGCTGGTTCTGCTCCTGCCAATTCGATCAACCCATCTGTTGTTGCTGCGATGCAAGAACTGGGCATTGATATTTCTGCCGAGCAGCCAAAAATCCTGACTACTGAGTCAGTCCAAGTCTCTGATGTTGTAATCACAATGGGTTGTGGCGATGTCTGCCCGATTTTCCCAGGCAAGCGATACGAAGATTGGAAACTAGAAGACCCAGCGGGTCAAGGTGTTGATGCAGTTCGCCCGATTCGAGATGAAATTAAATCACGCATCGAAGTTCTAATTTCAGAATTACTTCCTGCGGAATAAATCGCAAATGACAAACAACCCAATGGCAAACCTAAAGACCAAACTACGCGGACAACAAACCAGCCTGCCTGCTCGAGCTTCCACCAAACACATCCTGCTTTCAGCCTTGGGTGCTTTTATTGCCATCGGTGTTATTGCTGCGGGATCAAATTCGCCCAACGCTCTGTTGATCATGGGCTCATTTGGTGGCACTTGTATTTTGCTCTTCGGTTTTCCAGATTCACCATTTGCGCAGCCACGAAATGTGATACTTGGGCATACATTTAGTTACGCAATAGGACTGATTGTCACAAAATTGCTCGGCGCACACTGGTGGAGCCTCGGACTTGCTTTAGGCATTTCTATTGCGATCATGATGCTTGCTGGCTTGGTACACCCGCCCGCAGGCGCGAACCCAGTAATCGTCTACCTGAGTTTCCAGTACACGAATATTCATCCAGGTTGGCACTCAATATTGTTTCCAACATTTTTTGGCGCAACTGCATTAGTGGCTGTGGCTTTGTTATTCAACAACCTCACCCGCGACGAGGCATACCCAAGGTATTGGTAACTTAGGCGGAATCAAAAGTAGCTCAGATACCGAAATAGTAAATCTTTCTTAGGTCCGCGGCTAACCGTGCCAGTCGCCGTAAACCAAAACTTTCGTTCCTATACCAACACCGTGGCTCCACATGTAGTCAATAGAACTGTGTAGCATGCGAACACAGCCATGTGAAGCTGGATACGGTAGTACAAGTGAATCATTCCAAGAACCGTGAAACGCTTGCCCACCTGAGAAAAACTTTGGCCGATACATCATCGCGCCAGGATAAAGATCTGACTCCATCCATTTATCAACTTGAGCGTAGACATGAAAAGAACCAGTACGAGTTTCAAAACCAGGTTGTCCGGTTGATGCTTTATAAATCGCTTTGACATATCTGGCCTGTCTTAAATTTGAAAACGAAATCCAAGTAACAGCCTGACAAGTACGACTGATGTTTAACCCAGTAACCAGACGCGCAGGAACCTTTGGTCGAGTGACTTTTGCAAGCAAAAAGCGTTCGCGCATTGATGGCATTTTTCGAGAAACATTAGTGCCCGAGTAATCACGCCACAGACACAGCGCGCGTCTTGTGTCGTTGTCTAGATACCCATCCACATGGCCAACCGGATATCCAGCATGAGAAAGTAGCAACTCCATTTGCCGATAAGTAATAGGAGTACTTGCCTTTACGCCAGTTCCTTTAGCCTGGGCTGGAAAAACTGTCGTTAGTGACATAAGCATCAATAGCAGAAAGATCTGTGCCTTGCGAAACGCTGTCATTATCGCCCTATTCATAATTCGATATAAGTAATTTACCGTTCAACCAAGTAAGAGTCGGGCAATTTGGGCAGACTGTAGCTTGAATACGTTCAGCACGCTTAGTCTTCGGCCCGGTTTACTTCCACTTTGTTGATGCAAAGGTTTCGAGTGGGTTGCGGTGCGCCGCGCAGGAACTTACGTTTCATTTCCACCCCGTCGTAACGAACATGAATTCGCACGCCTGCGGCCCATTCACTGACCGAAGGGGTCAAAGTGACTGTGCGAATGGAGATGTCGTTTGGTGCCCAGTGAATGCGGGCAGTACATCCCCCCATGTGTAGATCAATGTTTTGGTGAGATGGGTTCTGGATCAAGCGACGTGGACGAATACTTATAGTTACTGACTGCGCGTCATCGGGCACTCGTATCGGCGCAAGGCCGATTACCCCGTCAAAGCCAAGTAGCCAAAGACCTTCCAAGTTACGCGAAAACTCGGAACTCCAATGCAGACCTGTTAGCGAGGAAGTATCAGCGTCTGGGAATGGTTGCGCTGTCGGCAATGGATTCACGTTAGCTAGGCGAGCAATACTCTCTGCTGGGAATGTCGCTTGCCATTTATCAAACTCCATCTTGGGTAACTCTGGTGGTGTAGCCCTTAGAGCATCTTCTACGGTTTCGCAGACTTTTACGTGGGCGCGATCTGTTGAAGCGTAGTAATCCGAGAACTTGTAAGTTCCTTCACCACCGGGCGATGCCAGCCAAACAGCTGGGATGCCCAAACTCTCGGCAAAAATAACCCCATGAAGCGAGGAAGAAATAACTTTTTCGGCGCCCAACATTCGTTTCAACATATCTAATGGACGACAATCGACAGTCAAGAAACTTGTTGCAAGGTTTGGATAATTTCTGCGCAGTACTAACTCATCGCGAAAATGCGGGATGAAACGAACGGGACCGTAAACATCGTTTTTGGCTCGGTCGTAGGCTGCTAACTGCTTTTCGAAGATCTTGGCTAGAAGTACTCCCGGATCAAACATCTCTTTAATGCCTGAGGTATCCCAGCCATTTCGCTGTAACGCTTCCAAAGTAAGTGGCCCACGAACTGCAGTGATTTCGACGTCTGAGACAGGGATTGCATCCAATGCTTCTGGATGCTTGATGCCTGATCCCCAAACCAAATCACCAGGTGCCATACGATGCAAAATGGAACCAATGGCCAACAGTTTGGCGTCACCGGGGCGCACCTTACGTGCCTTGATTGGACCAAGCAGGTCAATTAATTCATGTGAAGCTTCATCACCGAAGTTACCGTGTACAAACTTGTTGTGTCGATTGAGTTGCGTCATCACCTGCCCGGTTGCATCCCACCAAAACACTGGGACACTTGGAGTCACAGGGATCTCGAGGTTCGGGCTAACTGGCTGAGAAGCAGATGTGTAGTCGTAGGCGGTAACACGCAATGCTGCTACTCGTTGGCTTTCTGCTTTAACCGCACTCAGACTTGTGCGCGAAATTCCCATTTCATGATCGTTAATTCCAATGCTGAAAATTAGGTCGTCTCCACGAACAATCGCTCCTGATGGATAGACCACACGACTTGTTCCTGAGTTGAGACTATCTTGCGTTTCTTCCAGAGTTTTGTGTTTCACATCGGGGACGAAGATAGGAGTAGCAAGTTCATCAGTTGGTTTGAATGGATACTGTACTTCAAATTCATACACAGCCGGGACATACTCTCGGCCCCATGGCATTAGGTAGCTGGAATGTGCGAGATTTAGGAATTTGTCACCGATTTGGATGGGGGCCGCACCCCCACGCAAGGCACCATATACTTCTGAATACTTTGCCGACCAATCAATTTCGGATACCAGATGGCATTTAATCTCTAACGGCGAAGAAAAATCGGCCTTAATAATGCGGTGCGGGGTAACCGAATAAACTGCGAAAACTCCGTCAGAATTTTCAAAGAAACTCCAGTTCTTCTCAGTTTTGCGCCTTGCTCCAGCCAATACAAGCTCACGAGCTTTGCCGATAGGGTGCGTCCCATCGGCTGAAACTTCAATCAAAAACTGTTTGTTGATTCCATCAACATGCCCGTTATTCCACATGAGCCAGACAGAATTGTTGAATCTGAAAAAGCGCGGATCCGCAAACCAAATTTTGGAATCCGCATCAAGCCCATCAGGATTCGCGAATTCAATGAAATCAGAAAATGGCAGAGCCGAACCTGGGATGATTTGAAAATCGTTATCAAGTTTTGCAGTTGCAATTCGACGAAGACCATCAACAAGACCAACAACTCGATAAGCGATTACTAAGGTTCCGTTATCGTCGAGCAACGTAGGATTGAAAATGCTTACCTGACCAGCTGATAAGTGCTGCCACTCGCTAGGTAATGCATTGGATAAATCGATTATTTTGGTTTCGGCAGTAACTAAATTCACAAAATCCCCACATTTACGGCAAGTTTCAATGACTAACAGTATAACTGCGCATAAGTTTCAAACTCTGTAGGCACATTGAGAGCCAGAGGGAACAAAAGTTGTTTTTAGTAAGCAACTTTTGTGCATTCTGCTGACTCGATCAATTATGCGCCAGTGTAGAACTGGTCCATTCCGGCGATGACTTCATCCAAGATGGCCAGACCATCTCTAGCTTCACTTTCTGAAATGTTGCACGGCGGAACAACGTGCAGTCGGTTGTAGTTTGCAAACGGAAGCAAACCAGCTTTCTTCGCCTCAGTGATGAGGTACGTCATGGCTGGTGAAGTGCCACCATAAGGGGCAATCATTTCCTTGGTTGCCCGGTCGGAAACCAAATCAATGGCCCAGAAAGTTCCAAGCCCACGAACTTCACCAATCACGCGGTGACGATCTGCCATGTCACGAAGTACGGGCCCGATTACCGTGTCGCCAATGTGCTTTGCATTCTCGACGATTTTTTCTTCCTTCATCGCATCAATTGTTGCCACGATAGATGCAGTCGCAATTGGGTGACCTGAGTAGGTCAAACCACCTGGAAAGACTCGTTCATCAAATGTTGCGGAAATTGGATCGCTGATGATGACGCCACCAACTGGGATGTAACCGCTGTTTGAACCCTTGGCGAAAACAATCAAGTCTGGTTTAACACCGTAGTTGTCTAACGCGAACCATTCGCCGGTTCGGCCAAAGCCACACATCACTTCATCAAAAATCAATACGATGCCGTTGTCGTCACAAAGCTTGCGGACGCCATCAAGGTAACCCGGTGGTGGGGCAAGTACACCTGCGGTACCAACAACAGTTTCGATCAAGATTGCACCGATTGTTGCTGGGCCTTCGTACTTAATCACTTCAGCAAGGTGCGCCAACGCACGCGCTGATTCTTCTTCAGGCGTGGTTGCCCAGAATGAACTGCGGTAAAGATGTGGTCCAAAGAAATGGACGTGACCCGCGGCATACTCGTTTGGCCAACGACGTGGATCGCCTGTTGCGGTAATCGCACTAGTTGTGTTGCCATGGTACGAGCGGTAGAACGACAAGACTTTGTGCTTGTGTGTGTGAATACGTGCCATACGAATTGCATTTTCGACACCGTCAGCGCCACCATTTGTGAAGAAAACTTTGTTGAAGCCATCGGGGGCCAAATCAACAATGCGCTTTGCTGCTTCACCGCGTGCTTCATTGGCATGTTGCGGCGCAACCGTTGCGAGTATTTCGGCCTGCTTCTGAATTGCGGCAACGACCTTTGGGTGCTGGTGGCCAATGTTGGTGTTCACCAGCTGACTTGAAAAGTCGAGGTAGCGCTTGCCATCAAAATCCCACATGTACGAGCCCTCGCCGCCGGCGATAAGCAAGGGATTGAGCGCACCCTGTGCGCTCCATGAATGGAATACGTGTTCGCGGTCGTTCTTAAGAACTTCTACCCCACGAGCTGGATCTGCGGTGAAGGACACTGTCACTCCTTGATGATCGGTTCTGGACAATGCTACGCCTATCCCTGAAAAGTTGGTGTGAGCCTGCGAAATGTATTACCCGATTATGGTTATTTCGCGCACCGACAGTGACTCAAATACTCGGTCTCGTGCGAGCCGCCTCGGGGAACCGTCGTTCGCTCGCGAGCAGATCCTGTGCGCG
>Ga0209084_1004059_pt1 | contig 10423 bp, 23 predicted proteins | sample C_130820_MF_Meta_FD_187309 | JGI IMG/M metagenome (GOLD analysis project Ga0209084, IMG submission 187309) | Freshwater microbial communities from Lake Croche, Canada to study carbon cycling - C_130820_MF_MetaG (SPAdes) (version 2) | ecosystem: Environmental > Aquatic > Freshwater > Lake... | reverse complement strand
CATGTACCTGCACTCTTACGAAAGGCAGGACACAATGTTCAAATTATCTCTGGCCCTACGGATATTCCTACAGCCACTACTCCTGGTGCTTTTCTTAATTTTGGTGGCACCAATATATACAAGTCTAGCCAAGTTGAACAAATGGGCCGTTTATTTTGCAACGGATCCGTTCATCCCGGCGACCACTTTATTTTTACTGACGCTTGGCATCCGGGCATTATAAACTTAAAGTATATGAGTGAGTTACTGAACATACCAGTAACAACACACGGTTTATGGCATGCTGGTAGTTATGATCCCCAAGACTTCCTGGGACGTCTTGTAGGCAACAAGCCTTGGGTACGTCACGCAGAAAAAAGTTTCTTTGCGGCATTTGATCATAACTATTTTGCTACTACTTTCCATATTGATATGTTTCATCATAATTTATTAAATGATGGAATGGTTGAGAATCCTTGGGAGGCAGAAGACAAAGCAGACATGCTTGAAGATGGCAAATATGTGCGTACCGGCTGGCCTATGGAGTATATGGACGATACATTGACCATGTACAAGAATATGCCCAAGCGTGACCTTATTCTTTTCCCGCATCGCATCGCACCTGAGAAGCAAGTTGAGATTTTTCGAGACTTAGCTACACACTTACCGCAGTATGAATTTGTAGTGTGTCAGGATCAACAGCTAACAAAAAATGAATATCATAACTTGTTAGGCGAAGCGAAGATGGTGTTCAGTGCTAACTTACAAGAAACTTTAGGCATTAGTTGCTATGAAGGTGCGGTAGTTGATGCTATACCATTAGTACCGGATCGTTTAAGTTATACTGAAATGTATTACGATACATTCAAATACCCTAGTGTATGGACCGAGAGTTTCGAAGCATACCAAGAACATCGTCCTAATTTATGTTTTGCAATTATGCAACACATGGATCATTACGCTAGCCGAATTCCACAAATTCGCAAACAAGCAAAGGATTTACATGAACGATTCTTCAGTGCAACAGGATTACTTAACAATATCAAATAGCGATTGTATGTCAGGTACAATTGGTATTACAGCACAGGATGTGTATACTATCGATACTAGCACAATGGCAAATGTCAGTGCGGCTAGTGGCGGGCTCGGTAATATTACTATCAGCAGTGGTACTGGATCTAGTTACTTTTATACTGGCGCTGGTATTGGTGGTAGTAGTGGCACTATATCGATTGGCGCTATCAGTGGCGGATCGACAATATCGAGCAGTGCTGGTTCAAATTTTATTTGGAAAACCCCCGAAGAATTTGTTGATTCATTACCAGCTTTTGATCGTATACAAAAAATGTGTGAACAATACCCCGGCTTTAAAATAGCATTTGAAAAATTTAAAACAACTTACTATCTAATAAAAGACGATTATGATACTCCGGAAGATAAAAGACCTAAGCCTTAACTGGTTAGAGCGACATGATCGCAAACGCATTATTATGGATCGTGTTGACAACGAACCATACTTGGAACGCTACTACATCTTTTTAAAAGATCGTAAGACATTTCCGTTCAATGTATTTTTACACAAATTTTTAAAAGGTGATCCAGACGATGTGCATGATCATCCATGGCCGTATGCCACTTTGATTTTGGCAGGCGGCTATTACGAATGGATTCCCCAATTTAATGAAGATGGCACATTGAACTGTGAAATACGTAAATGGCGTGGGCCTGGGCATTTCCGTATCTGTAGCCCTAATAGCTATCATCGTATCGAATTAAAAGAAGGTGTTACTGCTTGGACATTGTTCATGCCAGGACCGCAACGTCGTGAATGGGGATTCTTAGTTAAGAATCAATGGATTCACAACGATAATTATCTGGCTAATAGAAAGAATGGCGTACTTTAAAACAACACAATCAAACGGAACAAGCGCCGCAGGATACGGCGCAGTACCTCCACAGTTAAGCGGACAGGTTTATACAACTGGCACAACTGCTATACCAAACAGTGCCTATTTAACATCAACTGGCACTAGTACTGTTTGGACTACTGGTACTAGTAGTATTCCAAACGAAGCGATGCGGATTAATCAAACCAATCCGCCTACAATAGAAGTCAAAGGTAACATGGTTATCAACGGGCGTGATTTAGAAGAACGGTTAAACACAATTGAAAAAGTCTTGCAAATTCCAGAAAGAGATGTTATACTAGAACGTAAGCATCCAAAGTTAAAGAAACTGTATGACGAATACATTCAGGCATTGGGTAAGTACAGAACATTTGAAGCAATTAAAGGAGATGAAGATGTTGGTTGAAAATTTACATGAATCAGTTAAAGGTACATATACTGAAACAGTTATTAAAGCACACGAAAACTTTCGGCTTGTATTAAAGAAACACGAAGTACTAAGCCCTAAAGGCTTGTTCAGTGTTGATATGGAACAGCAAAGTTTGAAAGACGGTGAAGTCACTGATACTGCTACATATAACTTTTTTATGACTAAAGAAGAAATGACAACTTTAGCTTCAGCATTGACAGCATGAAAAAGATCTACTATACTTGGCAACAAGTAGAAGGTGCTTGCTTAGATCTCTCTCGTCAAATGGTCCAGGATAAATGGTATCCTGATTATATTGTCGGTATTAGTCGTGGTGGTCTTGTTCCTGCTAATTTGATTAGTCAGTATTTAGACATTCCCATGGCTACACTTATGGTCAGCCTCAGAGATGGCGGGATCAAAGTTAGTGACTGTGGTATGAGTGAAGATGCATACAATGGACGAAACATTCTGGTTGTGGATGATATCAATGATCAAGGATCTACTATTGCTTGGATCAAGCAGGACTGGCAATCAAGTTGTTTGCCAGGCGAAACACAGTGGCAAAACACATGGGGACAAAATGTTCGATTTGCCACATTAACTAATAATCTTGCCAGTAAAGAAGATGTTGACTATACCTACTGGGAAGTTAACAAAGCAGAAGAAGATTGCTGGCTAGTTTATCCTTGGGAGGAGTTTTGGAAATGACATCTGCATTAATTAAACTTATACTTGGCATTACATTAATTGTAATAGTTATTGCGCTTGGGCCTATTTTAGGTATTTGGGCATTGAACACATTATTCCCAGTGTTGCATATTCCGTTAACATGGGAAACTTGGGCGGCATTTGGTATTTTATTTGGTGGAAGCATTGCTACTAGGATAAAAAAATGAGTTTAACAGTACAAGAACTTAACGTAAAAATTGAAGGTATCAAATTAGATATCGAAAAACTACGCGGTGAACCAGGTAGTGAACGTAAAATTATGTTCCTATCTGATTACATTGATTATTTAAAAGACGAAATAAAAGAGGCCGAACGTGCTAACAGAGCTGGAACAGGCACTCAGTGAGCGTCTTGCTCCGTGGACCGAAATCGAATATAGAACAAAAACTTTTTGGGTGTTTAAAGATGCATATCCAGTTACCGAAGGGCATTTGTTATTTGTGCCTACCTACAAAAAACCTGAAAACTTATACGACTGCTTCGAAGCCGCATACAAATTTGGCTATGACGGAGTTGACTCAGAAAAATGGGATGGCTTTAACGTTGGGCAAAACGTCGGAGAAGCGGCTGGTCAAACAGTAATGTATCCACATGTCCATATGATTCCAAGACGCAAAGGAGATATGGAAGATCCCCGGGGCGGAGTTCGCCATGTTATTCCAGAACGAGGAAACTATCGTAAATGACAGAACATACTGTTAAGGTATCATGGGATAATCAAAGTGTTCCTTGGTGGAACGAATGTTGTGCAATGGTACTAGAAGTATTTGGATTGCCTGGAGATAGGTTTGTTTACACTCCGCACGAAGATTATATGACTTTCAAATTCAATAACGAAAAGGATGCAGACTTATGTCGAATTTTACTAAGCGAGAAATTATAGAAATAGCTGTTGTTGTTATTGCATTTTTTATAACAATACCAATTATATTTTTATCGCTTCCAAAGAAAGGCGATGTTATTAGAATTGATTGTACTTGGAGTGAAATAAGTCCAGACTTTACTCCTGCTATGCGAGAAGCATGTAGACAAGTTCGAGCAGAAAATAACTTGCAAAAACCTAAATAAACCTATATAATACTAACATAGGAGTAATAATGACTGAATCCGTAAACAAACAAGAAACTGCACTTGACGCCATGTATGGCGACAGTGGCTATCAAGAAGGCACAGCACATAACTATTTGGGTTTTGTAATGAAACGTAATGGTAAAAGATTTTGGGCTGGAGATAACATCAGTGAATACATTGATGATAAAATGAAAGAAGACTTAATCGACGAAACAACCCTAGCATTTGAAAAAGTGTTAGACTGCTTGTTAATTGATCGAGAAAACGATCCTAACAGCAAAGGTACAGCAAGACGTCTTGCTAAAATGTATTTTAATGAGGTAATGAGTGGAAGATACGAACCAGCCCCAGACGCTACAGCGTTCCCAAATGATTCAGAGGACCGTTACGAAGGTATGCTGGTTGTCCGTAGCGAGCTTCGCAGTATGTGTAGCCATCATCACCAACCCGTTACTGGCGTTGCTTATATTGGTATTATTGCGGCCGAGAAACTCATCGGACTTAGCAAGTATACAAGGATCGCTCAGTGGTGTGCCCGTCGAGGTACTCTCCAGGAGGAACTTTGTAATGACATTGCTAGGGAAATCCAAAAAGCCACAGGCGCAAGAGACTTAGGTGTATACATTCAAGCCACACATGGATGCTGTGAGAATCGTGGCATTATGGCAAAAAGTAGTTTAACACAGACTACTGTACTCAAAGGTGCTTTTAAAGACGACCACGGTACAAAGAAAGAATTCTTTGACAATATTAAAATGCAACAGGAGTATGCTTCAAAATGAGTACTGCCAAAGATATTATGGATCATTTTATTAGTCGTGCTAAAAATTTGCACGAGTTTACAGTATGTGTAAATACTCCTCACGATTTTAGATTTAACGGTGTTGTTCCATTTGATATCAATATTAAAGATGGCGAAATTGAAGCAAAAGTATGGGCTGTGGATTTTGAAGAAGCAGTAAATCGTTTAGATGAATGGATTGAAACATGCAAGTAAATTATCAAATGCCTGCTGAAGGTATATTAAAAACAAACGAATGGGGAGATAGTAAAGTCTACCGAGTTGTTTGCGAATGTACTGATTCCCAACACGATCATAATGTATGGGTAGAGGCTGATGAACATGAGATCAGTGTAACCATTTATGCTACTGTAAAAAGTAATTTTTGGTCAAAAACACGATGGTATCATATTTGGTCATTGCTAACTAAAGGATATGTTGATACAGAAACTACCTTAATTATGCGCAAGCAGGCCGCACTTAACTATGCAGAAACTTTAAAGTTAGCAGTAGACGATGTAGAAGATTTTAGGAAGAAAAATGAGCAAAATAAAAATAGCTGAGTTATTTTATAGTATACAAGGCGAAGGACGCTATATGGGCGTCCCGTCTGTGTTTCTACGTACATTTGGATGTAATTTTAAATGTGCTGGATTTGGTATGCCTAGAAATGTTCCAAGTCAGGAAGCAGAAGATATTGCGCAAGTTGCACACATGTTTACAAAATATGAAGACTTACCACTAGTAAGTACCGGGTGCGATAGTTATGCTAGCTGGCATCCTAGTTTTAAAGAACTAAGTCCAATGCTTACCAGCGAAGCAATTGTAGATCGCATTATGGAAATTATCCCACATAATGAATGGATTGATGAACACTTGGTTATTACCGGTGGTGAGCCGTTGCTAGGTTGGCAACGTGCTTATCCAGATTTGCTTAACAACAGCAAAATGAAAGCACTTAAAGAAATTACATTCGAAACAAATGGTACCCAAAAACTTACACCCGAATTTAAAGAATACTTAAGAAAGTGGAACAGCGAAGTGGGCAAAGAGCTTACGTTCAGTGTCAGTGCCAAATTGCCAGCAAGTGGAGAAAAGTGGGAAGAAGCGATTCTTCCGGAAGTTGTGTGCGAGTACGAACAAGTTGGCACAGCATATCTTAAATTTGTTGTTGCAACAGAAGAAGATATTGCAGATGCTGAGTGTGCTGTTGGTGCGTATCGCACAGCCGGTTTTAAAGGACATGTTTATTTGATGCCTGTGGGTGGTGTGGAAAGTGTTTACACATTAAATGCTAAAAATGTAGCATTGGCAGCAATGAAGCGTGGTTGGCGTTATAGCGATAGACTACAAGTGCCGCTATTTAAAAATGAATGGGGTACCTAAATGTCAGCCATGTTATTAGCATTACTTTTAGTAGCAGTAGTAGTAGGAGTGATAGTAGTTATGACTCCGGACAACAATTCGTCATGCACTGGTAATTGCAGGCAAGGCAGAGATTGTGACTGTATAGGAAAAACAAAATGATTAAAAATTTATTCAAACGAATGTTGGGAATTGACAAGTTGGAGGAAAACATACGAGTTCTCAAAGACATGGAAGCCCAAGCTGTTACCGCAACTGCCGAAGCACAGCTGGCCGAAACAAAGGCCAAGGAAGATGAACGTATTTCTCGAATGACTCCAAAAGAACGTGCAACCATTCGTGGCGAGCCGTGGGTAAGTGTATTGGACACTCATGTCAATAAAGAAAACATACGTAATGGCTTTTTTGAGCTTGACTGGAACCCAGAGTTTATAGTACAATTAAAACAAGCTGGTTATGGATTCGAAGGCGACCCAGAAGAAGAAATTGTGGATCGCTGGTTCAGAGATTTGGCATTGAACATGATTGCAGAAGCTGGACAAGACCCATCACGAGTAAGTGCTGGATTTATTAATGTGAGTAAATTAGGCGGCGGTAAAGCCGTAGTTGAATGACATATATTATTGTTGATACTGCAAACACATTTTTTCGTGCTAGACACGTGGTGCAAGGCTCTGCTGACATCAAATTGGGCATGGCCTTTCATATTACACTTAACAGTATCAAGAAAGCATGGAACGACTTTGGCGGTAGCCATGTGGTGTTCTGCCTCGAAGGTCGAAGCTGGCGTAAGGACTATTACAAGCCTTATAAAGCTAACAGACAAGAAACTCGTGCGGCAATGACACAAAAAGAACAAGATGAAGACAAATTGTTCTGGGAAGCATTTGACGAATTCAAAACATTTGTCACAGAGAAAACTAATTCTACTATTCTGCAACATGCTAATCTAGAAGCAGACGATTTGATTGCAGGTTGGATACAAGCACATCCACATAGCAAACACGTGATCATTTCGACAGACGGAGATTTCGCACAACTTATTGCGCCTAATGTAAGTCAGTATAATGGTGTAGGTGATTTGCATATTACACATGAAGGAATCTTCGATGCAAAAGGTAAACCCGTTAAAGACAAAAAGACAGGCGAAGCAAAGCCAGCACAAGACCCAGAGTGGATGCTATTCGAAAAATGTATGCGTGGTGATACCAGTGATAATGTCTTTTCGGCATATCCAGGTGTGCGTACTAAAGGTTCTAAAAACAAAGTTGGTCTTACTGAAGCGTTCCAAGACCGTAAAAGCCGCGGATATGCGTGGAACAATCTCATGCTTCAGAGGTGGGTTGACCACAACGGAGTAGAACACCGTGTGTTAGAGGATTATCAGCGTAATGTACAATTATGCGACCTTACAGCACAACCTGAAGATGTTAAAGTAAAAATTAAAGAAACAATTGATACTAATGCCCGGCCCAAAGAGGTTACGCAAGTTGGTATCCGTATGCTCAAGTTTTGCAATGCTTGGGATATGAAAAAGATAGCTGATAATATTCAGCAATATGCAGAACCATTCCAAGCAAAGTATCCTGAAAAAGATCTTACTTGGCGCAAACTAACAGAGGAGAATTAAAATGGCAACAGTAAAAACAGTAAAATCATTCGGTGATAAACTGACTAAAGTAAATGAGTCGTTTACAATTAATATGTACGACAACGGCTTCATGGTAGAAGCAGGTGGACGCAACAAGAAAGGCGATTATGTCAACGCTAAAATCTTGTGCAACACATTAGACGAAGTTGTTTCACTAGTACGTGAAGCATGTGAAATGGACAGAGACGTTTAAGGAGAAATTATGTCAGTTACAATTAAAAATTTAGAATCGGCGCTGGCCGGAGAGTCACAAGCTCATATCAAATATCGCTACTTTGCAAAGATTGCTCGTGCTGAAGGATTTGAAGATGTTGCCAAACACTTTGAACACACAGCAGATCAAGAACTGCTACACGCATGGGGTCATTTGGAACTAATAGTTGGCAAGCCAACTACTAAGGAATGCTTGGAACTTGCTATCGAAGGCGAAACATACGAGTTTACTCAGATGTATCCACAGTTTCAAGCTATTGCCGAACGAGAAGGCGAAATCAATGCAGCCAAAGAAGCTGAACACCAAATTGCGGAAAGCAAACTACATGCTGAACAATTTGCGGCTGTGCTTGCCAAAGCAGAAAAACGTTTTGCAGCCTTGGCTAAAATTGAAAAACGTCATGCAGAAGCATATCAACAAGTATTGGAGACATTATAATGAGTGAAACACATGTATGCGTAGTATGTGGACATGTCCACGATGAAGACTTTGAAGGTGTTTGGAACGAATTACCAGACGATTTTTTATGCCCAGAATGCGGATGTGGCAAAGACGAATACGAAGTAATCTAACAGATGAAAGAGATAAATACGTATATTACTCCAGCGCCTTCGGGGCAGAGTAAAAAAGGAGAATGATATGTATGATACAGTATGTATGTACGCAACAACATGCCCAAACAAAACTAAGGGGTGTAAGGAGAAAAATATGTCAGTAATATACGCCAAGCCTATTGTGGATGGTAAATTTTGGATTGTAGAACAAGACGGTTCTAAAATTGCAACATTACACAAAAAAGAAAACAACAAATTCATCTTAAGCAGTACGGCAGGTGAAGTTATGTTTAACAAAAAACAGGATCTTACCAAGCAATTTGGTGAAGAGTTCTTCCTAACAAGTTCCAAAGTTAAGGTAACACAATCAGAACCTAACGAATGTCACGGTTATGCTACCAGTGTACAACCTTATAATAGTATGTATGATGTAAGACGTCGACTACCATTGTTTACCAAAAGCAATGCTAGTAAGAGTTTATACTGTGCTGGATACTATATAATCAAATTCAATAAAGGATGGGTAAAGAGCTTTTGCCCTAAGGTCATTACATTAGAACGTAACGAATACAAAGGTCCTTTTAAAACTGAATTTGAAATGAAGCAGGTACTTGCTAATGCAAAATCAGATTAATCTAACACCTATATCACAGTTTGCTCAAACGCTACGTGCGGCCGAGCTAGCTCAAGCTAGGGAAGTTAAATTAACTATTCAACAGGCTAGGTTACTTAATCTAGCCTTGTTGGAAATACAGGATAAACTGCTACAAGATTTTGAAACATTGTTTAACCAGCTAAAAACTTCATCCGAAACCGAAGTTATAAGCGTTACAATGGATGGCGGCGGCTTTGACGACAAATAATGATAAATATATGCGTACTTATCGAGAGACGCATACATTATGTCAAGACCAAAACCAAAAGTTCTTTTAGAACACGTTAATAAAAAAACTTATAAAGCCGAGCAGGTTTTAGAAGCCGAAGCAATTTGGGCTGTCTTCTATAAGAACGAGCCTTTTAATCTTAAGAGTTTCAATAGTCTTACCTCTTATCCTGGGCCCAAGTACAAAAAAGTTTCTTTTTCAAATCCTGGACATGCACATAATTTGGCAAAGAAATTAAATCAAACATTTGGTGTAGATGATTTCCAAGTTGTCATGCTGACTCAAGGCACTATTATAAAATGATAACACGTAACGCCCTTACAAAGATATTTTTACAACAATGGGGCAAGAGTACCGACGAAGCTAACTTGCAATTATTCTCACGCAAATGGTGGCAAAGTACTAGAGCAGGTAAAACAACCAACTTTCGACTAAGTGAAGAGGGCTATGAATTTTTGGTTAAAGAATTGGACTTGAAAGAGTATGAGATTCCGTTTACTGAACCAATCGAGCTAAGTCCCCAAACAATTATATTTTTGGAAAGGTACGTGGACTGTCCATATTACCTAACTCCAATGTCAATCACTGTATTCTCAGAACGCAAGGGTTTTGAGCTAATGTTGTTTTCGGACGACATTAGAAAATTTGGTATAATTAAAGCAATGAATGAGCGAGAAAAAGAACTTGCTGGCACAGATAACAGTTGACACTCCGGTTGGTTTCCTATATAATACATACATACAGAGTTAATTCAACAACGTATTTTTTAAACTAAGATAGGAAATAACATGCCAGAAATTAGTAGCCGTACAGTGGGCCCTAGCGGTGCTAAAAAGTCTTTGCGTAAGGCTTTTAAAAATAAACGTCCAATTTTCC
>Ga0209084_1004057_pt1 | contig 10427 bp, 10 predicted proteins | sample C_130820_MF_Meta_FD_187309 | JGI IMG/M metagenome (GOLD analysis project Ga0209084, IMG submission 187309) | Freshwater microbial communities from Lake Croche, Canada to study carbon cycling - C_130820_MF_MetaG (SPAdes) (version 2) | ecosystem: Environmental > Aquatic > Freshwater > Lake... | reverse complement strand
AATTCTATGACGCAACGAGGCAAGGTCGCAGAGCTTGTAGGCCCTTGGGTATCATGACGTGATACTAAGGGTATTACTACCCTTGGGTATCATGACGTGATACAGGGCGCTAATTTACCGCTTACACAAATAAAAATTGATTCCCCGCGACCCCTTAAAGACCTGTCCGACTACAAGCAAACAACAAGAAATCCTCTAACAAAATGCCTTGCACTAACGTGGTGTCTATGACTGGGACTCGTGCCTTCTACAAGGGGACTTCTATCCAATGCCCTTTCATTGATGATGAGGAGTTCATGAAGCACATCATCACCGCTGCTAATTTCGTAATTGTTGAATCTTTGAAGTGTGGTGATTCGCTGAACACGCAGAAGGCTCTCTATCTAAAGCAGATTAATTCCATTGAGAAGGCTCTGTGTGACTACCAGGGCATCCATGGTGTTGGTGGTGTGATGAAGGATGATGCTGTGTGGGAGTGGCTGGATGAGATTGGTAAGATGAGTGGATTGAACGTAATTGGGAAGACGGTGCTTATCACTTGGTTTATGAACATTGCAGCTCTACTCAAGCTGAAGGTCATTGAGAATGATGACAAGAATGGGTGGTTTGTGGTTAAGGCCAAGGGTGGTGTCCATGCATAAAAAAACAAACAAAAAACATTTTGATATTTTTTGTTCTTTCCATGATACCGGGCGCTAATTTACCTCTTCCCCAAAATAAAAATTGATAAAAACACAGGGATAATATCCATGTGGTTTTACTAATCCGTTTCAAAACCAAACCCTAGGGTAAAAACTTTTTTCCCCACAACTTTTAGAATTCCTAGATTTCTAAATTCCACATGGATATTATCCCTGTGGTTTTTACACCAGTTTTATATTTTTAAGTTTTAGAGAATAAAAAGATTCTAGAAGATGCACACGATGTTCAGCTTCTTCTGCTTCGCTTAGATAGTTTATAGGCTCTCTTCTATTGTCATGTTGATAAACTCCAATAAACTTCATGTTATTTTCTTCATCAAGAATGAATAAATCATAAAAACTGCTATTCATAAAATATTCTTCACCCTCTATTGTTATAAAATATATTTCTTTATTAGCTTTTAATATATTAAATGTTTCTGCTCTTTTTTCTTCTGCTTTAACTCTTTCTGCTTCTCTTATAGGACGGTATTTAGCCTCCTCCTTTTCCATATATAAAGCATGTTCTTCGTTACGAGCCCGTTCTCTAATGGCCATTTCCTTAGTAGCTGCCTCGGCAGTTGCCTTCACACGTTCAGCTAATTCATCTAAACGTTTAAAATATTCTTTTTCTCTCCTATCATATTCATCTTCAGGCCTCGCAGTAACGTCATTATCACTTTCTGACCCAGTACCTGAATCTCCTGCACTGACTGGAACAGCCTTCGCAGTAACCGCCACACTTTTCGCAATTGGTAAAGTAGCCATAGGTATATTCTTAAAAGGCACCGCACTTGCTGTAGCATGAACACGCTCTACTATGGTCGGAGGCCGCCCTTTTTTATTAGGCTGTCTAGGAGGCATTCTATTAGAACATACAAAAAATATCAAAATGTTTTTTGTTTTGTTTTAGTTTGTCGGGTTCTCCATCTCAGGCTCATCACCATCATACTCAGCATCATCATTTAGCTTAAATCCAATACGATACTGGAAACGACCCAGGCGCTTGACCGTTGTCTCACTCTCCTTACCAGTTGATGACATCTGAGTAGAAACAGTAGTATCACCAATAGGAAGCTTGTCCTTAAATGCGTCACGTGCAAGGCAAACCAATGCCGCAGGAATTTCCCCCCCACCCCCATAGTCCTGAAGGCCCTTGAGATAGGCAATTTTAGAGTTATTACGACCAGGACTATAAGTTACAATTGCAACAGTGAAGACCTTGTTGCGAGTCAGAATGCACAGCGCACAGTTACGGCAGCCATCACTCATTTTGTCCTTGTTGGTTGCTTGTAGTCGGACAGGTGTTTAAGGGGTCCGGGGGAATCAACTTTTATTTGGGGAACAGGTAAATTTGCTCCTCGCCGAGCGAGTTTGCGCAAACTCGCGCCGCCAGTTAGAGGTAATGTTGCGCCAAAAAATTGATTCCAATTATTTCTAATATGCCTCAGCAAAATGACAATATCATTAGCATTCTACAATACTTACCAAGAAATACTTCATTTAATTAAAGTTATGAATGAACATGAAGATGTAATTAAGAATGTAAAATTCGCCACAGTACTTATCCCTTTCGTAAATAATAACTTACCACATTATAGTAATTATGTGTGTATCTTTGACTTAGAATGTGAGCCTTTTAGATTTAATTTAAATAATATACATCTAGTGAATTATGCAGACATCCGCAAACAGCGCATACAAGGTAAAACTAAGTGGATACCAGCGGTTATAAACAATGAGAATAAAATAGATATTGAGAAAACTCTAGCTAAAATTCAGGGTCTAATAATCTATCCTTGACCAAAAGAGGTAATGTTGCTCCAGAAATTAAAAATTGATTCGGGCAACCTGTGCTAGGTCATGTCCCAAGCACAGAACAAGTAAAGTAAAAATGAGCCATCGCACTAACATGACCGAGTCAGAGAAGAAGTATTACCAGGACGTGGCCTTCATGCATGGCGAGAAGAATAAGGCAATTGCACGGCTCATGGCTCTTCCTGCTCAGCTACCTCTCCCTGACCACATGCAACCCAATGGCGCACAGGGTCCGTGGCTAGGACATGCCCCAGTAGCATATCACACAAAGACTAACGTGCGTCCCAACGTGCGCCTTCTACAGGATACCCAGCCAGTCACTAACATCAGCACTATGTGGGAGGAGCTAGGAGTTCAGCTTCATTAACCAAAAAATCAACAAAATAATCCAAATCAAATAAATACATTTTGGCTCTGTAGCCATCCCCACCGTTAATATCTCTTGAATACTTTTGAGCAGCTATCAAATTTTTGATATAGTCAGTAGGCACCACGTATAAGTCATGTTTATTATCTGGGCGGATAACATAGTATGCATAAAAATCAGCCTCTGTTATACCAATCCCAGAATGCTTGTCGGAACACAAATACTCTATACATACATTTTTTGTTCGGTGCGTTTGTCTATCAGACTTTACTTCATATTTTATATCGTCTGCTAGAATATCATACAGTGAAAACTTCCCATCAACATGATTAATCTCCTTTGCATTTTTTAAATAAGTCTCAATAAACAATGTTTCGTAAGACTTACCTAATTTCAAATCCTTTTGGAACTCCATCTACTGGCGAACGGAATCTATTTAAAATATATACTCCGCACCTCCGCGGGAACACAGGAGTGAGCAGTTGTATAAATAAACGCAGTTCAGCACATAATCCGTATCGGCCGTGGGCGTTGTGAGCGCCAAATTCACTACCGCGTTAAGAATAGGCTTACCCGAAATTAATAGGATAGACTTATCCGTCGGCACGTTAATCTGCGAGAACGGCATATCCACCCAGTACGAATTGCCCGTGCTCCACGCACCAGGAGTCGCGCCCTGCTTGGGCTGCGCAACTGTCGCCGACTTCGTATCCTGAATCAAACTCCACAGAGCATTAGCACCACCAGGGGCACGGTAGAATACCTCACCGTTATACGTCAGCTGCACATCAGCAAGAGGCAGCCAAGAAAGATTGCCGTTGAGAACTATATCTGAACGCTTCGTTAAAAACAGCAGAATCTTCTGCACTTCCCCTGCACGAAAACCTGTTAAATTAATCGTCTGCACACCAGACACTGACGGCAGATTGATACCCACCATTTGTTGTGCGAAGTAGCGCAGCGGATATGTGTAAGCATGCGTATTCATATCAACGCGACGAGCAAGTAAATCAGCGGAATCCGCCATCATCTCTTGCTTTACCTGGAGAGACGCAAAGCCGAGCGCAGGAATCGTCTGCGAGTTGCCGCTCGTTCCAACAACCCAAGGACCAGCAGGAGCAAACGCACCAGGGTCATTCATCTGGATAGTAATGATAATCGGCTGCACAAGAAGGTCTGACGGGAAGGGTAGCACCTTACCATCGGCACGAGGTGTGCAGTGAGGTAGGTTCAGGTAGCAATACGCTGACGCATTCACAGCAGTGACTGAAGTTCCAGAATACGCCGAGCCTCCCAAACTGGCGAGGCTATCACGCTTCGTGCCGTTCTCGCAGTCCAAGAGATTCTGGAGATACAGCTGCTGTCCTGTGAAAAAATACTGCGCTGAAGAACCATAACGCACTGAGACCTGGTTAATGAGAGAATATCCCCAGCCCTGAGGCAGGGAAGCAGGCGTTAAGCCACTGCCGGTGTAGGCTGAACCCATCGTTAGCTGCAGAACAATATCAGACACACCTTGGAAGGGAGAAATTGTGAATTGCGACGTTCCTGCTCCCAGCTGTGTGAAATTCTGCACGAAACGTGTATTTACAACATTGCCGAATACCTGCTTCTCAGAATTCGTGTCACCGAAGTAGTACGTATCTTTTTCCGGACCCGGCCGAATTGAAGACTGCACGTTAGAAGTTAGAGCGTCCTGCATGTTATACCTTATGGCTACAAAATAAAATATTAGCCGGAAGTATAGAATGTCGGGCAAATCTCAACTAATGCAAAACATTGTAACCGGCACACCCAAGAAAACATCAAGCAAACCGGTTGTTGATGGAATCTATTGTGGAGTTGAACAAACATCCAAAACAAAGATTGCATCGGATATCAAAGGTGTAAAACCCTCCGCCACTACCCACGCCGTAGGACAGTTTGGAGGTTTCACACCCATTGAAGGAGTCGGACGTAAATAATTAACTCATCTTTTGAACTGTAAAAGCATTCGCCCTCTCTTGCAAATACTCTATAACTACACGCTTGTGAGGCTTTTTCTCTATAATTTCAGACAAACTATTATTCTCGGGATTCTCATCTTTCTTATACAAAACTTTGCTTCTTAATTTAACAGCCCCCGACGACTTACTAGCATCCTTCATAGGACTCAGCTCCTTGCGCATTTTCATAAACTCCATCAAAAATGAATTGTGTCCGCTCATACTAATAGCATTATATTTTTTTATATTGCTATTAGATGGACAAGTCCAAGCCCCCAAAGCCACTTACGCCGGAAGAGAAACTGACCAAGAAAGATGGAATTTTTAGAATTCCTCTAAAAAATATAGCAGAACTTGAGGTTCCTGACGGCAAATTCGGTAAATCTATGTTACTATGTGGCTCTACTCGCAGTGGTAAAACTACAATGATGAACTATCTTTATGAAACTTACTTCAAAAAACACGTCACAACTGTCATGTCAAATTCACTAAACTCAGATGCCTACGACCATATCAAAAAGCACTGCATCCTATCAGACTTGTATCACGGAGAAATGTTAAAGGAAATGTATGCTATTAATCACGCTACTGAAAATCACTACGAGTTCTGTGTAATTCTAGATGACCTAACAAACGTCAAGAATGACAAAGAATATTTAAGACTCTTGACAATTTACAGAAACTCAAGAATCAGCTGTATTACCAGTTCGCAGGGTATTAGTATGTTTAATAAAACAGCAAGAGGAAATATTAACTTTGTTATATTAGGTCGCCTGAACTCTGACGCAGAGGTAGAGAAGGTTGTTAAAGAGTATTGTATTAGTTATTTCCCACGAGACATGAACATGACCGACAAAATTAAATATTACCGAGCTTTGACGAATGACCATTATTTTCTAGTCATAGACCAGGTCGGAGGAGACTTCTTCAGGACTAAGTTGTGCAGTGACCAACTATACAATTCTTAGCCCAGTCCCGAGGCGAATAAAATCATAAGCCATAGTATATGAGCATTCTACCCACGCAGGTCTATTCTGCCCCAGGTGCGAACCTATGGGTGCCCGTAGATGGTATGATTCCTCCGAATCTTACTAACAATTTTTCTACAATTTACACATCCACTATTACTACAAGCACTCTGAATACGGCTGCTAACGGCTATATCAATACGCCGTTAGCCAACGTTAGCAGTATTAATTTGTATGCTATTAACGGAGTGCCGTATGTAGCTGGAGGAGGAACAAACATTTATAACCAGCTTTTCACGTCATCTATTCTTGCATCAACAGTTATCACTGGTGCTGTAGGGTTTGTAAGCACAGGGCAGCTAGTTGTGTCTAGTATCATTGGAGTCAAACCAACTCTAAATATTAGTGCAGGAAGTGTAGTTATTGATTCAGCAAATGTAACCTTTACAGGAAATTTAGGTGTAGCTGGAGGCGAGGCGGTTGGTGGAGACATGAATGTTGCAGGAGATTTAACAGTTCAAGGATACATTTCTACTCTGAGTTCAATCACCGGGACACTTACTTCTTTGGGCAACAATCTACAAATCACTAATCTTTCCACGATTAACGGTGCGCCCTACGTTCCTAATTCTACAGCCCTTGTAGTATCTACGTTTGTCACTCTACAGACTTCCACGATTACTACAAACTACATAAATTTTACCAGCTCTACAGTAGTTCTTGGTCTTGATGCAGGAAGTGTAAATCCTGGGGAAGAATCAATTGCAATCGGGTATGTTGCTGGATATTCAAATTCTGGTCTTCATTCCATTGCTATAGGTAACGGTGCTGGATACACAGATTCTGGAGATAGAAGTGTAGCTATTGGATATAACGCAGGTGGTGCTAGTATTGGTAATTCTACTATTGTTATAAGTGCGCAAGGAGCTGCCTTGAATGGAAATACAGTTGCTTCTCTCTACATAGCTCCTATAAGACAAATCGCTGGTGCTAATCTATCAACATTGTCTTATAATCTTGTGACAAAGGAAATTACTTATGGTTTTGCTGCGGCTAGTGGAGCGTTCAGCTCTATGCAATACAACAACAACGGAATCATGAGTGGTGCTGAAGATGTAATCTATGATGATGGAAACAACAGACTGAATGTAAGCAGTTTGAATGCCTCTGCTAACATCAATGCATCAACTCTGAATGTTACAGATGGTGCGAGAACTTCTATAATTACTACAAATGCTCTAACAGCCCTCAGCACAATCCAAGCCTCTACAATATCTGCGAATGTTGTAGGAACTTCTAGTATAAATGTTAAAGGGTATATTGATGGTATCGTAGGCTCATACACAAACTCTCAGATTGATACCAACGTGAAAGTAGGTGATGTAAGTTATCTTGTCAGACCTGACGTGACTATATTTCCTGGGTCAATGACAGTTGGAACAGGTGCATCTCCTGCTACTTCTATCAACATGACTTCTGGTCTTACTATTGCTGGTGTTGGTGGTATGAGCCTCTCTGGACTTGGTAATAAGACTGAAAACTTTGCAGGAACTAACACTATCAATGGTGCTGGAAGTTTCAATGTAAATACAGTAGGAGGCGTGAATATTACCACGGCCGCTCTAACAACTATCAATAGTGCTACAGGTGTATCTATTCTTGGTGGAGGTGGTATCGCTATCACAGGCGGTCTTGGTGTAATTATAACAGGCGGCGTGGGTCTTGGTGTATTAGCTGGTGCTGGTATCAGCATTGGAACTTCTGGAGTTGCTGGAGGTGGCCTTACATCTTATGGCGGCGACTTGAATATCAAAGCTGGTGCAGGTAATTTGAACGGTAATGCCTACGTCTCAAACGGGGTGTTCGCATCTACAATAGATTCTCGCTTCTACATAAGTACTCCCCAAGTCTATACAGATTTAATTTATTCCAAGAGTAGTATCACAACCAATCATCTGGCCATCTCTACGCTATCTTCAATAAATGGAGTGGCTTGGCCTATTGTGCCTACTCCTATAGTAAATGAGAAGTATAGCTCACTTTACACTAGCAGTTTTGTAGCTTCAACAATCTACATGGGTGAGCGAGGAGTAATCTCAACAACTACTTTAAAGTCAGATATAACATTTTCTCGCGCTCTCTCATCAATCTCTTCAATCAACAATGAGAGCTGGCCGCCGCCGCCTGTTTCGGCGGTATCTACATTCAGCTTCCTTTTTACAAGCAGTTTTACCGCTTCTACAATTATTATGGAATCACATGGATATATTTCTACGCCAGTTTTACAGACTCCTTGCCTTTCCACAATATCCAGTATCAATGGAGTAGCATGGCCGACACCTCCTCCTATCACACTGAGTTCCTTTCAACAGCTTTACACATCATCTCTGAATGTGTCCAGTGTAGAAGTAAGTTACCAAGGATACATCTCAACACCTCTTATCTACTCTCCTGCGGTTTCTTCATTGTCTTCAATCAATAGCCAATCCTACGTATATTACCCAGGTGCCCAATCAACTATCTCTAGTTTCAACGAACTAAACGTAAGCAGTATATTAGTCTCCACTCTAGTTGTAGATTCTTATGGGCGACTTTCAACACCTGTGTTAGAGACAAATTTAGTAGCCGCATATTCTATTTCCTCAATATCTTCAATCAATGAACAGCCGTATTTATACTACCCTGGAACACAATCAACATTATCTAGCTTTGTTGATTTATATACCAGTAGTCTCAATGTTTCAACAATTGCTGTAGATTCTGGAGGCTCTATCTCAACTCCTGTAATCATCACAAATTACATATCTACGTTTGCTATCAGTGGGCTGTCTTCAATCAATGACGCACCTTACCCGCCTCCAGCCCCTGTTATTTTATCAACATTCAATGAGATTTACACAAGTAGCCTCACTGTTTCATCAATTGCTGTAGAGGCTAATGGCTCTATCTCAACTCCTGCCCTTCTTGCAAACTTAGTATCTACCTTTGCTTTGGCGGCCGTGTCTTCTATCAATGACCAGCCCTATTTATACTATCCTGGAACACAATCAACATTATCTAGCTTTGTTGATTTAACAGTAGTAACTTTATATGTAGATGACATACGCGCTTCTACAATTGAAATAGCACCAGACGGATATATAGACACCCCATTGCTATACACATGTACAATTGCAGTATTTGAGATTACTAATTTGTCTTCTATCAATAACCAGCCCTACGTGCCGTTCGCTGGTTATACTTCAACTCTTTCAACATTCAATGAGCTTTACACAAGTAGCTTGAATGTTTCATCAATTGCTGTAGAGGCTAATGGCTCTATCTCAACTCCTGCCCTTCTTGCAAACTTCGTATCTACGTTTGCTTTGGCGGCCGTGTCTTCTATCAATGACCAGCCCTACGTGCCGTTCGCTGGTTATACTTCAACTCTTTCAACATTCAATGAGCTTTACACAAGTAGCTTGAATGTTTCATCAATTGTTGTAGAGGCTAGTGGCTCTATCTCAACTCCTGCCCTTCTTGCAAACTTCATATCTACGTTTTCTTTGGCGGCGGTGTCTTCTATCAATGACCAGCCCTACGTGGCGTTTGCTGGTTATACTTCAACTCTTTCTACGTTCAACCAGCTTTACACAAGTAGCTTGAATGTTTCATCAATTAGTTCTGCAAAACTTGTAGAAACTGTAGATTTGAATACTACTTATATAAATATGGCGTTTAATCCTAGTTATTCAGTAGTCTTAGGATATGCTGCTGGAAATGCGGGAAGTGGGTTACTTCAATCAACTCAAACTGTAGCTATAGGATATGGGGCAGGAAGAGACCAAGGAATTGGCTCTGTATCAATTGGTGCTGCTGCTGGTAATATTAAACAACGTGATTATGCAACAGCTATAGGAGGCACTGCGGGATATACAAATCAAGGTCAGAATTCTGTAGCTATAGGATATTATGCTGGAGTTAATAACCAACATCCTTCTTCAATTATCATAAATGCTACAGGTAGTAATTTGGAAAGCATTAGCTCAAGTGCTTTCTATGTTGCTCCTGTTCGTGGATATACAGGTCCAGACACTTTCAATGAACGTGAAGTAATGAATTACAACAGAGTAACACATGAAATAACATATGAGGAAACCCATCTTGTATCTACGTTCAATTTATTAATTGCTAACAGTATATATACAAGCACACTGAGTTCTTTCAGTATTTCAACAATTACTATTGATGCTCCTATAATGACTAGTATATCTTCTATCAATAACCAGCCTTATATACACTATCCTGGAAGCACTACAACAGAATTGATTACGCAAATTGTCAATACAAGCAGTATATTTGTTTCTACAGTAATTGTAGATTCTGCAGGATATATCTCAACTCCTGTAACTTTCACAAATAACCTATATACGTTTGCTATTTCCTCAATATCTTCTATCAATAACCAGCCTTATATATCCTATCCTGGAAGCACTACAACTGAATTGATTACGCAAATTGTGAATACAAGCAGTATCTTTGTTTCTACAGTAATTGTAGATTCTGCAGGATATATCTCAACTCCTGTAACTTTCACAAATAACCTATATACGTTTGCTATTTCCTCAAT
>Ga0209084_1004053_pt1 | contig 10427 bp, 20 predicted proteins | sample C_130820_MF_Meta_FD_187309 | JGI IMG/M metagenome (GOLD analysis project Ga0209084, IMG submission 187309) | Freshwater microbial communities from Lake Croche, Canada to study carbon cycling - C_130820_MF_MetaG (SPAdes) (version 2) | ecosystem: Environmental > Aquatic > Freshwater > Lake... | reverse complement strand
TTTTTAGTCTAATCTGTATCAATGATAATTTAAAAGATAGTGCAACATTTTACTATCAATTATTAGATTCATCTTTATTACAATTAACACAAGGTAACCTTGTTATGGGTTTACCAGATTATACAACAGACTGGACTACTAATGACGCAGCTTATAATTGGGCAGCAACACAACTAAATTTAACTATAACTAGTAATTATACAACAACAATATAAAGTTCTTTTTTAATTTTTAAATACACAAACAAATGAAAAACGAACAAGCATTACAAGTATTAAAAGAAGTATTAGATGCAGCAATTAAAGGTGGTATTTTTCCTAATATGGATGCATCATTTACAGCAGCACAAGCATTTAATCTAGTTGCAAATGCTATAAAAGAAATTAAAATAGATGCAGAATAAGACTGGCGACACATTGCTATTAATAAGCGGTTCTACTGCTTATATTAGTTTAAATATGGTGCAGCAATATGTTTCTATTACGGCTGCATTAGTAGCTATATTATCGGGAGTGTTTGCAATTAGGTATTATATTATTAGAAGTAAAAAATAATTTATGTTAAAAAATTGGAAAACTAGCCTATGTGGTTTAGCAGCTTTAATTACTGGTATAACACAAATAATAAAAGGCGACACAGTAGGCGGTATAACGGCAATAATTACAGGATTTGGATTATTTCACGCAAAAGATGCAAGCATTGGACTTAATCAATAATGTAAAATGAAATAGCAGACAAAAAATAAGTATTATGGCTGATTTTAGAAATAAATCAAATTACTATCCTTTAGGGATTAGAACAAATAATCCTTTAAACATTGGCGGTACGGGTTGGCAAGGTCAAACAGGAACGGCAAACAATCCACAAGGTGAGGCAATATTCGAAGATACGGCGCACGGAATCAGGGCTGCGGCAGTAAATTTATATAATTACTATACTAAACGAGGATTGACAACCATTCGGGCAATAATTAACCGTTGGGCACCGTCCGACGACCCTAATGCAAACAATAATCCTGATAGTTATGCAAATTATGTAGGACGGACTACTGGCATTAATCCAGATACTATATTTGAGTTGAATGCTGCAAATTTTAAGGCAATCTTAAAATCTATGGCAAATATGGAACAGGGTGCTAAGTTTGCGCAATTAATACCAGATTCTGATTATGATTTAGGTATTAAATTAGCAAACAAACAGGAATTAATCATTAAATCTATCAAAATAGGTGGTTTATTTATCTTTATAATATTTTCATATTATTTTTTATCATCTAAAAGATATTAACAACCCTACGATTGTTTATGAGTAAAAACCGATTAAATATCGGTTTTTTTGTGCCTATAATCAAAAAATATTTGGTAATATCAATTATTTAATTATACATTTAAAGCCTAAACCCTTTTATATGTATAACAAAAACGAACAAATAGTCTCGACAATCAAGGAATTGCAGACTAAAATTGACAAATTAGAGCAGCTACTATCCTGCTATCCATTCAACAACGTAAACGTATTTTTTTACGGCGCAAACGGTGTATTTAATGCTGTAACGCAGCACGACTTTCCATTTTCACTATCGGGCGAAATTAAGTTATTTATGGAAGATTCTATTCTTTCAATGAAAAACGAAATTTTACAGTTAAGCCATAATCTATGAAATATAGATTTTGGAAGTATAGGTTTATATACTGGTTACAACCAGCATATAAAACTTATCGTATTAGAGGTATGATAAACCGTTATTTTAAAAAACTTAAATTTTAACAAAGTGAAAAAATTTTATTGCATAAATCGTATTATTGACGTAGAGCCAAGTTGGGAAAATGAACCAACAGAATTACAAAAACCAGATTATTTATATATAGAATTAAATGCTCAATCTGATACTAACAAAAAACCTACTAAATTAATTTTGTTTTTTAGTATGGCACAAATGGAACATTTAAACAAATATTTAAACGCAAATTTAAAAAAATCTAAAAGATGAAAAAAGAAACTTTTGAAGGTTTAATTGCTTTAATTATTGCTTTTATCCTTTGTGCATTACTTGAAAATCATATTTAATGAAAACAGTAAAAGAACCTTTACAACTTTTACTAGATAGCCGAAAATACAATTCAGAATATATACCAAACAAAGACCGTGTTTTGTGGTCAATTAATTTGTCCACGATAGGTTGTAATTCTAGCTTTGTTATACTGACTGGATTGCCAAAAACAGGCAAATCAACATTTTTAGCCGCACTTATCAGTACAGTTTTTACAAGTTCTGATTTGTGGGGCATGAAGTTACACCTACCAGAAGAACGTCTAAAAATAGCTTATTTTGATACCGAGAGCAGCGACTATGATTTTTATAGACAAGTAGAACGCATTAAAAAATTTGCTGGTATAAATGGAATACCCGACTGGTGCAGCTTATATACTACCCGTGAGGACGAGCCAAAAGATATTTTGGCAATGGTAGAATTTTATTTGGCTAGTACAAACGCACCTATTGTAATTATAGACGGTTTACTTGATGTAATTGTAGATTTTAATTGTCCTATTGAGAGCAAAAAACTAATAACTTGGTTTAAGCGAGTAACTAAAATTTACGACTGTTGTATCATAGGGGTATTGCACCAAGGTAAAGGACAGGCTGGAAGCACATTAGGTCATTTAGGTTCTAATACCGATAGATATGCGCAAAGCACATTAGAAATTGTAAAGGATAAAGAAAAACAAACGTTTACAATGTCAGCAAGATTTTTGCGAAGTAGTGAAGATTTTGAACCCATTACTTTAATGAATAACGGCGGTGAGTGGCAGCAAGTATCTATCTATGGTAATGAAAGTAAAGAACCAGTTAAAAAGAAAACTGAACTATCTGATAAAGATACTTTGCATCGTTCTTTATACGCACCTAAAACATACAAGCAACTTGTAGCAGACCTACAAGAAATTACTGGCAAAGGTGTATCGGCAAGTAAAGGAATAGTTAAAGACTGGATTGAAAAAAATTGGGTACACAAAGAAAACGAATTATATAAAATTAAAAATTAAAAAAAATGGATAAAGTAAAATTGATAGCAGCATTAAAAAAAATTAATGAATTAGAAGTAACAGATTATTTTTATTTAAGTGATTATTTTGATTTAGTAAAAGCAATATCTAATGAAGTTTTATATCCAAAAAAAATGGAAAGAATTTGTTTACAATGTTATAAAAAATATAATCCATTTTGTGATAGTAAACAAAAATATTGTAGTTATGTATGTATGCAACGTGCAAGCATTGAACGTGTAAAACAAAAAAAGCAGCTATAAATAGCTGCTTTCCTAATTAATACAAACCCCTTTATATTATAAATAGGTTCTTTTTTCATTGCAAATATAACAAACTTTTTTATGAATTACTATACCTGTATAATTTTTTTTAAAGACCAAATAGAACGACGTCCAACCAAATATAGAAATATTCGTTTTTTAGACAATTTTAAGACGTATGCAGCCAGTATCGGTGCAAAATCAATAAATGTGTACGACAAACGAACAAAAGCCTTTATTGAGCAAATAAACATTGATTAAACACATACAACCTAAAACAAAAAGACCAGCCTAAAAGCTGGTTTTTTTATGTGTATATACTCAAATGTATTTTTAAAAGTGAAAAAAGAACTGTTTAAGTGGGTTAAAACGTTGGGTTAAAATTAATATAAGTAGTGTTTTTTAGGGGTTCTTCGCATGAACCCATAAGGTTTAATGCGAAGATACACCTTTTAACCCAGAGTGTTAAACCAATACACACTATTTAAGCGTTTCTTAACAAAAAATTAACAATTTTGTCAGTTTGTTTTATTAAATTTGTTACAATGAAGCCAAAATCTATGTTAATTGCTGCTTTTATAGGACTTGCTGCTTGGTGGGGTTGGAAAAAATACGTTTTAATTCAGAGTGTTAAAATAGATATTGGTAAAGTAAAGTTTGACGGCGGTCTTTTAAACCCTAGAATTTCAATAGATTTAAAAGTATACAACCCAACTAAATTATTGGCAAAGGTTACAAACTTACAAGGTGTAATACTGGATAGTGCAAAAACACAAATAGGGACTTTGTCAATTAATGGTGTATATAGTATTGATGCAAATAGTTTAGTTATAATCCCTTTAAAAATTGTAACCGACACTAACAACATTTTAAATGCTATTTCACAATTTTTGTATAACAAAATGCAGAACATTGAAATTAAAGGCACAATAACAGTAGATAGCATACCAGTACCGTTTAATTTTAATTACGATATTTAATGATAAGTAAAGACGAACTTTTGCAGAAATTACCGCCGTTCTTAAATAATAGGACTGTGATAATGGACAACCAAAATGTCAATGATATCATTACAGGAATTTTAGAAACACACGACAAGTATAAAAGCGAATACGATAAAATTTCAAACTATTTTTTAGGTAAAAACATAAACGAAACCGCTTATAATATTTGGGAATTTTTAAAACAAAACGTTCCATATAGGGTGGAAAGTGATAATTTTCAGACTTTGCGTTCACCTAGTTCTATCGTATCTGGATTACCAGCCGACTGTAAAACGTTTAGTTTATTCAGCAACGGTGTCTTACAAAGTTTGCAAAGGAAGGGTTTAATTAATTGTACTTTATCTTATCGTTTTGCTGGATATAATGACTTTAATAATGATTTAGAACACGTATTTGCAGTAATTAACCCAAAATCAGAGAATGAAATTTGGTGCGATGCTGTTTTACCTAGGTTTAATCAAAAAAAACAACCAACTTATTACAAAGATAAAAATTTAAAAATGGCACTAGTATCATTATCGGGAATACCTACAAGCTTACCACTCGGTGTATCACCGTCCGCACCACAAAAACCACAAACTGGTGGCGCTGGAATTTTAAACACTATTAAAAATTTAACTGGTGCAGCTAGTGCTACTGGAATACCAGTTGTATCTACTGTTGCAAGTGCAATAGCTTTATTATCTAATCTTGTAAAATCAGACCACGGCACAGTTAATGACTGGCAAGGCTGGAACGCACAAATGGATAAACGAGGTTTACCGCACGGAACACCAGCAAACTATTTAGCAAAATATGACGGTGATGCTGGTGTAGATATTGAAGCAGTTAATATGATTCAATGGATAGCAAACAATAGTTTAAATGAAGTTTTAGGATATAATGCTTGGAATAAACAAACGGTAACTATTGACGATGTAGTAAATAAAATTACTCGTGGCGGTTATCCAAAGGAAGCACAAGCTTTAAAAAATGCTTATTACGGTATTGCAACCCCACAAAGTTTACCAGTAGGACCATCTGGAAGCGGACCAATAAGACCAGATTTAACACCAGCAGGCGACGATAATGGTGCATCAAAAACGGCAGGTTTAAATATATATGTAACACTTGCATTAGTTGGTGCTGCTATTTTTGCTATTTCTAAAATGAAAAAATCAGCCTAATGATAAGTGCAGCACAAAAAAAAGCAAGAGAAAACTTTAAAAAAGCTATTGAATACAGGAAAAAAACTGGTTGTTCATTAAAGCAAGCCTTTGCACATATAACAGGAAAAAATACAGTTATTAAAAAAGTAGGTGCAATTAAAAAAAAGGCAGCTAAAAAAAAGGTTCTTATTTCACCTTTAAAAAAGAGTGCAAAGAAAAAAGCAGCACCTAAAAAAGCTGCAAAAAAACCTAATTTAAAATATAGGGGAACTTTAAAAAGTGAAGCTGGTAAGAAAATGTATAAATATTCATTAGGCAAAAAACCTACTGAAAATACTATTTTAAATAAAATTCACAAGGTTAAGCACGAAGTTGAAAGTTTAGACGAAGCCCAGCACAAGCATATGTCTGGAATTATACACAAAAAAAATGTTTTAAAAGATTTTATAGATAATCAAAATAGAATTGAAATGCTAGAAAAATCAATTTTAGCACGTCAAAAAATGTTAAAAAATCCTAATATTGAAAAACATTTAAAAGATGGAATAAAAAAAATTATGAATACTTTAAAATTTCATTTAAAAGAGTATAAAATACACGGTAAAGAATTGAAAAAACATATTTAAAATGTATGTAATCAAAAAATAAAACAATGAAATATCCTGTAATATATTATAATGGTTTTTATATTCAAAGATTAAAATTTACAAACGAAGCAACAACAAGATATTTTTTTGTTGTGGATTTGATAGACCAAAAATTTAACACGTTACAACAAGCTAAAAATTATATTGATTATTTAGCAAAATAAAAATCTAAAACAAAAAAAATGGCACGCAGAAAAAAACACGCAAAAAAAACGACTCACCGTCGTCGTTCCCATAGAATGGGTGGAATTAAGGACGGTGTAATGTCAGCAGTAGGAATCATTGGTGGTGCAGTAGCAGCGCAGTTCCTTGCAAAACAAATCGACAAAATGTTACCAGCTACTATGGCTAGTAAAACTAAAACCTTGATTGATGGTGCAGCACCTATTGCATTAGGTTTAATTTTACCAAGATTTTTAAAATCTGATTTAGGTAAAAATTTAGGTTCTGGTATGATTGCAGTAGGTGGATTAAAATTGGCTCAATCTCAAATTGATGCATTGTCGGGGATAAGTATGGGTAATTACAATTATGGCAATATGCCAGTAGCATCTATTGCTGGTTATCAAACACAAACAGGCGGTAATTATATTGCTGGGGTAGGTGGATACCAAACAAGCACGGCTGGAAATTATATTGCTGGTATTGCAGCATTAGAAGAAATGGAAAATTGTTAATCAAAATTTAATAAAAAATAAAAAAAAAATAATATGAGCAGTCAAATGGGTTTACGTCTCGTGTACGAGAACAGCAAAGCGCTTGTTAACCAATTAGGTTACGACACAAGCCACGCAGTAGCAACACAATCTTTTTTAAGAAGTGAGGTTTTACTTACTACAAGTTCAGCATCTTATTCAGTTCCTATTTTAGTAAATCAGAATACAACAAATACGAACGTTCGACTTTCTTTACTAAATCTTCAAGACCTATTTGTTGTTAGCGAACTATCGGTTTTTTTAGTAAGCGGTGCAAATACTAGTGCAATAGCACCATTCTATGAATATCCAGACCCTACAGCTTTTTCAACTGGTTCTGCACAATTAATGTCGGTGTACAATGGTTATCTTTCTATTATTGCTAATAACCAACAAATTTTACCGAAGTGGGATATTTTAAAACATTACTTTGCACCACAAACACAAAAAGGTGTAGGAGTTACAGCACAAACTGTATTCCCTATTAACCAAGCAGACGTTAGCGCTGATACTGTTTACCCAGTAGAACCAAACATTGTAATAAATGGTGCAGCTAACTATCAAATTAGTTTAAACTTGCCAGCAGCACCTACAACATTAGATTCTAATACTTATGTTGCGTTTTTATTTCGTGGTATACTTTTACAAAACTGTACCAGCATAAAATAATAATTTTTAAAGTTTCTTTTTTCACATTTAATAATGTTGAATAACTTTCGCTGGTGTAGGTAAACACCAGCAATTTTTTAAAAAACATAAAAATTAATAATTATGAAAGTGCAACGTTTTGAAGCCGTTGAAATTAGTGTTCCTAGTGGTTCTACTTTAACGCAGTACAATTTTCCAGATTTGCCAAATTTACGTAATGCTCGTATAGATAGAATTGTTTTTTATACGGCTGGTACAATTTCAGCAACACCGTTAACTGGTTCTACACCAGTAACCACGGCTGATATGAAAAAAAGTTTTGTTACATTATATGAAGGCGATTTACAAATATTATATAGAGTTCCAATTTTGGAATTTAATAATATTGTAAATAGCGCAACTGACCCGTACCAAAATGACCCATTAGATATTAATGGTATTACAGTAAGCTGGACTAAATCATTCATTAGCTTACCAAGTGCATTAGCTACTACAAGTGTAGCATATAGTATTGGTGTTTTTTATCATTTTGACTATTAATATATTTTACAATGGCAATTTTCAAGGCTGAATTATTTAACATAGAGCAAGTTTTGCGTTTTTACGAAAATGCAGACGGAAATAATTTTAAGATTTTTGCTAGAATGAATCCAACGGACGCATATTGTAGATATAGTTTTAACGGTGATAAAACAGAGGGTTTAGACGAATTAGGAAATGCTTTAATGCAGATAAAAAATAATAGTGAAAACTTTAACGAGTATTTACTACAAGTGACAAGTAATGCTAGAAAAGGTGCAAAAATTGATACCACTAGCATTACTTTCCAATTAAATAAACCAGCTTATTTAGGTTCTGTACAACCACAATATAATAATAGCGGTAGAACTGAAATGCTTTTAGAAAAATTAGTAGAACAAAACCAAATGTTGGTTAGTAGGTTATCAGCACTCGAAGCTGAAAACGATTTAGATATTGATGAACCCGAGGAGGACGGGTTAGCTGGTATTTTAAAGAACCCAGCAGTTCAGTCAATGTTAATCGGTGCAATAGGTAGATTTATAGAGGGTAATTCGGCAGCACCAGCAGCAATAGCGGGTATAAGTAAAACTGAATTAGATTATAGCGAAGCAATAGAGATATTGGAAAGTTTAATGTCAAAAGGTGTTTCAATAGACCACTTAAAAGCATTGAATAAAATGAGTACGGCAAAATTGCAAAGTTTACTTTTAATGTTATAATAATGGATAAGAAAACACAAGAAAATTTAATTAAGTACGGTATAGGTGCTGGCATAGCTTATTTTTTAATTGCTAGACCTATTCTAATGAAATTAGGTATTTTAAAAAGTGATAAACAAATATCTATTGAAAACGAAACATTAAAAATAAATTCAGCATTTAACCCTAATTACTGGAAACAATTTAATGGTAGTAAAATAATTACTGATAAAGCAGTAAATGATATAATTTATATTATACAAGATTCATTTGGTGTGTTATCTGATAATTACGACGCAATACTAGCACAATTCAAAAAACTAACATACAAAACCCAAGTAAGTTATTTAGCCGATAAATGGCAACAAAAAAAGAATACTGATTTTTTAAGTTTTTTGGGCAATGGTGGTGGTTTTTTACCTTGGGATGGTTTGAGTAACGACCATTTAGCAGCAATAATATCTTATGTTAATAGTTTAAAATAATTAAATAGAATGAAAAAATCAAATTATATATATTACTTACTTGCTGGTATTGTTGGGTTATACATTTATAAAAAAATATACCCATTATACAAAGATTTAAAAGGTAATCCACAATTACCACAAAAAAAAGAAACTACTACATTAACGGCTAGCGGTGAAATTTTAAATATACAAGAACCATTAGAAAAAGTAGATTATAAAGTAAAATATGCAATAAGCGGTACTAGAAAAAAATGTCCTACACAAATATAATTATATGACTAATATTAATATAAATTTATTGCAATATAATACTGATTTTTACACAGTAGATACTAGTCAATACATTGTTTCTGAATGTAATACTATTTCCTTTGTAAATTATGGCACGTCAATAGTAACTATCGAAAACGTACCATTGCAACCAAACCAATCTTTAAGCATTAGCGGTAATCAAGGTGAAGTAACAAACCAAAAATTCTTTGTCAATTTCGGAACTAGCACAACTGGAAATAATTGTGTTATTATTAGAAAAAGATATATAAATATTTAATAGAATGAGCAGCAATATAGAGGTTAAACTAGACGTATTAAACCAAAAAGGTTCACCAGCTTTATTTGCTTCTTCATTAGCAACAAGACCAGCAGCAAGTTTTGAAGGTCGTTTATTTGTAGATTCAGACAACCCTAGTACAGGATTTTATAGAGATACAGGTACTACTTGGGTACAAGTAGCAGACCAAGGTGCGGGAACTACTGGAACATTACAACAAGTAACAACAAACGGAAGCAGTACAACAGTAGGAATTTCAACAAGCGGTAACGGTATAGGTATAGGAACAACAATACCAGCTAGTAACAGATTAGATATACATAGCGGAACAGGTTTACAAGCTACTTTTAATGGTACTGGTGTAACAAATGCAGCTATACAATTACAATTAGCTGGTGTAGGTAAATGGACATTACAAAACAATTATAATTCGGCAGCGAATGATTTTGTCATAACTGATGTGTTAAATACATTACCAAGATTAACTATAAAAAATACAGGACAAAGTTTTTTTGGTACAGTTGTAACTAGTAGCGGTTTATTAGTAGTTAATAGTGCAACAAGTGATAATCATTTTGTTGCAATAGGTGCTAATGCCCCAAGTTTAAGGTTAAGAGATGCTGGTACTGGTGGTGTTTTAAGTTGTGGTATAGGCATATCAACAGCAGCAAATAATTTTATACAAAGTTCAGTGAGCGGTGATTTTTGTTTTTTTAATAGTAATACAACGGCATCTCC
>Ga0209084_1004050_pt1 | contig 10438 bp, 7 predicted proteins | sample C_130820_MF_Meta_FD_187309 | JGI IMG/M metagenome (GOLD analysis project Ga0209084, IMG submission 187309) | Freshwater microbial communities from Lake Croche, Canada to study carbon cycling - C_130820_MF_MetaG (SPAdes) (version 2) | ecosystem: Environmental > Aquatic > Freshwater > Lake | place... | reverse complement strand
CTTAAAAATCATATAAATACGCCAATAATGAAGATAAAGATTAATAAAAATATTTTTATTAATCTTTATCTATATATTTTCAGTATTAATCATTAACTTAACTTGTAAATTAATGATTATTCGGTATTATATACACATATTAACGATTATATTATGCGTTTTTACATTAGAGATGGGTCAGTTGTTGGATTTCTGCTGGGTGGAGAAGGTATAACACCGCCACGCATACCTGCTCCATGACTACCTCTTCCGTGTCGGTTTCCTTCTCGGTGTGGTGGTCTAAAATATGGTATAGGATATTCAGGATGCATTGCGTGATAATGTCGTGGTAATCCTTTATGGTTAATTAGATTATTGCATACAGGACAATTAACACGCATATTTTGTGGATTTTCTACTGTTGTGTTCCAATTAATATTTTCTGGAACATTAAAATCATGGTCTTGCAAATTGTCAAAATCTTCTTCTATCATACCGCCACGCATACCTCCATATAAACCAGAACCACCTAAAGACATTATACTCGCATTAGGGTGCTGCGTATGTAAAGGGTGAGGAGACCAAGTTCGTGGGTCACCTCCAAGCATAGGACGAGGGTCAGTATATTGGGGCATACCTGCTATAGGCATTGTCGTTATTATTTTTCCTTTATCTCCATGCAATTCTATTGCCGAATGTGTAGGAAGAGTTAATACACCTTTACCCATAATTCTATTGTGGGGCATTTCTATATTGTGAGATTTTTTTTTCAAAATAACATTGATATAAAACCTTGCCCTCTTGACAGTCTTTGATAAATACTTTTTCGGTTCGGCTATTATCATTTTAGCAAATGCTTCTAAATCTTTTAGAGGCTTATGTTGCGAGTTATATCTCTCAAACTGTTTGGTTAATGAACCCCAGTTTAAATTGTCCCAGTCTGGTAACGAACCTCCTTGATTATGAGGAGTAGAAACAGGCGTTAATACTTCCTCTGCTCCTGCTGCTGGTGGTGTATTTAATCGTTGTCTTCGTTGAGGTGGGCTGTCAAATATTCCTCTAACTGCTCCTGCTGGTGCTTGTGCTGGTGCTGCTGGTGCTGGGTTCATTATTGGTTGGTGTTGGAAAGGACTATTAAATAAATTAACTCGTCTCCCTCCTAATGCGGCGGTTCCTACTTCTCTTCGGTTAATTGGAGGAGGATTTGCTGTAGGGTAATAACCCTCCCTCGCAAAATTAGGACTATCTATAGCATTTACTTCAGTAGGAGATGGGAGATATTGCATTTCTCTTTCTCGTGGTCGTCTTGGAGGAGTTCTTGGTGGCGGTGGTGGCGGCGGTTCTCTATCTCCTCCTCCTACCATTTTATGCTTTAATCCTTTTCCTATTCGTTTTCGTTGTGTAACTTTTGGTGCATCTGTTATTTTAGGTATATATTCTAAATGTTTTTGTATTTCCTGTTTTATTTTAGCACCTTTTTTGCTTTTAGGTTCGTGTATATCCATTTCTTTAATTATATCTACAATATTTCTACGAGGTTTAGTTGAAGTTCTGGATGACGGAGGTGGAGGTGGCGGCGGTTCTCTATCTCCTCCTCCTCTCATTTTTGCAATTTTACCGCCTTCGGCAACTACATTAGCCCTTCCCCCTATATCAGTAATTGTATTCATAAACTTACGCAAGTTTGGAAATCCTGCTAATATCTTTTTTGTATCCTGTCCTATAAACGCATGTGTTGAAGCATTGTCAATATTATTACCCCTTAATATATATTCTATCCAATTTCCACAATTATTATCCTTTGCAGAATAACCGAAAAACTTTTTAGCACCTGCATTCTGCAATCCTTTCAACAAGAACTTCTCAAATGTAGTATTTTGAGGAACTGGTGCGTCCTGCTCTTCCTCTCTTGCTTTTTTCTTTGGATTTTCTCTAATCTTAATTGCCTCTTCCTTCTCACAAGAGAGAACAACACCATTAGATAATTTAACCCACATACTAATATGAAACAACTTGTCTTTCGGCTCATTTAATAATCGCCGTGCCGTCTCTCCATTCGTTAATGCCGACATTAATGTAGTATATACAGAACTAAGTGTTGAACGGTGTAAAGATACTCCTACTACTGTCTCATTCTTGTATTTCTCAATCATTAACTTTGCATTAGGAGGATAATCCTCACCCCTTCCATGAACCACTTTGTGTGCTACATCCTTCACCTTGTTCGTATAATGCTTTACCGTATCTAATACACTACTTAATATAGAACCTCCTTCTACATTAGCCTTTATTAGTTTTTTCTGGTCGGCTTTACTAAACTCTATTAGCGACGGCGTCTTGTCTTTTAGAATACCTTTACCGTGTTTTTTAATTAGTTTGTCGGCACTCTTACTATGGACTATTTTCCAACCTTTTTTATGCCGTTGAATGTAATACTCTGGATTGTCTAAATCCGTAGTTGTGATATTTACCATTATATAATATCACAACATTTTTTTTAAAGCCGTTTAGGGTAAATCGTGTGTTATGCTGTTTGGATTGGCGATATGAGATATATCTCCTGCCTTAAATATTTCAATTGGATGCCTATCACGAACCACTTTATCTGCTGGGCGAAAAAAATGCTTCAATACCCATTCATTCTTATGGTGTGCGGTTGATTTATTCAAATCCTCAAACAAATCCGTGAAATCCTGACAATCTGTATATAAATGCTTGGTGCGTTCCTCGTATGAGTTTATGAAATGTCCCAAAGCAAGACAATACCACCCACAAGCCGAGTTCATAATACTTTGAATATTTTTTGTATTATGAGGCAAATGTGGGAGACAACAGAACTTCTCTACGATTTGAGGCGGTGGCTGACCGAAACTATCAAAGTAAATACCTTCTCTTTTACCATTGAGGTGCTTATTCACTTGAAAACAAGTATAGTGCGACCCCTCATTCGGCAATCCGTCTTCATTAAACTCGTTCTCCATATTAATAATATAGAACTTGTTATACTGGAGTTTCGTGTCGTTCAGTTTATCTTTGAAATTACAGAATACCAACGGTATTTGCATTTTCTTACTCATTAGCCATATTTGTGTATCCGTTAAAGACATTTTAATATAACACTATATTATTTTTTCCTAAATTATCTTTAATATACATTTAAATCACCATTGTATGTTATGGTGAAAGCGATACCACAAACTGTGTATGCGGTAGGGCTTGTTTGAGTGCCGAACTTTAACTGTATTCCAAAACTTGAAGAAGGAATGTCACTTACACTAAATGTGGTAGATATATAACTGAAGTTTGGTGCAAAAACTCCACCTGTCGGCAAATATAAAGGAAATGCTGAACCTACTCCTGTATTTAACCCTCCAAAATTAAAATAATAATTGTTGTTTGTATTTCCAGCAGGATTTCCTACTTCAAACTGGTTTGAACTATAATTTGTATAATTTGGAAATAAGGTTGTCATATCGCTTTCATTATACAATTGAATAGCAAAATTATTGGCTATTCTGCTCTCTCCATTAAAGGCACTAATATAATTCACTCTCATATTCAATGTATAAACACCATTTGCAGTTAATTTTAAAAATGAGTCAAACGGTGTATATGTAATTGCTGTTGAGGCACTTCCAGTATCAATAATAAAATCAGTTGCTTGTGTAAAGTTCCAATCGCCAGTTATTGTTTGTGTTATACTAAAACTTCCTGATAATGCTTGTCTGGTTACAGTAGGAATGCTCTCATTCACGAATTGCGTCGTTGCTATTTGATTTGTATTTGTTCCTGCTGTTGGATTTGAAGCAGTAGGCACTCCTGATAAATAAGGACTATCTCGTGGAGCAAAATTATTTGCTACAAATTGCGTCGTCGCTATTTGTTGTGATATGTCTTCAGGCAATGGAGTTGGAGCGGTTGGGATTCCTGTTAAAGTCGTATTGTTATTCAAAGCATATTTAGGTTGAGGGTTTAAAACATAAGGAACCACCTTTACAATTCCCCCAACTGGTGGAATTGCTAAAAAAGGGTCAGGACTTATCTGTTCGCCATTGCAAGTTCCTGTTAAATTAGCGAGTAATCTACCTCCTTGTCCCCAATTAGATATACTTGTATATGTTGGAGGAAGTAATCCTGCATTGGTATATGATACTGGAGGCGTAAATGGATTAATTGGAGTTCCACTAAAAAGTCCGTGTAATGAACCACTATCTCCTGCTACACCATTATAAGATACTCCAGCATCTCCAATGTTATTAAATACTTCAGCCGTTCCTCCTGCCCCTCCTGCAGGAGGTGGGTCTTGGTTATAAATTAATCCACTTCCTCCATTTCCTCCATAATTAGCATTACCTACTATTGTTCCTGAAATATAAGTTCCTTCTGCATCCGCCATAGAAATACTAAGTGGTTCTCCACTTATTTGACTACACCTTATATTTTTATAATTCGGCAATATTGGAATATTCAAAGTATAAAATGCACCTCCTGAACCTCCTGCTCCTCCAATCGTCCAATTATCTGTTCCATCTAATGCTAAACAAGACCCAGCGTTTCCACCACCAGCCCAACCATAAACATCTACTTTTACCCATTCAGGTTGTATAGAAATATAACCATTGTTTGGTTGATATACAGGGTCAATTGGAATTGGGTCTAAATATGTTGTTAATGTAGATTGCACGAATGCTGTGGTCGCTAAAGAAGTTGTATCATCTGTATTTGGTGTCACAGTTGGGGCAGTTGGATTTCCTGTAAATGCTGGACTATCCAGCGGAGCATATCCTCCAAGATTAGCCAATACGAACTCACAAGTCGCCAATTGGGTCGTGTTTGTCGCTACTGCAGCGGTGGGGGCTTCTGGAATACCAGTGAATACTGGACTATCCAGCGGAGCATATACCCCTACTCCTCCCATATTAGCCAATACGAACTCACATGTCGCTATTTGGGTCGTGTTTGTCGCTACCGCTGCAGTTGGTGCGGTTGGAATACCAGTTAATGCTGGACTAACCAGCGGAGCATAATAATATTGTAATCTTCTATTCACAAAATAAGTAGATGCTATTCTACTGTCATTTGAAAAATCGTCAATTGGTGCTTGCACTCTAGGTATCCCAGTTAAAATTGCATTGGGGTTAGAAACATACTTTTGTGTTTTTGCTTTTGTAAAAGGAATTAATACAACACATGCCTGAGTTGCTACTGTTGGGTCTAATGGATTTGCTGCTATATCTTGAGGAACTGTTCCACAATTTCCAACTAATGCTGGATTAGATACACCATACCCACTATTAACTTCAACATTATTAGCCAAAACAGCAGAACCTCCTATTGGAGGTATCACTTCCTCATTATTAAAAACAAGTCCATCTGTTCCAGCAGAACCTGAAGGTGAAAATAAAGCATAAGCAGGGTCTGTTACAATTGGTTGTCCTCCTAATCCACCAATTCCCCCCATTCCAGCAACCGCTGGGTCACCGTCATTACCAGAGCCAACTATAGACATAGCACCTGATTGATCGCCGTTTAATGCTAATCCTACTCTAACTTCCGTATTTGAAAAATAATAATATACTTGATTATAATCTATCGTTCCTAATAATGGAACTGAGGAAACCGAACTCGCACCACCTCCTCCTGCACCGCCAATACACCATTCGCCACCTTCTATTAAAAAAGGTGTTCCAGCATTTCCTCCTCTTGCAATTGCAATAACATAATACTGAGAATATAGATTTGTATCTAAATTAGCATATAGATAAGTATCTGGTGTATTATCATTTTCATATAAAAAAGTCCATAATTGTCTGGGTGCAGGTTCGCCCACAGAATCTGTTATTAAAGTAGATTGGACGAATGCTGTGGTCGCTAATGAAGTCGTGCTGTCTGTATTTGGATACACGGTGGGGGCTGTTGGATTGCCTATAAAAGATGGATCCAACAAGGGTGCATACTTTTGTCCTAATACTATTGTATAAGGAATTAATATAACACATGCCTGACTTGATACTGTTGGGTCTAATGGATTTGCTGCTATATCTTGAGGAACTGTTCCACAATTTCCAACTAATGCAGGGTTAGATACACCTGTTCCATTAGTAACTTCATAAGTATTAGCCAAAGCAGCAGAACCTCCTACTGGCGGTATCACTTCCTCGTCATTAAAAACAAGTCCATTTGTTCCATCTGTTCCTACAGGTGAAGATGAAGTATAATTAGGGTCTGTAAAAATTACCTGTCCTCCTAATCCACCATTTCCACCCATTCCAGCAGCCGCTGACTCACCGTCATAACCAGAACCCATTGTCGCCATTGTGCGTATTACATTGTCGTCTAATGCTAATCCTACACTAACTTTAGAACTTTCAAACTTTAAAAAAACTTGATTATAATCTATCGTTCCTAATAATGGAACTGTTGAAGACGAACTCGCACCGCCTCCTCCTGCTCCGCCAATACACCATTCACCATCTTCTATTAAAAAAGGTGTTCCAGCATTTCCTCCTCTTGCAATTGCAACAACAACATATTGAGAATATGAAGTGGTTTCTAAATTAACATATACATTAGTATCTGGTGTATTATCATTTTCATATATATAAGTCCATAAAGTAGGGTCTGCAATCACGCCCACAACATTTGTTAATAAAGTAGATTGGACGAATGCTGTGGTTGCTATTGAAGTCGTGCTGTCTGTATTTGGTGTCACAGTTGGGGCTTCTGGATTTCCTACAAAGACTGGACTATCCAGTGGAGCATATACCCCTACTCCTCCCATATTAGCCAATACAAACTCGCAAGTCGCCAATTGGGTCGTGTTTGTCGCTACTGCAGCGGTGGGGGCTTCTGGAATACCAGTGAATACTGGACTATCCAACGGAGCATATACGCCACCTCCTCCAGAATTAGCCAATACAAACTCGCAAGTCGCCAATTGGGTCGTGTTTGTCGCTACCGCTGCAGTTGGTGCGGTTGGAATACCAGTAAATGCTGGGCTATCCAGTGAAACGGAGTTTTCTATAACAAAGGCACAAGTTGCTATATCTGTTGTATTTGTCCCTAACTCCATTGTTGGCGCTGTGCCTGAAACACTAACTGCTAAATTAGGAATTGTCTCTAAAGACGACTGGGCTACAGGAAATTGCAAATAATTAGCATCTAAAAACGGTATGGTTATATTACTTCCTCCTCCACTACTTGTCGTAGGTGTCGCAAAAGACTGACTGTTAAAAATAGGTAGATTTTCTGTTGGAGGTGGATAAGAAGCCATTTATCTATAATAATAACATAGATAATAAATTATCTTTTTCAATTTTATTATCTCTAAATTAATATATAAGACATGCCTCCTCGCAAAAAGAAAGAAGTAGATAGTCCTCTTCCAATTGGCGGAGTTATTAATTGGTATGAAAAAATGCCGAAAGAACTACTTGATAAGGCAGAGAACCCCAACAAACATATTCACGGTTTAAACCTTCCATTCCGTATGTGTGTATCCGCCCCATCTGGTTCTGGTAAATCCAACTTTTTAGTCAATCTCATTCATTTATTTAGCACAGGTTCAACTGGAACATTTGCAGACATTACCATTATTACTCGTAACAAAGACGAACCCATTTACAATTATCTTACCTCTAAATGCGACCAAATCCAAATCAAAGAAGGATTACAAAATATCCCCTTATTAGACAAAATGGATAAAAAGGTAAATCACCTCGTCTGCTTTGACGACCTCATTCTTGCTAAAGACCAATCTTCTATTATCAATTATTACATTCGTGCGAGAAAACTCAATTGCTCGGTTGTCTATTTGAGCCAGAGTTTTTTTGATATTCCTTCTATTATTCGTAAAAACTGTTCGTATATGGTATTTTTAAAAATCGGTGGGCTTCGTGAAATCAAAACCATTCTCCGTGATTTTTCTCTCAACTGTTCCAAAGAACAATTAATCGCAATGTATGACTACGCCACCGAACAAAAACTATCCCCTTTTATTATTGATATTGAAGAGAAAGACCGCACCCACAAGTTCCGCAAAGGCTTTAACCAATATCTTGACCCCTCTCAATTTGGAGAAGACGAAGAATAAAAATATCTCCTATTTATATGGATACTGACATATTCAACGCTGTTTTTTGGTCGTTCTTTATAACCAGCGTCATTGGATTATTATTAAAACTCAGCGGTATGGCGTATAAATCCAAATGTAAAGAAGTATCTTGTTGTTGTCTCAAAATAACGAGAGACACAGATGCAGAAGAAAAGGAAACCGAGTTCATTATCAATCACCGCCAACCTACTCTTACTGAAAGCAAAAGCGACATTAATATTGTCTAATTTTTTATATCCACATACCTCTACTCAAGTATCAGCGACAAATCAGTAATTATACGGAAATGATTTATGTATAGACGAAATAATTTAGCCATTTTTTTTTCAATCTCTATATATATAAATGACGGCTTGGACGGAACATATTAAAGCATTCGCTAAAGAACACAATATCTCTTATGGGTGTGCTTTAAGCAACCCTGATTGTAGTGCCTCTTACCGAAATAAACGACCTCAAAAACTTAACAAAAAAGAAACAAAAGAAGTAGAAAATATGGGATTAGAAGAACCTACTGGTATTATTAACCGCACCAATTCCAAAAAATCAGCCACTCATAAAAAAAGAGTGATAAATATGAAATCCAAATTGGATAATATGAGAGAAGCCAATGAAAACCAAGAAATGAGTAATAACGATATACCTGCCCCTCCTTCTCGTGTTCCTGTTGCTACGGCAGTCGCCGTTAGGCGTAAAGTTGGACGACCCAAAAAATACAACACAGCAGAAGAAGCCAGAAAAATGAAAATAGTTCAATCTATAGCGTCTAATAAACGCCGTGCTAATGCAAAAAAACAATCCAGTATGTCTGGCGGTGCATTAAATCAAAACACAACTATTAGCGAAGCCTATAATGTTTTTAGAAATATGGTTAATATGTGGAATACGCACAAAGATTATGACGAAATCATTGATTACTATGAGGATAATTTTTTTATTCATAACGATAATAATCCTGTTCCTTTTATAGTAGATTTTAACGACAATAGAATTGAAGGAATACAAATGGACGCTGAACTTTTTACCGAACATTGTGAAGAACTTTTAATGCACGACCCTTTTATAATGCCTAATACTTTTCAAGAATATACTAATTGGGTAAATCGTCATGGTTTAATTAACAGAATGAGAGAAGCCTCAGGAGACGCTAATACAGATAATGAAACGGATAGTGATACAGAACATTTACCTGCCGCTGGGGCAGGGCTTGGTATTCGCAATACACTCAACCCTAATGACAGCGATACTTCCAGCGACGGTGACAGCGGTGAAGACAGCGACGACGGTTTTAAATTATATCCTATCTCTACTTTACATATTGCGAAAATCGTCGGTAGTGGGGCTGGTGCTTCAACAATGACAGACGAAAACCGAATATTATTAAGGCGTGTATTAGCAGAGTTGAGTTTAAATGTTGCGAATATGCAACGACAAGCAGTTCCTGAAAGAGAAATAGATCGTCGCATTAACCGAGATGATTTTATAGAACGACTTATGGATACCGCATTAAGAGAAGAAAATCACCCACAAATTGATAGGGAAGTAGCAAGATTGGATGCACTTAACTTATTACCAACCGCTCCAAATACACCTCGCTAAAAATAATTTTATAAAAAATTGAAACATAATTTTATTTAGGATAAAATGATATAAAATAAATATCCTATTACTATATAATTAAGATGACTGAACCAACTACTTTTGAAAAAACCGTATATCCAACAGCAGAAGAAAACCGCCGTATGTATATGCGTGAATATCAACGCATTCAAGCCCTTAAAAAAAAAGAAGCAGAACGAATTGCTTTAGAAAGGGGCGACCCCATTGACGAAACAGAACTCCTTAAACGCCGTGAATATATGCGTGAATACAAGCGGAAGCAATACAAGGAGAACCCTGATAAAGAAAACGCCTTACAACGAACCTTTAGAATAAAACGCAGTTTTAATATACCCCCTGAAGATTTTGAAAAATACAAACATTATTTAGGCGATATTGTAAGACTTAAGAAAATCGTTGAGCGTATCCCAAAAGAACTTATTACGAAATTGTTTGAAACAGAAAACCTCCATATTCCTGCACCCCCCCCTCTTAAAACATAATCTATATATTTTAAAAGTTTAGGAATAAATAAAAAATTGATTTGTTTTTTATTTATGTTTAAAACGATATAAAAATAATATTACACTATAGTATATAGAATGACTACTACTTTAGAAAACTCCTTTGCCGACTATGTTGAACCCAATTACCCACTCACTAACACCGAGTATTTCAATGAAGACCACATGAAACACCTGCTGAATGATACGAGGTTCAATAAACAAGACAGGAAAATGTTGAGCG
>Ga0209084_1004047_pt1 | contig 10443 bp, 10 predicted proteins | sample C_130820_MF_Meta_FD_187309 | JGI IMG/M metagenome (GOLD analysis project Ga0209084, IMG submission 187309) | Freshwater microbial communities from Lake Croche, Canada to study carbon cycling - C_130820_MF_MetaG (SPAdes) (version 2) | ecosystem: Environmental > Aquatic > Freshwater > Lake... | reverse complement strand
TAACAAATGGTTGGTCGCCGTATACTAATTCTACAATAAACAAATTTACATATTCTTCTTCATCCATTCTTTTCACAAATTCGTTAAATAATTTATATCGTCTCGTGTATAAACAAGGATTTGAAATAACCGCAATTACATTTAATTTTTCTTCTATTGGGTCATTATTTTGAATAGCATCTCTTACTTCACACAATTTCACGTTTGCTTCATCCATTGTTGCTAGTGTTTCTTTAGCTGTAATCGTTTTTACTTCACGAATAGTACTATTTTTTACAGTAATAACAGATGTAGTCTCTATTTTATTGCTGTATATTACAGTCATTCTAATATAATAATAAGATTATAATAATAATAATAATAATAAGATAATAATTGGAATAATATTAATAAAGTGTATATCGATAATTATCCTTTTCACGCTGTAAGTTATCCTCCATAGTGCTTCCCTTTGCCGAAGGCATAGTACCATATAAATATTTCGCATAGGCAGTTTGGTCATTGCTCACTCGGGTGTTTGGCGTACTATTAAATACACGATTCGATTGGTCTAATTGGAAATTTTCCCATAAATCTCCATACAATTGTTTATCAGTGTTTTTTATTCCAGGATTCATTTGTTGAACAGCATTTTTTATATTGGTGGTTATATCTTCATCAACATCTATATTAAACGCAGGTGGCGCGGATTTTCTATCGGAGTCATCTACAATCTGTGTAAGCAACACATTGCTAAATGGATTTTTTTTATTTCCTTCTTTGAATTCAGATTTTAATACCGAATCTAAGGTTACTGGGTTTGTAATATACGCTGAAGATGGTTTCTGATTTATTATATCATTATTTATAAATGTTTCTTTGGTCAATTTGGCCTTATTCATTTTAAATAAAATAAAAATAACAAATATTGTGATACCACCAATAAATAGTAATCTATAGGCAAATGTTGTAATAAACCCCACCAGAGTTACAATAATAATTAATCTAGTTATTGCGTTTAATTTTTGATTATAATTCATAGTAGGCGTAGGCCAAAACTCAAACAGGTTTTCTTTTTTAAATAAAATACTAGGTTCATCATACCAAAATGGAATACTCATTATTATATATATACAATTTTTTAAAGTTTGTTAATACGTTCATTAATTAATTGATTTGTTACGTTTTACTTTTATTCTTTTTTTTATTTGGATTACGAGGTGTTTTTTCAGCCTTCTCTCCTTTACTAAATATTTTAACTAGTTCTTCATCGGAAATAACTGGGGTTAAACTGTTGTCGGGTGTATTCAGAGATTCTTGATTAAGTTTGGTCAATCTATTTGCCTCTACGGTTGCTCTCATTCGCTCTTTGGTTTTCATCATTTTCATATTTCGATTTAATTGGGACTCCATGGCATTCACATCTACTTTTCCTCCTTTTCCTCCCATATTCATTCCTCCCATATTCATTCCTCCCATTCCTCCCATTCCTCCTCCTCCCATTCCTCCCATACCCATTTTGCTCAACAAAGACTGAATATCACCCATTCCTTTCATATTTTTCATTTTATTCATAATATCAGTTGCCTCGGACATTAATTCACTTTCCTTAATATCACCCGACTTCAATTTAGAATCCAATTTATCTCCCACATTTTTAACAAGACTCATTAATTTAGCCGGATTTTTTATTAAATTGTTTAATACATCTTTCATGTCGGTTGCACCATCCATGTCTATATTGATATTTTCGGCAGTTTCTTCGGCAATTTCTCTCGCAAGTCGGCCTAATTTACCATCTAACATTCCGGTAATATGTTCATGTAGGTCATTTGCCTTGGGCATATCTTCGGTATGTAAATTATTCCCTAACCCTTTACTCGCGTCATTATCAAACAAATCTTGCATTTTTTTAATGGTTTCTTCCAATTTTGATTTAAAATCATCTTGATTGAGAGATTCAAATAATTTAGCAGTCTCGCCAAAAGCATCTTTGTTATCAAGTGTTCCCACAATAGAAAATGTAATCAACTGTAAATATTTCCAAATAGTATCTCGGGTTTTTTGAGAAATGTCAAACTGCCATAAATCCTTGAAATAAATGTGCGGCAAAAATTCAGTGTCTATTTCCGAATCTTCCTTAAATAAATCCTCATTTTGATACAGTATATCAAAAAATCTTGGCGGGTATTTTTTCTTACAAAACGCAAACAACAATTTTGTGCTAGCCGCTTCCCCTTGCTGAATTTTAAGTGATCGTTCTTCACTATTTTCAATAGTAGCGAAAGAGTCTGGTGTTTTCCACCACTTATTTATCAATGCGTCGTATTCTGGGAAGGTGTTTCGAATATCATAGACAAAGTCTTTAATTACCTTATTAAATTCTTCGGGAATGGTAGCAATCGGTTCCGCCATTTGTTTTATATGTTTGATATAAATTTATTTATTTAAATCATACTTGGAGAAATGTATTTAACTAATTAGGCGCTTTCATACAAAGTCGCCAATTTCGTCAAATTTTGAATATATTTCATAACCTTTGCCTGGTCCTCAACAGACATTTGCTTTACTGGATTTCGTAATCGGTCAATACTTTCGGTAATTTTGTCAGAAGATGCGGATATTGCAATATCTTTTGTATAATCCTTGTTTATAAAAAACGCAATATCACCTGCGTCAATCTCTTTTTTATATTCGCCCACAATAAATGTATTCCATATTTTCACAATCATTTTTGGATTCGTTTTTCGAATAGTCAATAATGCGTTTTTAGCCGTCAATATATCTACATCATCCGGAAATACTCTTTGTATATCAGTCAAAAATTCCACAAAATGGTCATTAAATGCCGACAACAAATTACTCATAATACTATTTGTATACATTTCTTTTTAATTCCTTTTACACCTTTTTACATTTAGAGCAACGCGTATTTTAAATGCCTACTTTATTAGCAAAAAAAAATACGAGCGCTTCCTCCTAAAAGGAGGATAAACTAAATTCTATGTAATGGGTTTATCATCTGCTTACTTCTTCATTTCAAAGTGGTAGATAAGCAAATTCCCATCAAATGTTATTTCATATACTACCTTAATGAAACAACTATTTATTTTTAATGACTTGTTTTTTAGGCTTCTTAACCTTTTTTGTTTTTATTACTTTTTTTGTAAATTCTTCTGGTCTCGTTTGACTTTCTAAATAACATTTTCCAAGTAATAATATATTTTTACAAGCATTAGTATCTCTATTCACGAATATACGACATTTGGTTTCCTCTGTTGGAGTTAGTATTTCGTGAAGCGATTTCTTATGTTTTTTTCTTTTTACACTTACATTTTCCATTTCTTTCAAAGTTTTATTATATAACTTACTGGTATTGAATTCATTTATTTCAACAATATCAAATCTGCTTAATAACAATTTCTTCATACCAATATTTGGAGTTGAAATACAACCTTTCATTTGAGATGTTCTACTATAATCTCCGTGTAAAATAACAATCTTTTTTCCTTGTTTTATTTCTTCTTTGGTAAGATATGTATTTTCAATCTCATTCAATAATTTAACCTCACTTTGTTTGGTTCTAATAAATCTACGAAATGCTAATTTACGAAACAAAGGTTTTTGGTAAAATTCTTTTACTTCATTATTAAGAATGGTCTTGTTTGTAATAAAGTTATTATATTCTTCTACTTTTGTTGTTATTGATTTGAAATTTGATAATTTTGTTTCTTTTTCTATTACACCATTCTTCTTCTTTTCTTGTAAAATAATATAATTACTTCTTTTTGTGTATGTTTCAAACCTTCTTCTACAAGCGGTATATTTGAAGAATTTATTATTTTCATCTATCATAGTAATTGGTCTAATTTTACCTGGGTCTAATGAAACTAATTTGTATTTATCAGTTAAGTATTCATCACATTTTTCTTTGGATAAATCTTCAACCTTTGAAAATTCCATTTCATCATTTACTTTTGGTAATTTATCTCCAAATACTTTATTCTTGTATTTTTTCAAAATGAATAGTAAAGAACAACTAAACCCATCAGTAATAATTTGATTGTAAAAAACATATTCTTTTTGTTTGAAAATATTATTTTTTTCTAATTTTATAATTTTACTCCAAATATGTTTTTGATGTTTCTTTGCGTGTAAAACTAATTCACTTTTATTATATTGAAATATAGTTTGTTTCTTATCGTCAATCAAATCAACAATTCCATTAGAATTTAAAGTTATACTTTTTGGAACAATATTATTTCTTTGTGGTATTATTTGGTAAGGTCTTTTACCCAATTCTTCTATTTTCTGATTAATGTAAAAAGAATATTTAATGTATTTTTCTGGATTACATTTTACATCATACGCAACAGATTTATTCACTTTATTTGGAAATAAAAATCCTTTATTTTCTCTAATCCAACTATGATAATCTTCTTTGGAATTTTCTATTTTATTATTAATTAAATCACTTTTCAAATCGCGAATTTCTTGGTTTAGATTTTTATAAAGTTCTTTACGCTTTATCTTATCTTTTTCTTTCTTGATTTCTAATGATTTTGGTTCTTTGAATAAACAATTTATATATTTGAATAAATGTTTTACAAAATGGGTAGAAATATTTGTATTGATACAAGTAATCATTTCATTCGCAATAATTGCTAATATATGAGTTTTATTTGAATAAGATGGTTTTTTAGTTTCACTTAAAGATACTAGTTTAGAAAATTCTTCATTATAAAATTGTTTCATATCTGATTTACCAGTAGCATTTTTGATATTTTCTTCTTTTGTTTTTTGACCTCTTTTCGTAGTTGGAGAACTAATTGTTTTTATTACATCTAATACAAACTGCTTATTAATAGTAGGCAAATCTTGTTTGTTATTAAATTTATTTAATAAATACATACGAATAAACTGATAAGACAAAATAACAATTTCATTCATATCCATAACTGCCTTTTCAATAATAGGATGTAATGTATCATACCTTTTCAAAACACATTTCAAAGGACACTTAATAATCCTATAAACTTGTTTGGAAGGGTCTGGCGGTTTTTCTTCCAATTCCATTTTATAATATAGGTAAAGAAAACATTTCTAAATACTTTTCCTAAATAATTATTTATTTAATAAATTTTCCTAAATATTTATTTCTCTTAAATTTGTTCTTCTAATTTTTTTGCCTTTCTTTTTTCGTATGCTCGTTTATTATATTCTTTAATTTGTTCTGGCGTTTTTACATAATTTTTATTATATTCCTTAACCTTTTCAATAATTTTCTCCTTATTTTTTTGATAGTAGTTTTTTTTACTATAATTTTCAATCTTATATGAGTTTAATTCTTCTGTTAGTTCATTAATTTTTTCTTGTTTTTTTTTATTGTCTGTTAATATTTTTTCTTTTTCAATAATAGACATTTCATATAATCTCTTGTAATCAATAATAGTTTCCATTTATAAATTATTATAACATACTAATATATTTTTAAATATTTTTCCAATTTACTTAAATATTATATTACATATTATAATAAATATGTCTAACCATTTTTCTATGGGAGCAATAAATAAAACAACAAATAAATATGAATATCCTAAAATAGCAAATAAGATAAATAAATATAAATGTCCTTTTTGCGAAAAAGATGTTATTTTTAGAAACGGCAAAATTAAACAACCACACTTCGCTCATTATAAATCAGAAAATCCTTGTAGTTATTATGAAAAACCAAATGAAACTCAAATACATAAAGACGCAAAATTATTAATGAAAACTTTATTAGATAATAAACGATGTATAAATATTTATAGAAAATGTTATTATTGTAATAGTGAAGAAAGCGGTTCAGACGATAGTTTCATTATTTATGATAATGCAGAAATAGAATATTTTCTAAATATAAAAATAGATGAATATAATGATACTCAATCAAATATTGAATACAAATTTAATTATAACAATTCTAAAAAAAGTGCTGATGTAGCATTATTAAAAAATAATGAATTAAAGTATATTTTTGAAATTTGTTATAAAAATAAAACAAAAGAAGAAAATAGACCAGAACCTTGGTTTGAGATTAAAGCGGAAACTCTTATAAATGAAACTAACACAGGTGAGAATGTAAATGAAGAAGGTGAAATTGAAATAGAATGTATTAGAGATTATAAATGCGTTTGTTGTAAAGATAAAGAAGAATATGAAAGAAAAAGACACTGGGAAATTATAGAAAAATTACAAATTAAAGAAAGAGAGCAAAAATTAGAAAATAATGAATTATTATTAATGGGTAAAGAAGATAGTAGAACCATAGAAATAAAAATGAAAATTGAACTTAAAAAAGAAAATCAGCGTATAGAAAAAGAAAAACAAATAAAAATAATAGAAGAAGAACGAGAACTTAAACGGAAAAAAGAAGAAGAAGAAAGAAAAGAGAAAATAAGGAAGGAAAAAGAAGAATGGAAACATTCGCCATATAATGACGATAAATGTGGTATTTGTAATATAAATTATTGTAAATGTTTAACAAGACATTTTACAAAAAACGAATATAATATAATTAAATGTGGTAGTTGTAATAAAAGAATATGTAAATGTATTAGAATAACAGATTTTTTCAAAAAATAATTATTTATATAATTTATACAATTATATAAATGACAAAACAATTTACATCTGATTTGAAGTTGAAAGCAGTTAATTATTACCATAAAATTAATAATTATGTTAAAGTATGTGAAGTGTTTGAATGTAGTGAAAGAAGTTTGAAACGTTGGGTTGAAAGATATGATAAAAATAAAAATGTTAATAGAAAAACCAGAAAATTAGGGTCTTATAAATTAGAAAAACAACATATTCAATTTATAAAAGAAACCTTGCGAAAACATAGTGATATTCAAATGAATTTTTTACAAGAATTACTCAAAAGTAAGTTTCCAAAATTAGATATATTCAGACAATATTTATCAGATATTATTAGAGATAATAATATTACCAGAAAAAGAGCAACTTTCAAACATTTTCCGAAAACTTATAGAGGAACTATTAGAAACGAACAACAAGAGTTGAAAGAATTTTTTGATGTAATAAATAAATTCAAACTGGAAGATATAATCTCAATTGATGAAACTTCTGTAAGCACATCACTTACACATAATTATTGTAGAGCATTTTTAGGTGATAGATGTATAAAGAAAACAACGAATAATGAAGTATTCAAAAAATATTCTTTGGTAGTAGCAATAAATAATAAAAAATGTATATCATCTGAATTATATCAAAATGGAGCAGTAAATGCCGAAAGATTTAATGAGTTTTTGAAAAATATATGTAGTAAAGTAAAAGGCAAATTATTTGTTTTAGACAACGGACAAATACATAAAAAAGAAAGCACAAAACAAATAATAAAAGAAAGTGGTAATTATTTAGTTTATACTTGCCCTTATCATCCACGCTTAAATAGTATAGAACAATTCTTTAATCAAATGAAACATTATATCAAATTGGATAAACCAAATACTTTTACAGCATTAGACGGAAGTGTAAAATCATCAATAGATAAAATAAAACCAACCAATTATGAAAATTACTTTATTTATGCTTATAATAAAGATTACTATAAAAATAAACTGAATAATAAGAAATATACAAGAAGAAGGACATTAAAGATATATAAAAACTAATAAAGTCGGCATTTAAAATACGCGTTGCTCTAAAACGCCAATTATTTCACTTCTTATAATTCTTTAATGTTCTATTTTTTTTACATATTTATTAGTCTTTCATAAATATATTTTCATACATCTTATCACATTGTTTATTTTTTCGCGTTTTTATTATTTAGAGATGTGTAAAATAATAACATTGATATATATATGGCGAAACTATTGCGTTTATTTGCTAATTTAGAAATTACTACGTGCCTCGATACAACGACTAAATCAATTACTTATTCTTCTACTGGCAAATCACTTTTGAATACAAAGGATATAAATGATTGTGTAAATTTAATGATAAATCCTGAGACTTTTAAAATAAATTCTCAACAATTAATTCCTTGTCCTAAAGATGAAAGTGAATGTAACTTAATACAAAATTCTCAACTACTATTAAATGAAATACCAGTGGAATTACAAAATTTATATTATGGTGTTTATCCAAACAACCAAACCTTATACAATGATGTAAGATTCATATATAATAAACTGTTGAATTATTTTCCACATGCTATTTATTATCCAAAAGTAAAAACACAAATTTCCTATCTTATTAAAAATTTTATAAATTACAATCTAGAATTTGCGATTCGTTGTGGTGGACACGCTTATGAACCAGCCTCTTTATCCTCTGGATATATACTTGACGTTAAAAAGTTACCTCAATATATAAAAATAAACAAAGATAGAAAAACCGCCAAATTTAGTTCCGGATTAAAATTAGGTTATGTTGTTGAAAAATTGGCAGAATATTCTTTAATAACCCCAACTGGAGAGAACTCATGTGTTGGAATTTCAGGGTTAAGTTTAGCAGGAGGAAAAGGTAATTTAAGCAGAATTTATGGTTTAACATGTGATAATATTGTCTCGGTAAAAATGATTAATTATCAAGGAGAAATTATTCGAGCCAACGCAAACAAAAATAATGATTTATTATGGGCGTGTAAAGGTGCTGGTTGTGGAAATTTTGGCGTAATTACTGAAATAGAATTAAAAGTTTATGAAGATATTTATTGTCAGTTTGAAACATTTAAATGGAATTGGAATGCGAAACACGTAAAAGAAATTTATAGTATTTATCAAGAATGGATTTTGAATTTACCCAAAACTATCAGTGCCGAATTTAATATGACTTATAACAATAAAGTTGCAAACTTTAGTATTAAATTTATTAAATTTGATGAAAGTGATTTTATTGAAAATAATATATTTAAAAATCTGCATAACCCAACTATAACAGTATGTAAAGGTTATTATTCTAAAATTTTGGATTGTTGGGTGAATTACGATTTAGGATTAAATCCGCCGTTTAGTAAAATAAAATCCTCGATGATTTTTAAACCTATAAATAATGAAGCCATCGATTTATTGGTAAATTCAATAAATTTTTATTTAAAAAAGGGTTATGAATTTCAATATTAATTGAATTTTACACAATTAGGTGGAGAAGTTGTAGAAGGCAAAAGTAGTTATTTTCCAAAAAGCGCAATTATGGTTCTTTCTTATTTTATGCAGTGGACATATCCAGAATTAACCGATGAATTAAAATTATTTTTAAAAAATTTATATAATAAAGTATTACCGTTTGTTTCTATTTATTGTTTTCCAAATTTAATTGATTATGATTTAACAGATTATATGGAACAATATTATGGGTCCAATAAAAATAAATTAGTTAAAATTAAACAAAAATATGATCCTTTGAATGTGTTTAAATATAGACAAAGCATTCGATAATAACACAATTGTTTGACCTATCCGAGAGTGGATCTTATAATATTCTTATCGGTCAATGGGAGGCGGCCTATTTCCGGTAATGCGTTGAAGTTCGGCCGCACGTTGCTCCTGCAATTTTTCCACGGTCATTCCTTCGGGCATTTTACTCATTTTGTAATTTTGTTCATCCGTAGGGGTATTCATATTAACGCTATCCGCATAGGTTAGATCTACATAATTATGCATCTGTCTTGTTCCACCATTTCCCTTTGCGCTTAACGCTTCGTGGTCTTGGTCTAAAAAACTATAATTATCCGAAACCACGTCACTCATTCCACCCGAACCAAATGAAAAAGCCATGGGTTCCATATTGTTTACCGTAGCTTTTTGGATTTCTTTTTGTTGAACCGGTTTAAAGTGTTTTAATATATCTTCTCCGTATAACACCGCATACCCTTGGTTTAACAAAAGCAACGCAGGCACCCTATTTACATTTTCGGGCATAATAATTTTTTGACCATTTTCTAGAATAATATACGTCTTATTGTTGGCGTCCTTTTCTCTCTTATCTATACAAATGAAATGAATTTCCTTTTGCGAACCACCTTTGGATATGGTTTGTAATAGTTTTTTCGAGTGTTCACAAAAATTACTATAATATAATATCGAACTCATTCAATTATAATTAGTGTACTGAAAGTAATATTTAACTTATTTTTAAAAAAAATGATTTAATTATATTATTTAAATATAAGTTAATAACAACTACTATGAATCCTCAAATTCACTTTCATTCGGATAATAATGATACACTTTCCTTTACACTAAGTGGAGTGAATCTTAGTTTTGCCAATGGTATTCGTAGAACAATTTTGTCTGACATTCCTCAAATGGTTTTTAGAACAACGCCTTATGAAGAAAACAAATCCACGTTTATTATGAATACCACCCGATTGAATAATGAAGTTCTAAAACAACGCCTTAGTTGTATCCCCATTCACATAAAAGATATTGAAAATTTCCCGTTTAA
>Ga0209084_1004042_pt1 | contig 10457 bp, 23 predicted proteins | sample C_130820_MF_Meta_FD_187309 | JGI IMG/M metagenome (GOLD analysis project Ga0209084, IMG submission 187309) | Freshwater microbial communities from Lake Croche, Canada to study carbon cycling - C_130820_MF_MetaG (SPAdes) (version 2) | ecosystem: Environmental > Aquatic > Freshwater > Lake... | reverse complement strand
GCAATGACAATAGTATTCATAGCTATACCAAAGATTATGAGCTTATGACCAAAGATGAATTACAGGATATTCTTATCATCTGTGAATTTTATGAAGCTGACCAGTTACAAACTGAAAAAAGAATTTTCAATTAATTTGGTTTATTCAAAAATTCTTTGTACCTTTGTATAAAAAAAAATTATGGATGCAGATTTAAAAGAAGTTGTTATAACCTTTAAAAATATAGATAAAGGATGTCGTGTTGGTAAAACACTAAGAAAAAATATTCTTGGTAAAATGGCTCAAATTGGATATGTTTTATCTGATTTCTCTTTAAAGAAACACCAAGTACAAGATTTTGGTGCTGTAATAAATCAATTTTCTTTTATATTGGCATCTGACAGTCCTTTATTGGATATGAATGTTGATGATATTAAAATTGAAGTTTAACATGGAGTTGGTAATCGTTGAAATCGGAAGCCCAGAGTGGGAATATATGTGGAACTGGTTAACAGCTCATCCACTCAATTCTGGTCTGGAAGAACCTAGCGTAGCCAGTCATCCAGAATCTGGTGAGGCATGGCAGTACATGGGTAGCTTTAAACAAGGCGACAGGGTGATACATGAGTTTAGACATAGACATCATCCAGTAACCCAGAAGAGAGAAAATTTGAAGGTACAAGCATCTGGTGAGCTTACACCAGAGCAGATAAAAAAAAGTTTTAAAATTTAAGCAGAAAAATTTGGTAGTGTCAGAAATTATTACTACCTTTGTATTGTTGAATTAGAAACAAGTTCTTTAAAATATTGGCTTTTGGTAATGTAGACTACCTCTGTTATGTTAACTTCCTTTCGAGATACAGCCTATGCCTTTGCCTAACTTCGGCTCGGTTTACCGACATAGAATTAGGTTCGAGTTCTTCGGAACGATTAAGTTATGCGAAACTCCACCGACTGTGAGACCTATGTCACGTTGAAGGGATGCCTCTTACCAAAGCCATAAGGTTCTCTGCCAAGAGACGCAAGTCAATGAGAGGGCATCTCATTGAGCCAAGAAGTGCCACTGGGTGAATCAGATTTGAGCGTTTGATTCTTTACGGAAACCCGACCAGTGGGGCTCACACTTCAAAAAGTAACAGTGGGTCCAGAAAGCAACCACAGGTTCGTGGTAATGAGCTGGGTCCACTTTATTTTTGTCGATTATCCAGAACATGTTCTGGCCAATATAAAACTGTTGCATGGCTGCAATCTGGAGAGTGGTTTCTCCAAGCTGGGGTCGTCTCTTCACTGAGACGGCCCTTTGTCTTTTATAGGGGTACCCATATATACACAATTGTGTACACGGCTCCAGCCCAGCGGTCCAAATAACCAGAACCAGAAGACCAGCAGCTTCTGGCAAATAAAAAAGCCCCAGACGAATCTGGAGCTTAAGCTTATCTAGTATCTTGTGGTTAGTTTTCCTCGCAATCCCCAGTTTCAGTATCTACAGTAAAGCTCTTGCCTTCTGGAGCTACTTCACACACACCTACAAACCAGTTAGGATTGTTCTGGATGTTAGCGATAAACTCTCTAGCAGCCTCTTCTGGGCTGTCAGTGTCATAAGTGAATGATACAGTGCATTCATACGTTTTTGCCATGATGTGTAAATTTAAAAATGTATAGATATAAAAAAGCCCCAGACATTCCTGTCTGGGGTTATTGGTTAATAGATTATTTGCACATTGCTTTCAATTCAGCCTTCAAACGTTTGGCTGTGTCACCTCTCCATGTAGTAGCATTCGATAAGAAGTATAGGATGATACTTTTGCCGCTGTCCATACCATAATTGTCAGAAGGTTTGTCTAAGCTTGCCATTGCATCTAGGTAAGGTACGGCACCAAAATAGATTCCATTTTTAGCTGTTGCTTTCCAATCTTTACGAATTTCTTGTGCTATTACGTATAGCGGACGTTGATTTGCTGTTGACATGATATAAAGTTTAATTGATTAGGATGCAAAGATAAGAAACATTTTTTAATATCCAAGCAAAACAGGAAAAATATTTTTTGAAAAAAGTTGCAAATAAATTTGGAAATGTCAATTTTTTATTTCATCTTTGCCCTATCAAAATCAATCAATCATGTCTTTAACCAACACTTATGTACACTTCGATAGCGTTTATAAGAACCAATGTAGAAGTGTTATCTTAACCAAAATTATGAGCAAATTTCCATTTGCTACCAACAAGTCAATCAATACGGTTACTTTAGGTGGTGAGGAGTTTAAAATGGAAAAAAGGCTGCAAATGTTCTATGATACAAAAGGTGTATCTTATGAATTAAACAGCGAAAGTTTTAAGATAGCCACACAGAAAGCACCACAAGATATTAAGGTTATCAATGATAACATATTCAATCATAAGTATAGCGGAAATGAGCAACTTATATGGTTTGACTTTATGACTGCATTACGTTACAAAAATGTAAACCAACTAATTGAATGGATATTGACCAACCCTATTAGCAATGATACTATTTTTGCTGTTACATATACATTGCATTGTAGACACGAAGGCTATCGCCAAGTATTTGATAGTGAAGATGAACACGAGAATTTTATACAAGAAATAGCCAACTATATTGCCATGTATTTAGAAAATGTTAATGTATATGTTGAACCTAAAATATCAATAGTTAGGTATTGCAACAAAGATATTAGCACACAATCTTTGCCTATGGTTCAGTATATTTTTACTTTGACAAAAAAAAGTTTGTAAAAAATTTGGAAATTCAAAATAATTGTCTATCTTTGCATCACCAATCAATTAAATAATATCAAACAATGACACCAACATTAGAAAGTATCCAACAAGGTTTAAAAAATGGCTTAAAATTAACCCAAATTGCTGAACAGCACAACATCAACTACAAAACTTTTTACTACTATGTATTGAAGTTTGGTGGTGCTGAAAACATCAAAAATGGCTTCGATAGCCCACAAGTCAAAGCACATCAAACTATGCGAAAAAATGCTTTGATTGAGAAGTACAATACAGCTACTTCAAGTGGTATCAAAGCAAGTGTAGCAAGGAAATACAAAAAAACTTTTGGTAACACGATTAAAGCTGAATTAAGCAAGGTAAAAGCACCAAAGGTAGTAGCACCAAAGGTAGATAAAAAAGTTGCCTTTAAAGAAAAGGAAGTACAATTTATGCTACCTACAAAGATTAAGGAAATGTTTAATGAATTGCATCAGAAAATTCATACACTCGAATTGAAAATTCATACACTCGAATTGACCATTGAAAAAATGGCAAAAAAATAATTGCAAAAAGATTTGGAGAATTGAAAAATTCTCCTTATCTTTGTCTTAACAAAATCAAACAGCCATGCAATTAGAATTAACATCAACAGAAAAGGTACTTTTTAAGGCGAATAAGGACTTCCATTTAAAACATGGAGATACAGACCAACAAGCCACAGAAAAGGCTACAAACAAGATAAAAAGCATAAGAGCGTTGAAAAAAATTGTAGCCAAGTTTTAAGATACGATTGATTGATGAAGTGAGAGAGCCGAAAGGCTCTTTTGCTTTTTTGTGTTATGTTAAAGTAGGGACGTGTTGGAGTATACCTCCCGATACCCTCAGAGCATCGTCACGTCTCATTGACACCACAAAGATGATAATAAAAATCGAAACTACCAAATTTTTTAGCAACTTTTTTTCAAAAAATATTTTTGCTCAAATATTTGGAAATGTGAAACCAATACCTTATCTTTGTATCCTAATCAATCAAACATATTAATCATGACAAGAATTAGCAAAAAATTTTTAGAGCTTGAAAGCAATGCAAAAGCAACTCACTTAAAGGTTGAGGTGTATTATGACAAAGGTGGTGCGAACTACTTTACAGGTGGCACTGAAACAAGAGGTATAAAATTGTCAGTATCTCCCGTAAGCAGAAGCGAAAGCAATGGTATTGTGGTTGAAAGCTATACAGCGTTTACTGGGTTTAAGAAACACTTAAAAGATATGGCAAGGTTCAACCAAAAGGCTTGTGATAGTTTTGTAGTAGATGCAAACGAAAAAAAGACTTTAATCGAGGCAGTCCTATTACAAAATGGACTTAAACTAAAATAAATTTGCAAAAAAGTTTGGTGAATTCAATTTTAATGCTTATCTTTGTATCCTAATCAAAAAACAAAATTATATGCACATTATTATCAACAATCAAAAGTTTACATTCGATATGGGTTGTCGTTTGTTGAAACTTAAACACAAAGATTGCCCAATGGAACAGCTTGAAGATTTTTGGAACGATATTGTTCCAATGTCATTCAAAGAAATTGCCAAACTACCTAATTTGGAACAACGTAGAGTGGGTGTATTATGCTTGGGGTTGGAAAAACTTGCAAGTGAGGTACAGCCAAAGCTATTGAGCAAAAAAACGCTGAAAAAATCTACTACTTGGGTAGATGAAAACGGAAACCTTATTACTACAAAATTCAATGATACTTACGAACTTTACGAGGTAAGTGGTGATTATTTTAACGAGGGGTTGCAAGGTTGGGGTAAAATGGAAAATGCTTACTTTGTGAAACTGAAAGATACTTCAACTGATAGAATGTATTTCATTTGGGTAGAGCCACGAAGCGTCTATAATACCAATAACGAAAATCGTTGGGACTTTAAACTTGACAAAATCAATGCTATCCAATGTATTGCTTGGACTATCCAAACCAACGTACCACAAAATGGTATTGAAAAGATTATCCGACAAGGTGATTGCATACTAATCAAACCTAATGGCAAATACAAGCCTTTGGATAGTGCAAGACACTTGACTGAAAAAGAATATAAGACACTTTTGGTTGCCGAGAGTTGATTGATTGATGAAAGGGTGGAAATTTATTTTCCACCTTTTTTCATAAAAAATTTGGAATTTCAAATAAATTGTTTATCTTTGTATCATAAAAAATTATATCAAATGAAACGTAACGTAAAAAAACAAACATTATTGAAAGGTGAGGGTGCAAACCAACATACCTTGTATGGCGAATTTGCCATTGCTGAAAAAACTACTGACTTTGCTGACTTGGTAGTTAAAAAGGACAGCCTATTGAAACACGAACAGCCTAATGGTGCGTGGAGTAACGAACACCAAACCTTAAAGGTTGATAAGGGTAATTGGGTAATGGGCAAACAAGTTGAATTTTCACCATTTGACAAAAAAATTAGTCAAGTTTGGGATTGATAAAATCTTTGTAACATTCATACCTACCATTAAATTCTTTTTTTGGTAGGTATTTTTTTTGCTTAAATTTATTTTTATATTCTTGTTCTAATTCACTGATATATTTTGAATCTCCTTCAATTACTTTAATTATTTTATAGTTATAAGGCATATATTTTTCACCTTTAAACCTTAAATCGATAGTCCTAAATGTTTTTCCTATCTTGAAAAATTTTTCATTTTCGTCCCAGCATTCTAAAACATATAATTTAAAAGAATCAAATTTATTTGAATTCAAACCTTTTTCTTCCCATATAGAATAAGACCACACACCATAATCTATACCACATTTTTTACAACCTTTACCCAATAAATGATTATTAGGTTTTTGCTCAAATACTCCATGTATTGGACAAGTTATTTTGATTTTAGTACGTGCATTAACGTATTCAACTAAATCATAATTATATTTTAAATTATGTATATTTTTAGCTTTTAATATAAAAGATTCAGTTGTTAATTTTTTAGTACCACCACATTCACAGCAACCATAATTCAAATGGTCGTTTGGTCTTTGTTCAAAAACACCATGTATAGGACAAATAATTTTAATTTTTGTATTATTGTTAATATATTCAACCAGTGAATAATCATATAGTTCACCATGTTTATTTTTTGCATTTTTTAAAAATAAATTGAATCTATTTTGTAATGTTTCCATTTGTTTAGTTTATTATAAATATAATGAAAACAACCAAAGAGTATAGTCCATTTAAAATTTTTGAAAATAAATTTGGAAATTCAAAATAATTTATTATCTTTGCACCATAATCAATAACAAATAAACAAACAATTATGGCAAATCCAATGATACACGCAAAGAGTTCGGTTAAAAGGTGGGGTGGCAAAGTAGAAGATTATTTAGCTATCCACGAACTTATTGATAGCCCAAAGGCTACAATGAATAACAATTCAGCAAGGTTATTAACACATAACACTTGGTTTGCATACACTATCATACCTAAAATTTTTGGTTACAATATAACCAATTCAGAGGGCAGAAGCGTTGATGTAGTTGATATTGCTATGCTACATATAGCAGAAGATTTTAGAATGAAATTTGTGCCAACAGCACAAGATTATTTGAAGCACGTTCAAGTTCAACCCTGGTTTAACAATGCAGTAAAAAACATTGACAATCCCGAAGCAGAACAAACAGCAAAAGAATTTTTAGAAAAAATTAGTCAATAAATTTGGTAGTGTCAAATTAATTACTTATCTTTGTATCCTAATCAAATCATATAAAACAAATGCAAGAAATTATTAAAATTTGGAAAGAAAAAAACATTGACCACATCAACTTTAATTTTAGTTGTGGTGGTGATAGTATGAATGACACAAGTATTGAAATCTTTGACAAAGAGGGTGAGTTGGTAGAAGATAGCGAACTTGAAAAATACTTTGATGACCAAACCTACAAGAACGTAGAATTTTATGTAAATTCTGACGGACACTATCAAGGTGAGTTTGGAGTGGTTGAAATCACTTTGAATGATGAAGAAGATGACTTTAAGTATTCAAAATCTGCAACAAGTGAATGGAATGAAAGTTGTGATAACAATGTTGATATTGAATTATCGGACAAAGAAACAAAATTTGTAGCTGACAATGTACTGAATATCAATGGTGGTGAAGATAATTGTCAAATAAACTTTAAAAGAGATTTTATTCTTACCAACGAAGAAGAAGAAACTTTGAAAGGGTTGGAAGAAAAAATATCCGAATTTGCAAGAGATTATGTACCAAAAGATATTGAAGAGGGTGGCGAATTAGAAGAATGGTACACCTTTACAACAAATGAAGAGGGTGAAGATTTGAAACTTGTTGGTAATCAACTTATGGTTAGAATAACCAATAGTTACAGAATTGAAAAGAAAGATTAAAAATAAATGAGAAAAGGTTTGGAATATCCAAACCTTTTTTTTATCTTTGTATCGTTAAATTATTAATCAATTAAAACAAAATAACATTATGGGATTGGATATGTATCTAACCAAAACAAAACGAGTTAAAGGTTTAAAAACCGAAGATTACTCAAAAGTTAATGAGGCTTTGGGAAAACATAAGAAAACACCTAAAACACTAACTAATGAAAACATTGAGGGTTATAAGCCCGAAATGGACGAATTGTTAAGTGTTGCACACAAACCTTATGCAATCTTTGATTGCATGGGTATCTTCAAAGAAGTAGGCTATTGGCGAAAAGCAAACCAAATACATAATTGGTTTGTTAAGAGTTGTCAAGGTGGTGTTGACGAATGTCAATTAACCGAAGTAAATGAGGGCAAACTGAAAAAACTTTTGGGTATCTGTGAAAAACTTTTGACTGACAAAACAGAAGAAAACGCCAAAAAAACACTTGCACCAAAACAAGGTTTCTTTTTTGGTAGTTATGAAATAAATGAGTGGTATTGGAACGATATTGAAGAAACTGTCAAGATATTAAAAGAAGTATTGGCAAACACCGACTTCAAAGAAGAAATTGTTTTTTATCGTTCATCTTGGTAAAATAATTTGAAAATAACTCTATCAAAATTTGGTAGAGTTATTTTTTGTCTTATCTTTGTATCATAATCAAACAAAACAATAACATGGCAACAGCAAACTTTTCAATTAGGTTTAAATGGTGGGAAAAATTAACCAAAAAAGAGCAAACCAAAATTCTTGATGATAAGAAAATGACTTCAGATAATTTAACTATCAAGTCGATAAAAGATTTATATAATGAGGTTAAAGCTAAACATTTAAATTGTACTGGGTTCAGTCAAAAACAAGGAGGGTTTTATTGCAAAACTTGTAATGAATTAGCTGAATGTTTTGCTTAAAAATAACTGCAAAAAGATTTGGAGAATTGAAAAATTCTCCTTATCTTTGTAACCTAATCAAAATCAATAATCATGCAAAATTATCACGTAGTAGTAATGTCGGAAGACCCGAATGACCGCAGTGAAGACCCACACCAAAAATATGGGTTAAGTATACAAGCCAAAAACGAAAAGGATGCCATTGAAAAGGGTGCTGAGGAGTTTAAAAGGCGGTACAAGGGTTTACCTATTTTTTGGGTAAAAGCTTATCAAGATTAAAAAAGTTGCAAAAAGATTTGGAATTGTGAAAACAATTCCTTATCTTTGTCTTATTAATCAATCAAAACATTATAATTATGAACATTAGATTTATTACGGTAACCAACAATTACAACCAAAAGAAAACCAAAATGGTTTTAAGTGTCAATGGTATTCAAGGTATGTATGCACACGAAAATGGTAGAAGCACCACTTTAAAGCACGATTCACATAACAATTGTGGTTATGAGGTTGCTGAATCAGTTGAGCAAATTTTGAAACTGATTAAGGAATCAAAAGCAATCTAAAAAAAGTGAAAAAAGATTTGGAATTGTGAAAACAATTCCTTATCTTTGTATCATATTAATCAACAATCAAAATAAATAAAATTATGGCAGAAACAGCAACACTTACACCACAAGAAAGAAAAGAAATTTTCATTCAAAATCTTCAAGCAAAAATAGAGGGTTGGTTATCGGGAGATGCTCTCACAACCAAATTTGAAACTTCATCATGTGCCCCATCTTATGGTTGGAGCGTTGAGGAGTATATGTATATGCCGATTGTGGCTGACCGATTGAGAAAAAAGGGGTATTCAGTATCGTCTTCGGTAAATTGGGGTGTTACCGATTGGGTAATCGCAGTATAAAAATAATGATTGATTAAAATTGGAGGGATGAAAATTCCTCCTTTTTTATTTGGAAATGTCAATTTAATTCCTTATCTTTGTATCATAATCAAATCAAATAATTATGCCAACCTATTCAGTAGAAACAAGAAACCACTTTAATGATGGGGATTATATCGAAGAATCTTATGACTTCGATACCAAAGATGAGGTAATAGACTTCCTTAAAAACGAAATGGGTGAAGATGAAACCCTACATAGTGTATTAGAATACGCTGATGGACAAACATCTAACCCCAAGGACATCACAAGAAATTTTAGAAAATAATTGCAAAAAGGTTTGGAAATCCCAAACCTTTTTTTTATCTTTGTATCATAATCAAAACATCCTATGACAACAGAAATCAAAACAAGGCTTGAAGAATTAAGACAAGCAATCCAAAACGAGAACATTAGTTATGGCGAAATTGCCGAACTACAATCATTGGCTGAACACATTGATAAAGACGATGTGTTATTATTACAATGGGCTGGAGTTGAAGAATAAAACTGCAAAAAGATTTGGAATTGTGAAAACAATTCCTTATCTTTGTATCATAATCAAATCAATCAAACATTATGAGTGGAATGAACAACCAAGAATTACGAATAGCGTTGCAATTGGAAAATTTAGTAAGTAAACGTTTCAATAAAGAAACGCTAGAAGCCAAACTATCAGAAATCTTTGGAGTTGAAGCCAAAGTAGAAGATATTAGCAAAGATGATGACGAATTGTCAGACTTTAATTACCTAACCGCTTTTGACAACAAAGATAAGGGTATCTATGGTTATGCTGACATTTATTTTTTACCTATGCGTAGAACAGGGTTTGATGGTGCTACCTTTTACGTAACAGAAGTAAGTTATGAATTTGAATAAGGAAATCGTAATTTGGCCGTAAAAATAATCGCAAAAAGATTTGGAATTGTGAAAACAATTCCTTATCTTTGTCTTATCAAAATCAATTATGAAAGTAACAAACAATTGGGGACGTATCGTAACTTGTTGTGTATGCAAGTCGGAAGATATTGAAAAGTATTACACACATACACCACCATTCGCTGACGCAATGAATTCAGTATATATTGGTGGCTGTAAAGACCACGTAAAAGAAGCTGAAGCAAAACATAACCAAGCCACATCTTCAAGAATGAATACTCTAATGATGAGTAGCGGCTCTTAAAAAAAGTTGCAAATAAATTTGGAAATGTCAAAACTTATTCTTATCTTTGTCCTATAATCAATCAAACATGAATACATTAATAAACATCTTTATCAACGGAACTTGGGATACTGCACACGAAGATAGCACCGACAAATCACCTGTAAGAATATTTGACAAGGGAACGCACGTTCAAATCTTGGCTAACCAATATGACCAATACATTGATGCTCTTGAAGAAAAAGGGTATGACTGCTATTTGTGTCCCGAAATGTATTCGCACCCACAATGGAATGGTGAAATAATTTTTATGTAAA
>Ga0209084_1004041_pt1 | contig 10459 bp, 20 predicted proteins | sample C_130820_MF_Meta_FD_187309 | JGI IMG/M metagenome (GOLD analysis project Ga0209084, IMG submission 187309) | Freshwater microbial communities from Lake Croche, Canada to study carbon cycling - C_130820_MF_MetaG (SPAdes) (version 2) | ecosystem: Environmental > Aquatic > Freshwater > Lake... | reverse complement strand
CTTCTGTAAGATTACCTTGAAGCTTGACGGGCGATTCGCAAGCAACGACTTGGTTACGTCATCCATCGGCATCCGGCTAGGCAACGCCGCAACATCGGTATCAGTCACCCCAAGAATAGTCTTGAAAGTTTCAAAATCAATCGGTGGCACTATGCTAAGAACCTGCACCTTCAACGGGTTCAGCTTGTCCTTGAAGTTGGATGAACCTACCGCCCGAAGCACCCGCGCTGCGTCAGCAGGAACCGCAGGATCAATCTTCATACCATTAAGCAGACACGCGGCTTTAAACTTATCCGCTACAACCTTCCATTCCGTGCGGGTTACCGCCTTTGTTAAAGGCCAATACGCATGGAGACCTCTACCGGAATTAACCAGCATCGGGCGGGGCAGCTTCAAATCCTTGACAAGCTGCTTCAGACTAACCAAGGCGTCGTGTTGACTAGGGTAGTGCTTTCCGTCATCAATGTCGGGGTCGCAGTCCAAGTCCAGAAAGAAGGACTTTACATAGGCTACGTTCTCTGCCGTGCGGTTCCGTGCGGATTCATAACTACTGACAGCGATAAACGAGTTAAGCCCTTTCTCCTCCAGATGGTCAACTGCAATATCAATTTCTAACTTCGTCTTGTGAAACGTCTGGCTATGTGCGCGTTTACCCTCTAATGCAAATACACAATAGATTCCCTCTGGGGGCAGAATTACCTCCAAGAACTCCTGTCTGGTGAGCATGGCTATTCATTTTCATATTGTTCTGGAACAGGTTTCTGTTGCAACCGCTCCACCAACTCGGCTACTTTGGGTATTAGGTGTTTGCTAGGCGTACTTCTACCGGTAATCCAGTTATACGCTGTAGCACGGGTGACTCCAAATACATCTGCCATCTCCACAACGGAGTAGCCATGCAAAATACATAGGCGTCCAAGATCGACACCAAGCCCTTTAATGTCAGGGTTCGATACTATCGCTTTCATCTTCCTTGTATAGCCGCGTTTTCTCATTACTTTCTCCCGAAAAAGGGGTGCGAAGTGTATCGCACCCCCACCCTAGTTAATTGTTATTCGTCATCCCATTGATCCAAAACATCTTTCAGATTCTTCTTGGGAGCGGGTTCCGGCTCTGGCTTCTTTGACTCCCGCTTCTTGGGTTCTGCGGGGGCTTCCTCTTCATCCTCATCCGGCTCTGCTTCCACCTTGGCCTTCGGCTTCTGTTGTGCCAACTGCTTAAGGGGAACCGATGGGGTTGACGCGGAATAGGATACCTTAACAGCGTCCTTGGCCTCATCTGTCTGACCATGCGCTACGCAACGGGCATACTCGTCCTCAGTCAACGGGCGCACCGCTTTGAAGGTCAGCTTTGGTGTGGCACTGTCCGTATCAAACCGCATCTCCGTCACCACCGCAGTGATGTTGACGTTGAACCCCGCCAAGAACTGCACGTAAGAATTGAGCGGCAGTTTACCGTTCTCGCCCTTACCGAAGATCGACTGCGCCGGAAGAGTCAACTGGAACACATCGCCTTCCAGATCGTTCTCCAAGACCACAGCAACGCGGCGGGAGAAGCGGCAAGCACGGGACTCACCCTGACCTGACCCTTTGATGTTCTGCGGACAAGTCGTGCAGTTAGCACTCTGCGCTTCCGAGATACTCGCGTCGGGACGATCACCATCGGCAGACCAGCATGACGGAGCGGCACCCTTGGCATTCGGGTCATAGGCACCCGCGTAGTACGAGCGTGAGACCTTCGGTGCGGCGTTCACGATCACGATCTTCATTGACCGCTCTTCGTTGGTGGCAATCTCCTTACCGTCTACCACCAAACGGAACACGCCCCCACGGATGGAGATACGCTTTGCACCACCCCCGCCCCCCGACAGGAACGACTTGGTTACGTCATCCAGCGGAGCGTTACGCAGGTAGTCTGGAACGCCGTTTTTAAACAATGTGACATCGTTGCTCATTTATTTCTCCTGATTATTTACGACGGATAGAAACATCATAGGTGCTGTTTGCATTGAGTCCCGGAGGTAGCAGTTCAGGGTTGCTTGCCAGAAAAGTCTTCATGTTCGTCTGGTGAAGCCGTTGCTCCGTGAGGTCAAGTACATCATGCTCTTTCATAAACTTCCGCATTTCCGGCCAGTCATTCGTCCAGTAATACGTCTTGGTTGTGCGTGACACCGTGCCGTACGCTGTCTTCAACCCACTAGCGCCAAGCTCTTTGCACAAATCAAGTAACTGCGCGGTAATAAGTTTCATGCTTTCTTCAACTTCTAAATCTTCCTTCTCGTACTCCCGTTTCAACGTACTGCGCTTATCGCGCATTTTTAGGTATATCTTTACTAACTTATCAACCGACACTCCTTCACTCATTTGTTTCTCCCAGTTCAGCTATCTCTTCTTTATATAGGTCAACCAACCGTTGGTGGATATCGACCTTGCCTTGAAGCATCTTGTACATCTTGCGTTCAACATTGCTACCCTGCAAATGCACGATGGTTACTTTGTTAACTTGTCCTGCGCGATGCACCCGTGCGTTAGCTTGCAGATACGTCTCGACACTCATAACCGGAGACCAATAGACCACGACGTTTGCCGCGTGTAGGGTTACGCCATGCGATGCTGCCTGTGGCTGAATAACCAATACCTGCGGGTCGGGCGTGGTCTGGAACGTATTGAATATTTCCGTGCGTTTAGTCGGGGATACCTTTCCGTTGATGACGCGATTTGTAATGCCTTTCGATTTCAACCAATTTGCAACCAACAACAAGCTATGCGTATACGGCACAAACACCAACACTTTATGACTTGCCTCTTCGATCACTTCCATCAATGCTTGCAGCCGGTTGCTGCAATCAAACTCAATGACTTCTTTAGTATCTGAATAGACCGCACCACCTGATATCTGCAACAGCTTGGTCAACACCGTTGCCGCCGTGGGTGCGGAGATTTCTTCTCCTGCTGCTCTGACTAATTGCTCTCGTAACAACCCCTCGTAATACTTGGTCTGCTGCCGCGTAAGGGGGACATCCCGTGTGACATACATCATGTCTGGCAAGTCAAGGCACTCCTCTTTGGAAAACCTAATTGCCGGTTGCAACGCGTTGAATACCGTTTCAGTAGAGTCCGATCTTGGCACCCACTTGAACCGCGTAAGCTGCGTCATCACCATGCTCTTAAACGTGCCATGAAACTTCGGCACCCCCGATGGATTGACGATACGTGCCAACCCATACGCATCACTCGGTTCTTGCGAAGCAGGAGTACCTGTCAGCATCCATACCCATGTATTCGGCTTGATGATCTTGGCAAGACACTTCCACCGTGTGGTATGCACATTCTTATAGGCGTTGGCTTCATCAACTATGATCAGATCAAACCGTCCGTCATCAATCACGGTGTCGGCAATAATCTCCAAGCCTTCGTAGTTGGTGATAACAAACTCTGCATCCCCCGCTACGATCCTACGACGCGTATCTGCTTTGGAGCTATGGGCTATCTCACAGGTGCGGTGCATTGCAAACTTGAACAAATCGGCTTGCCATGCGGAACCCATGATAGATACAGGGCAGATCACCAATACCCGTTTAATTTTTTTCTGATACATCAGGTAGTCAGCAGCCCAAATACAACTCGCTGTCTTCCCTGTGCCTTGCGCGTTAAAGCAAAACGCTCTGCGGTTCAACGTCAGGAAGTCGGCGGTAGTGATCTGATGCGCGAACGGTTGGTGCAGACCCGTCCACTTGTATGACTTGCGTATGGGAGATGGCACCCCTTTGATCTTGAGGTTCTTGAGTATCTGCGCCTCTTCCAACCCCCACCTGACCAATACTTCGTGGTCACCTACCCGCGCACTTGTCGGGATAACGTCCGTGATTTTAGAGGGGTCACGCACCCTAAGATGTAGTGCTTTGTTATCAACTATTTGCATATCGTTTCTTCGCCCGTAAAAAAGCTACGAAGCGGTGTGCATGTTTGCACCCACTTCACTATTTGTAAAACTGTTTACTGCCGCCTCTTCGGGCGGTTTGGGCTACTATATTCTACCGAACCAATTTATGCGTCAAGACTTTTTAGGTTTATTTTTCTTGACGGTGTGATCTGCATTGCGGCTGAACGATGCGTTCTTTGCACGGGTAGTAAGTTTAAGATTCGTTGGGGAATTTGTACCCCCCTTCGACAAAGGCGTTACGTGGTCAATGACCTTACCCGCACGGTCAATGCCTTTGGCATCCATCCCACGCCTTGCAGCAGCCCGTTTTGCACGTTCAGGGTTCTCCCCCCGTGCTTGCTGCATATCGTACTCGTGCTTATACGGTCGCGGTTTGTTGACGTATGGCATTTTCTAAACTCCTTGTAGTATTAGCAATTAGCACCCGTTGGTTTTTACCAGATTTACCTGCTCTTCTAGCCCCAGTGTCGGTGATATATTTTTTATCTAACAGTGACTTATACCTAGCAGTAACCGAGCTATAGGGCAACCAAGGATACATAGCGCGAACTTCGTCACTTATACAACCCCTAGACCCAAAAGAAAGAATAGCTTCGTAAACCATACGTTCAAGCGTCGTGCTGTCAATACTTTGTGCAGCTTCATGGCTAGTGTCGGGATCATTTCTGCGTGCCAATATTTTAGGGTTAGCTCCAAAAACGTGTTTGTAGTCGTTCTTTGGCATAGATATATCACTCATGTTATTCCTCTCTTCCGTTGTGTTTACAGTTAGTGACCGGACACCATGCACGGCATGTGAAGTTTTGCTTGGGGTTCCATACGTTGGTCTCGTACGCGGCATCCAGTCTGCCGGTCTCTTCCACCCACTTTACCCACCGCTCCTCTTGCTCATCATGCGAATACTTTTCCCGCACAAGCGCAATATGTATCACGAAGAGCAGTGCGGCCTTTATGGACTTCACTTGTGGGTGGTGCTTGAACACTGCCAGCGACAAAAGCTCTAGCTGTTTGGTATCCGCATATTCGTTCTTGCCGGTCTTGTAGTCTATGACCTTTGCTGAATCCCCGTCAATACACAGGAAGTCAGCAATACCCCGCCACCATGCGTCCTTGGCATTGAAGTCACACGGCTCAAGGTCTTTGGTCAACCCTAGCTTCTGCTCACAGTAAATCTTTCCCGGCATGGAGCGCAGCTTATCCAACGGTATTTGCAGGTAGTTGAACTGCGCGGGAAGAGGGGTGTTGTCCCTGACATATTCCTCTGCGGCCTTGTGTGCGTCCAACCCATACCGCATCTGGTGCGAGGGTGGATCAAACGCGTTCTTGGCAACCCGTAGGTGGTAATACTTCTTCGGGCATTGCTGGAATAGACTGAGACTACTGTATGACCACTTGTTCATTAGCACTCTCCGTAGGTTTTGCCGATACCTGATTCGCAGTTAAGCGGCAACCCTTCAGCCCACGCGGGAGTCCAGCGCATACACTCTTCGACATATGCCTGTGCCTCAAACGCTTCTGCTTCAGGTGCGATACAGGCGATGGCATCATGCACCGTCAAGACCACTCTGTACCGTTTTGCTATCCGTAGTAACTGCTCACCGATAATGCAACGTGCTAAGTGTTGTATCAGGTTTTCTGTAAACTTACCACCCCATATGTTGTTGATACCTGTGCGGGAAGTGTAAACAATCTCGTCCTGACCCTTGGCATTTCTGGCTCTACGAATCTCATGGTATCTCAGGGGTATCCCATTAGGTGTCAGAACGCCCAAGAACCCATTGATGGTGACAACCCCTTCCTTGCCATAGGATGCAGATTGGTTGTCCACTAAGGCCCGGAGACATCCATCACCCTGCGCCCATAGCTCTGGAATCTTGTAGTAGGTATCACGGTAGGTGTTGATGATGTGGGACGCCGTGTCTAAATCCAAGTCCACCTTCGCGGCCTTCATAAACAACTGGAACTTCTTGGCACCTAGACCATACCCTGCGCCCAGCACCACGGTCTTGCCAACGAAGCGTTCCCCTGCGTCGATTTCCTCTACTGGTTTACGGTAGATAGCAGACGCCATGATCTTGTATACGTCCTCGCCCTTACGGAACGCCTCAACCAGATCGTCCTGTCCTGCCATCCACGCCAATACCCGCGCTTCAATCTGGGAAGAGTCACAGTCGATGATCACATACCCCTCGGGGGGACGGATGGCTTGCTTGAGCTTACCTGCATCAGCCCCACGGCTCGGTAGGTTCTGGAGGTTGATCTTGTCGGTGCCACCCCAGCGTGATGTATGGGCGGCATAGTATTTCAATGGGATCGGCAGCTTACCCCGCTGGGCTATGCCTAAGAACCTCTCCGTGCGTGTCTCCTCCAGTGTGGACTTAACCCCCAACCGTGCGGCTACCAACGTCTGCACTTCGATATTCGGATGCTCCAGCAACTCTTTCAAGCCTTCATCAGTCTTGGCAAACGCAAAGGTGAGCTTGTTAGTTGTCGGGCTGATCTTCATCGGCGGCTCAACCCCATACTCTGTCAGCAGTTGTGCAAACTTGGGGTTGCTCATGATGTTCTTCTTGTACTTGTCTGCGTTAGCCGCCAAGTCCTCCGCTGTCCAGTGCGCCTCACCCCCCGCTACCTTCGCCAGCAACTCCTCCTTCCGCGTCTTGATGTCACTCAAGTGCTGCTCCAGCAGGAAGGCGTCCAAGTCCAGCACCGGCTCAGTGAACATCTTGATGGTCTGGTCGATCAGGCGCATCTCCGTCTTGGGGAAGGTCTCCATGAATATGGTGAACAACTCATAGGTCAGCTTAGTGTCGTTGCAGCAGTAGTCTCCATACCGTGCCAAGTCCTCGGGCGTAAAGTCCAGCCGCCGCTTGCCCAGCGCGTTGATAACTTCCGTGCCTTTAACCCCGATCTGATAGAACTCCACCAGCTTCGCCAAGCTACCGCCCACCTCTACCCCATGCTTGGCACGAGCCATACTGAGAGTGTCTGCGATGATCCTCGGGTGTATGTTAAATACCCAACTCAAGATAGTCGCGTCAAACATCGCGTTGTGTGCAACCAGCATAGCGTCCTGCCATTGATACCGCTGTAGCCACAACTTTATCTCCCGCATCGTCCCAGTAAACCATTCCGGCTTCCCGTCATCCACCTGCACGGACACGCCAATCACCTCAAACAAACTACTCCGCACGTATTCTTCCGTGGTGACTTTGGTAAGGGAATACTTCTGGTCGTAGTAGGTTTCAAAGTCCAACGTCAATATGTTCATGTAATCCTCAAATCCTTCTTAATGTTCTTGATTGCTCTGCCATCACTTGGGCTTCGGCTGATCGTCGTGGTCTTGCCGTTGGGGTGCCTACCCTTGATGTGGTGGTTCTTATGGGTAAACTCCCACCCTTGCTCCATCGCGGATTTTAATAGCTTATTTAAATCCTTATTGTTTGTCAGCACGTTTACTCCCTATAAAACTAACCGACTTACGGTCAATACAACTCTGGCACTTCCAGATGAAGTGACCCACCCTAGACGTAGCTACCTTCTTGACCGCATCGTTTGCCCTGCAACTTGCACATAGCTTGGTCATTTCTCGTCCTGTTTAAACTCTGGGTTGATGAGCAACTTATACGGGCCACTAACTGAAATGCCATCGCTGGTTGCGTTAGCCCAGCATACTTCCTGCCCCGTTGTTATTAAATACTCTCCGTATACCATAGCCTTCCTGTGACTACTGAAAGTCCCCAAGTGTTCTTGTATGCCGTTCTCAAGACCAACCAAGTCCCACGCTTTCATCTGAAGTCTCATTCCTTCTCCGCAGGGGCAATTGAAATAGAACCATCGTTGTGGGCTATTATCCTGTAGACGCATGGTATGTGCATGTATTGAGAAGCAAACCCTTTCGTGTGGTCGAATTCGTAAGTCACTTCGCTCTTTTTGCTTAACTCTTGATACTTCTTCGCCCAGTCATCACGGTCTTTGGATACCTCCTCTAGCTTTGTCTCCAACTCTTTCACCCGCTTCTCAAGCCATATTTGTCCACTCATTATAAGTCTGCCTCCGTTGGTAACACATCTCGCAACTTGACTACCGAATCCTTTAGCGCAAAAAACAACTGGAACAGCGGATGCTCTGGCGGCGTCATCAGTGGGATTAATTGGCACCCAACCATTGCCTGTTCAGCTTCGTCTATTGCCGCTTTCCAACCGCGCTCAAAGTCGTTCATTCTCCACCTCCACCGCCGCCACCAATGAACCGGCTATTAATCTCTAAGGAACCGTTGGTCATGTGCTTAATGATTGTCTCGCACGACAAAGTGTCACCATCGTATTTAACGCCTTGGGTTGCCTTGTCTCTCTCTTTACGCGCCACTTGGCACTCATACTCCCAATAGTCGCGCTGCTTAACAGCTACTTCAAACTGTTCCTGCGACTTAACTAACCTTTTTTCTAACTCTTGCAACCGTATCTCAAGCACAATGTTTCCACTCATTCTTTCTCTCCATTATAAATCTCGCATAACAAAGCATCGTCATCGCATTTAACGCCCTGTGATTTTTTAAACCAGTGAGTGCGTTCTTTAATTACGATTTCCAATTCTCTTTCCAACTCCTTCACCCGCTGCTCAAGCCAGATGATTTGCGATGATGCCGGTGTCCCACCTGCTGGGTAGTTTGATCCTCTACTCATTTTGCCCCCTCTTTCAACATTAAATCCGCAATTTGGTAAGCTCTTTTTACAATTAACTTTTGGGCTTCGTCATTATTTATATTCATTGGATTATTGATTTGCCCCAGCATAGCCTTCGCAGCAAAGTAATCCCGCAGTGTCATGCCTAAGTTAAAGGTAAGGCTCTCGTCTAAATCAATCCGCAAAGGAAACGCTGAACCTCCGTCGTCACTCATCTTTCTCTCCTATCCCATGTGCCTTCTCAACTTCTCTGATTAGCTTGTATATCCCACTGCTTTCACGCGACTCTTCTTGGCTCCACAAATGCACATCACACAAAGCATCTATTGCATCTAGCGTCAGCGGCTTTCTAATCTCGCAATAACAATATCTACAAACCGTAGTGCCCTCTCTCTTTACAGGCGCTAAACAAAATTCACTCATTCTTTCTCTCCTATCCCATGACGACGCTCAATGATTCGGGCAACCTCTATACATATCCAACTGTTTGTATCTGTTTCTCTTGTAAGGAGTTCAATCTCGTCATCCGTCAGCGGCTTTGGTATCGGCATCCACCCTGCTTGGCGAAGCACCTCCGGTATTGCGATGAGCTTGGTAGGTGGTTTGTTTAAACGCTCTGCTGCATCCAGTTTGTCTTGCAGCATCTGTAGCTGGAGCATCGCGTCCTGCAAATGTATCTTGGTCATGTATTCCTCCACTAATTGAAGTTCTTTTACTGTTTGTGTTTTGGTATATTTTTCGTAACCTTCGATGTCGTCTTCCCAAGAGAAAGGCCCGTCAATCTTAGCCACCGTTCTTCTCCTTAAGAGCAGCCTCTACCATAGACGCAACATAACCCCTTTCCCAAGCCTCACACGCATCAAAAATCTTTCTTACCTCTTCCTTATTCAGCCCAACCCATTCCTTCTTTGGTTGCATTGCTGCTTGAGCTTGAGCTTGGGCGTTTAGTGCGTCTAAGTGGTAAACCATTTCTTGCAACTCGTAACGGTTATACATGCCAGCATTCAGGTGTATAGCTGGAATAGGGTAAATCACGTTTTTAAATTGGCTCATTTCATCTCCTTCGCCTTAGTAATAAGATGCTTAAGAACTTCCGCTGGGCTTGAGTCACAGTAATACTGGGATGACAGCATTTCTACTGCAATCCCCAACACCTTGACGTTTTCTTTTATTTGCTCATCAGCTAGTGCCAGCATTTTTACTAACCGCGCCGACTCAACATAAGCCGCCTCCGCACGTTGACGATACTCTTCCATCGTGAGTTTAAACTCATTGGCTATATCCATGTTCTCCTTCGCATCCAATGTAGCGCAGAGCCTCTCGTCATTAACGACTAGCATCTCCTCCTCCAAGACGCGGTAATGTTCCTTCTGTGCTGCGAGTTCGCGTTGCCAGTGATCACTTGGAAACTTTACTTGCCCACACGCTTCGCAATGCCGAATGTCCGTCATTTCATCTCCCTCATAGAAGCGTCAATTAATGCATCAAGTCTGTCGCGTGACGGACAATCGTAACCAAGTTTTATTGCTTCTATCGGCTTGGTGACTACCGCAAGCGGTGAGCAAAACCAGCTTTGTACCCGCAGCCACCGATACCGTTCCGAATCCAACACCGCAGCGTTACGCTCATCCATCATCACAAGCATCTCATCCGTCAGAACGCGATACTGCTCCTTCTGCGCGGCGAGTTCGTTCTCTGCTTTGACTGCACGATAGCAACCATGCCCCATTTCTTTTGCGTCAGTGCAGGGTTTATTCTGTGCAACAAGTGCGTTGGCGGCTTCGCGCAACAAGTCGCGGGTTTCCCACAGTTCATTATGATCGTCATGGCTA
>Ga0209084_1004034_pt1 | contig 10468 bp, 11 predicted proteins | sample C_130820_MF_Meta_FD_187309 | JGI IMG/M metagenome (GOLD analysis project Ga0209084, IMG submission 187309) | Freshwater microbial communities from Lake Croche, Canada to study carbon cycling - C_130820_MF_MetaG (SPAdes) (version 2) | ecosystem: Environmental > Aquatic > Freshwater > Lake... | reverse complement strand
TGGCTTGTAGTCAACCTCGATGACGCTCAACAGCTCTTCTTTGTCGTTGACCATGACCTTGCGACCACCAACGAAGGTGACCGTTCCATCGCCTTCGGCGAGGACTACGTCACCGGCGTCACGTGCAGCACGGGCTTCGACGCCAGTACCCACGTAAGGAGCCTCAGGAACAACCAGCGGAACTGCTTGCTTCTGCATGTTCGCGCCCATAAGTGCGCGGTTGGCGTCGTCATGCTCGACGAAGGGAATCAGTGCCGTGGAGATCGAGATGATCTGCTTAGGACTGACGTCCATGAGGTCAACCTCAGATGGTGGAACCAAGACTGGTGCGAGGCCTCGTGCGCCGACGTTACGAGTGTTGCCACCCTTTTCTGCACGACGGGCAAGCACGCGATCTTCGGTGATCTTGCCATTGGCATCGACGGCCACGTTGGCCTGGGCGATGACGTGCTCTTCTTCGTCATCAGCCTCCAGGTACATGATTTCGCTGGTGATCTTGCCGTTCACCACGCGACGGTAAGGAGTCTCAATGAAACCATGGTCGTTGACGCGGGCATAGGTAGCCAGCGAACCGATCAGACCAATGTTTGGACCTTCAGGAGTCTCAATAGGACACATACGGCCGTAGTGAGAAGGGTGAACGTCTCGGACTTCAAAACCTGCGCGCTCACGAGAAAGACCACCGGGTCCTAGTGCTGAGAGGCGACGCTTGTGAGCCAGACCCGAGAGTGGGTTGTTCTGGTCCATGAACTGACTGAGCTGGCTGGTTCCGAAGAACTCCTTGACTGCTGCAGAAACGGGACGGTTGTTCACCAAGGAACCTGGGGTGATTGCTTCTTCGTCCTGGGTGCTCATGCGCTCACGCACGACACGCTCCATACGAGAAAGACCAACACGGACCTGGTTTTGAATCAGTTCACCGACCGAGCGAATACGACGGTTAGAGAAGTGGTCCTGGTCGTCAGTGCGCCAGGTCGTCTGCTCTTCCTTCATGTGCTTGGTGAGGTGCAACAGGTAGGTGGAAGCCGCAAGAATTTCGGCGGGAGCCAAGGTGCCCTGGTGCTCTTCGGGGTGCTCAAGCTTGAGGCCGAGGATCTCGGACATGCGATCAATTTCCGGTCCGAGCTTACGGTTCAACTTGTAGCGACCAACACGGGTGAGGTCATACTTCTTGGGGTTGAAGAAGGCACCCTCAAAGTACTGACGAGCCTGCTCAACGTTGAGGGGCTCACCGGGACGGGCGCGCTTGTAGATCTCAAGCAGAGCCTCATCTTGTGAAGGAGCGATGTGCTGCTCCTTCAACCACTGGGCCTCAAGGAAGTCGAAGTGACGCACGAACTTCTCGATGTGCTGCTCTTCCAAGATGCCAAGGGCACGAAGGAGGATGAAGAGGGAGAGGCGACGCTTACGAGCAACACGCGTGCCGGCAGTGACGTCCTTGCCAGGCTTGTTCTCAACATCGAACTCGATCCACTCACCGCGGTAGGGGTGAATGGTTCCGGTGAACTCGGTCTTGGCTTCCTTGCCTCGTGCGAAAATCACACCAGGGGAACGCACCAGCTGGGAAACAACCACTCGCTCGGTGCCGTTGATGATGAAGGTGCCCTTCTCCGTCATCATGGGGAAGTCGCCCAGGAAAATCATCTGTTCCTTGATTTCACCGGTGTTGGCGTTTTGGAATTCAGCGCTCACGAAAATAGGAGCAGAGAAGGTCAGGTTCTCTTCACGGCAGCTCTTCTCGGTGAACTTAGGAGTTCCCAGGTGGTCTGGGTTGTTCATCGGGTCGAAGATCAGCTCAAGGCGAAGTGCGCCGCTGAAGTCCGTGATGGGGCTCAGGTCGCGGAAGGTCTCAGAGAGGCCCTCTTCGAGGAACCACTTAAAGGAGTCACGCTGGACTGCAATCAGATCGGGAAGCTCTAAGGCCTCCTCGATGTTGGAAAAGGAAACGCGCTGATGACTACGGGACCGAGACGACAACGGTCAACTCCTTATTGGTTGCTGGGCGGGCTAGCGGCAATACAAATACAAAAATGACGTACGGGTTCTAGGGCCCAAGGCTGCTTCACCTAAATCAGGGGTCGGCGAAGCAAGGGGAGAGAAGGCACGGCAAGACCGAGCCTACCCGTATTGAGCCAACAGGGCAACCCCGGGGCGACAGGTACTAAGCCCTGCACCTTTTCCGAGGCGCCGGCCAACGGCCGGAACCCTAGGGGCGAGACTCGGGTAGGTCAAGGACCCACCCGAGTCGCCCCAGGAATTACTTGAGCTCGACGGTGGCCCCGGCGCCCTCGAGGGCCTCCTTGGCCTTCTCCGCGTCGTCCTTTGAGGCACCCTCAAGAACTGCCTTAGGGGCAGCCTCGACGAGGTCCTTGGCCTCCTTGAGACCCAGGCTGGTAAGGGCCCGGACCTGCTTGATGACCTCAATCTTCTTGTCACCAGCGGCAGCCAGGATGACGTCAAACTTCGACTTCTCCTCGCCTCCACCGGCTGCGTCGCCACCGCCAGCTGCTGGTGCAGCTGCAACGGCCACTGGGGCCGCGGCGGTTACGCCGAACTTCTCTTCGAAGTCCTTGACGAGCTCGCTGAGCTCAATCACGGACAACTCGGCGATCCCCTCGAGGATCTGCTCCTTGGTCAGAGTTCCTGCCATGGTTTGGTTTCCTTTCCTTGCCTAGATTGCTCGGTCTTTTACTGGGTAAACGTGGTATTGCGAACTATGCCTCGTCAGCAGGAGCCTCGGCCTCTGCTGGCGCCTCTGCCTCGACCTCAGGGGTCTCTTCAGCGGATTCTTCGGCGGGAGCCTCAGCCACAGCCTCGGCTGCAGGGGCTTCCTCGGCCTCGATGAGGGCATCCTCGGCGGGTGCTGCCTCAGCGGCGGCTTCCTCGGCGGGTGCTTCTTCAGCCACAGGAGCTGCTTCAGCGACTGCTGGTGCTGGTGCGTCGGCTGCGCGAAGGTCAGAAAGTGCCTTCAGGCCGCAGGCAAGGTCGCGAGGAAGGGCCTGAAGCAGGCCAGCCAGCTTGGCCACAGGGGCCTGGAGGGCGCCAGCCAGCATGGAGAGCAGGACTTCCTTGGAAGGCAGGTCTGCCAGAGTCGAAAGGGCTGCTGCGTCGAGGGGCTTACCCTCGAAAATTCCACCCTTGATGACCAAAAGGGGATTTTCCTTGGCAAAAGTCTTCAGCGCCTTGGCGACGGCGGAGACATCGCCGGTTACAAAGGCAATAGCGGTTGGGCCCACGAGGAGGTCAGAAATGGCCTCGTTCTCACTGCCTTCTACGGCCAATTTGGCCAAGGTGTTCTTGACAACCTTGAATTCGCCGCCAACTTCGCGAAGTTTACGGCGGATTCCGGCCATTTCGGCCACGCTGAGGCCGCGGTACTCGGTGACGAGGGTTGCTGATGAGCGCTCAAGGCGCTCCTTGACGTCAGCTACCTCAGTTGGCTTCGTAGAACGTGACTTCGCCATCGCTGCTTCTCCTCTTCGGAGTCCCCCGCGGGGCGACGGCAAGGCCTGAAGGCCCTTACCGGTCACCTCGTCGGGCGGACTCGCTTGAATCCCTTAGGTACAAGGCTTTCGCCCCATACACCTGATGTCTTTGGTGTCGATCTTGCTGGTGGCGAAGCGACTGCTCCGCCAAGGTTTGGAGACCCTAGTCCACAGCTCCGGCGCTTGCCAATTCGGCGACAGGCGCTGAGGCAGCTGAAGCGGCGATAGCCGCAATCTCCTCTTCGGTCTCACGGGTGCGGGTGGGGTCAATCTTGACTCCAGGTCCCATCGTGGGTGAGATCGTTGCGGAGAGCACGTAGCGACCCTTGGCCGATGCTGGCTTGGCCCGGAAGATTTCATCCAGGACGGCCCGGACGTTCAGGACCAACTGCTCGATGGTGAACGAAGCCTTGCCAACGCGGATGTGCACGTTGCCAATCTTGTCGGTGCGGTATTCCACACGGCCACCCTTGAACTCCATGACGGCCTTGGCGACATCGTTCGTCACCGTTCCAGTCTTGGGGTTAGGCATGAGACCACGAGGTCCAAGCACGCGACCCAGGGTTCCTACCTGAGCCATGAGTTCTGGCGTAGCGATCACGACGTCAAAGTCGAGGAAGCCATCGGAAACCTTGGCCACGAGGTCCTCGGCACCGACAACATCGGCGCCAGCACTGCGAGCTTCGTTGGCCTCTTCACCAGCGGCGAAGACTGCCACGCGGGCGGTGCGACCAGTACCCGAAGGCAGCGAGAGCGTCCCACGGACGATCTGGTCAGCCTTGCGAGGGTCGACGCCAAGGCGAACAGCCAACTCAATGGTCTCGTCGAAGTTGGCCGTGGCCACTTCCTTGACCCGCGTCACCGCTTCGGTGATGGACAGCAGGTCCTCAGGGTTTACCTTTTCGCTGCTGTTGCGGTACTTCTTGCCATGCGTAGCCATGGGATGTGCTCCTCTACCCTCGAACTCGAACTAGCCAACCACCGCGATGCCCATCGAGCGGGCCGTGCCGGCCACCTGGCGCGAAGCCATCTCGAGGTCATCGGTGTTGAGGTCAGGCAACTTGATCTTTGCAATTTCTTCAACCTGTGCCGCACTGATGGTGGCAACTTGCTCACGGCCAGCCGTGGCGGCGCCCTTGGCAATGCCAGCAGCCTTGCGAATCAGTACAGGAGCCGGAGGCGTCTTGAGGATGAAGGAGAAGGTCCTGTCCTCGTAGATGGAGATCTCGACCGGAACGGTCTGACCACGCATCTGCTCCGTTGCTGCGTTGTACTGCTTGCAGAACTCCATGGTCTGGATGCCATGGGGTCCAAGTGCGGTACCCACAGGCGGTGCCGGGGTTGCTCCCCCAGCTTCCAGCTGAATCTTGACCAGTGCTACGACCGTGCCTGCCATCTTCTCTACCTCTCCTTAACCAAAGCCCAAACTCGTTAGAGCTTGGAAACCTGACTGACGTCCAATTCGACCGGCGTTTCGCGGCCAAAGATATTTACGAGCACCTTGAGCTTGATGCCATCGTCGCTCATCTCCGAAATCTGTCCGGTGAAGTCGGCGAATGGACCCTCCTTGACGCGCACCGTTTCTTCGATGGCGTAAAGGTGCTGTGGGCGCGTGCGCTTCGGACGCTCTTCGGCGCCGGGAACTTCAACGTGGAGGATGCCTTCAACTTCGTGACGTGGCAAAGGCGTGGGGCTGTGACCAGCGCCGACAAATCCGGTGACACCGGGAGTGGAACGAATGGCCGCCCACGTTTCATCGTCAAGGTCACTGCGCACGAGGAGGTAACCGGGAAAGACCTTCTTCTCAACCTCGACCTTGCGGCCGGCCTTGAAGTCAAAAACCTTCTCCATCGGAATAACTACTTCGTAAATCTTTTCTTCGAGCTCACGGTTTTGAATCAGGCGAAGGATGTTGTCGCGCACTTTGTTTTCATATCCCGAGTAGGTGTGCACGACATACCAACGACCTGGTCGGTCGTAAGGGCTCTCGACGTAAGCGGGCTCATCGTCGTCTTCGAACTCGAACTCGTAACGCTCGGAGTTCACTTCGATCGTTCCCACCAAGGGCTCAACGACGGCCTCAGTGGCCTCGTCTTCAATGGCTTCAGTGCTGTCAGTGCTGATATCGGTCATGGTGACTCCGTAGCTACTTCTTGAAGAGGAAAAGAACGACCTTGCCGAACACAAAGTTCAGGCCAAAGATCAGGGCGGTCATGATCACCAGCACCGTGACGACGATGGTGGTGTAGTTAATAAGTTCAGAACGCGTTGGCCAAGCGACCTGACGCATCTCTTCGCGAACCTCGCGGAAGAACTGTCGGATGCCAGTGCGAGCCTTGGGAGTGCGACGTTGAGCGGCTACCGTTTGGGCGCGACGAGTCGATGGAGATCCATCTGCCTCAACTTGGCCTTGGCGCTGCATCATGCGCTTGGTCTCGCGGTTCACGCTTTACTCTTTTCCGTTCTCTCGTCTTATTTCTCTCATCGCAGGGCAGCGCTGAGCATTGCAGGGCAGGAGGGACTCGAACCCCCAACCGCCGGTTTTGGAGACCGGAGCTCTACCAGTTGAGCCACTGCCCTCTGACCCCACCCCTCGCGGGCGGGCTCTTCGAGCAGACCATCAAGGAAGTAGGAAGTCTAAGGATAGCACTGCCCCCAAGGGGTTCGTCTAGCGAGTCTCCTTATGGACGGTGTGCTTGCGCTCGAAACGGCAGTACTTGCTCATTTCTATGCGCTCACGGTCATTGACCTTGTTCTTGGTCGTGATGTAGTTACGACGCTTGCAGTCTTGACACTCAAGGGTGACCTGGATCCGCTTTTCGTTCTTAGCCATCTTTTCCTTCTCTTCTCTCGTCTTCTCCGGGGTGGTAGCGGCGGCGGGATTCGAACCCGCGACAACACGATTATGAGCCGTGTGCTCTAACCAACTGAGCTACGCCGCCACGGCGAGCCCTCGGTGGGGATTGAACCCACGACCCCCTCCTTACCATGGAGGTGCTCTGCCACTGAGCTACAAGGGCGTACCTCACCATCCACCGAGGTGGTGAGGCAAGGAACGATCATGTTAGCCCTACCGGAGAGGGGTCGTCCCTCGAGGGTCCCCGACGGCCTTCTACGATGAGTAGGTGACTACTCGACTGGCGCAAACGAGCGATGCTGAAGCCATCGCTGCCATCTACAACCTTGAGGTGGAAACCACCACGCTCACCTTCGACCTTGAGCCACGCAGCATCGACGAGCAGCTCGCATGGCAAGAACGTCACACCGGTGCCCACCCCGCCATCGTGGCAATTTCGGAAGAAAGTGGAGCATTACTGGGGTTTGGGGTACTTTCTCCCTATAGAAGCCGCCCGGCTTATGCCACCACGGTTGAAAATTCTGTCTACGTAGCCCGTGAGTCCCGCGGCCTTGGCGTGGGTCGCGAAATTCTTGAAGAGCTCATTCGCTTAGCCCAAGAACATGGCTTCCATGCCATGATTGCCAGAGTTGTGGGGGTGAATGAAGCCTCCATTGCCCTTCACCTCGCCTGCGGATTTTCCCTGGTGGGCACCGAACACGAAGTTGGCCGCAAGCACGGCAAGTGGCTCGACGTTGTCGAGCTGCAAAAGATGCTCTAAATCGGCGAGGCCGACAGCAATTCGTTGCGATTGAGTCGCGACCACTCGCCTAGCGGCGCCAGAAATACTCCTAGAAGCACCATGAGCGAGAGGGCGATGGCCAAGGGGTCGGCGTGAATGATCTCGTTTAGGAGGCTGCTTGCCCCAGGAAGCCCAATAAATGGGGAAATTACTGATATTCCCACGATAAAATAGAGCAGTCGACCAGTGGCCACAGCGGTCAAAATCACCACTCCCCAGGTCAAATACCAGGGCTGAACTACGGGTCCCAGGATCACAAAAGCTAACAAGGTGATGCCAATGGCCCTCGTGGATCCAATCTCGTCACTGTGGCGAAGACACCAAACACCAGTAATTACCGCCCCCAAGAGGCCTATGAGACGGGTTACGGAGAGTACAGAGGTCATCGAAAGCCCTATGCCAAGGCTGTGCAAGAGGCCAGAAAGGGCCATGCCGATACCCGTAGCCGGTGCCACCCAGCTACGCACCGTTCCCGGAGTGGCCAGGTTGCCTATCCAGCCCCAACCGAGGCCGGAAAGCGCAGAAAGTGCAGCAAAAACCAGGACAGTAATCCCAGCAGCCTTGATGAGGGGCCGAATGCGATGGCGCAGGGGAATGCCGATGCCCAGCCATTCCCAAGCCACATAGAGCACTCCTAAGCCGGCAGGCGCCTTAATGGCCGCCGCAAGAGCGCAAAGGACGACGCCCAAAATAGGTCTTCGCAGTTTTCCGGCTGTCAGTCCCGCGACCAAGAGGCCAACCATGATGGCGTCGTTATGCGCGCCTGCTACCAAGGTCAACACCACGAGGGGATTGAGGACCCCGAGGACAAAGACCAGACCGGGGTCTCGACCGTGGACCTTGGCCAACTTCGGCAGGGCGTAGGCGATGAGGGCGACACCCGCCACAGCCAAGACCCTCAAGAGGATCAAGGAGGCCATCTGATTATGGAAGGTCACCCTCGCAAAGAAGCCGTCCACGAGTAAGAAAAGTGGGCCATAGGGTGCTGGAGTATTACCCCAGAGGGGATCAACAGGATTCACATACTTCACCGAGCCCAGTGAAAATGGGCCAAAGTGATAGGGATTCATGTGCCGGCTCATCATCTCGCCTTGGGCGGCATAGCTAAAGATGTCGCGGCTAAATAGCGGGGCCACCACCAACATGGGGACGGTCCACAGCGCCAAAATCCAGGCCAGGTGCTTGATGGAGACTCCCGGGCGCACGGCCAAGGCGTGGGCCAGTTGGATCCAGACGCGCATGAGCAGCAAGAGGCCGCCGTAGACGGCCACGAGGCCAAAGAGTAAGTGGGAGCTATCGGGGCCAGCGCCGGCTGCGGGCAGACCAAAGAACCAGGTCCCGGCCATCTCAAGTTTGAAGGGGGATGAAGGGAAGGAAGCACCCACCGCCACCGAGGTCAAGGCAGCGAAGCCGAGCAGAGCCGGGCGGATCAGAAAGCGAATGTCTGAACCCTTGGCGATCACCCTGGCTTCTTCAACGCCCACCGGCCGGGGCCGTATGGCATCGAGATCGCTGAGCCAGAGTCGCGTACGAGCCCAAAGGGTGGCTAGGAGCGCAAGGATGCGAGCGCTGAGCGAATCAGCTTGCGTTGCGGGGCTCGTGGCGGTGTCGTGGTCCATGGTGAAAGGCTCAAACGCGAAGTTTGTAACACCACTGTAACCTTTGCGGCCACAGGCACCCGGGGCAGCAGCCGCCCCGAAGGGCCTGGGCTGCTTCCCCGAGGTGTTTGGTGGACCGGGAGGGATTCGAACCCCCGTAGGCTGAGCCGTCTGGTTTACAGCCAGATCCCTTTGGCCACTCGGGCACCGATCCGTCAAAGACCTTACTCCCAGTGAGCCTTGGCTCACCAACCGGGGCAAAGTCGGCCTCAGCGCTTCGCTGCGCTCTACCATTGCCGCCATGCCCAGCTTTGACATCGTCTCAGAAATTGATCAGCAAGAAGTCCGCAACGCCGTTGACCAGGCCAACCGTGAGGCCACGACGCGCTTTGACTTTAAGAACACGGACTCCAAGATTGAGGTGACCGACACCGAGCTCACCCTCTCCTCTTCCACCGAAGATCGCCTCAGCGCCTTGCGTCAAGTACTCGAGGAGCGCCTCGTCAAGCGTGAGGTTTCCCTCAAGTCCCTCGATCCTCAAAAAATCGAAGAGGCCTCCAAGGGCGCAGCCCGACAAAAGATTTTGTTGAAGGCCGGCATCAATCAAGACACGGGCAAGGCCATCAACCGCTTCATCAAGGAGCAAGGTTTCAAGGGAATTAGCTCATCGACCCAAGGTGACCAAATCCGCGTCACCGGCAAGAAGCGTGATGATCTCCAAGAGGTCATCACGGCCTGCAAGGCCCATGACTTTGGTGTGCCCGTGCAGTTCCAGAACTTCCGCGACTAGTTCCTTGGTGAAGCGACTCAGTCGCGCACTCCTAGGCAGCTAAGCAGAAGGACTCAAGCCTCTTCGAGGGTGAGATGCTCATCAAACTCTTCGACTTCAGTGCGGAAGAGACGATTGAAGAGCAAGATCTTCAGTATCCAGAAAGCACCGAAGGACGCGAGGTTGGCAGCCTGCAAGACCACGGTCTTAAAGAAGTCCGAATGTCCTGCACCGATCTTGCGAGCGAGCAGGGCGCCAAAGATCGAGACCGTGATGCCGAGCAGCGACATCAGCCAGAAGGGAAGAATTTCCCTGGTGAGATGGCTCTTGCCCTTCTTCCCCCAGGCCCAGGTCCGGTTCAGGTAATAGCTAGGCACCGTTGCCGTCATGTTCGCCAAGACCGTCGCGAGCACCTCGTGCTTGTGGTGGAAGATAAAGCGGTAATAGATAAACAGTGCAACGAAAGACACCGCCGTGGAGATCACCGATACCGAGGTATAGCGAATCAACTTGCGACCCTCGTGGGTTTTGGTCCAAGCAATGGCCTTGTTGAGGATCTGCATCGGATTCACTCTACTGTCAGGCTCAAGGGCCGACCGGCCCACATCCTGAGCGCAGCCTGTGAGAGAATGCAGGCATGGGTGATGACCTCGACTTTCTCGTAAACCTCTTAGACCTTGAGCCAATTGAGGTGAATATCTTCCGGGGAATTCAGCCCGCCGAGGAGCGCCAGCGGGTATTTGGAGGCCAGGTTCTCGCGCAAGCACTGATGGCAGCCGGCAAGACCGTCGACGTTGGCCTCGTGCACTCCCTGCACTCCTACTTCCTGCGCCCGGGTGACCCCAATGTCCCCATCCTCTACGAAGTGGACCGCATCCGTGATGGAAAGTCCTTTACGACACGGCGCGTTGTGGCCATTCAGCACGGGCGAGCGATCTTCAATATGTCCTGCTCTTTTCACGTTGATGAAGAAAGCAT
>Ga0209084_1004033_pt1 | contig 10469 bp, 7 predicted proteins | sample C_130820_MF_Meta_FD_187309 | JGI IMG/M metagenome (GOLD analysis project Ga0209084, IMG submission 187309) | Freshwater microbial communities from Lake Croche, Canada to study carbon cycling - C_130820_MF_MetaG (SPAdes) (version 2) | ecosystem: Environmental > Aquatic > Freshwater > Lake | place... | reverse complement strand
GTTATGGTCCAAAAACCAAACATCATTATCGACTACCCGGTACTTATAAATATACTTTAACTACTAAATCAAAATATTGTGATCATTTAGATTCTGGTAGTGTAACCATAGCACCTTATGTAGTGATTGGGGTTCCACGCGATACCAGTTATTGTCAAGGAGACACTGTTAAATATTCAATACCTTCTAAAACTACTGGAGGGACAGGTGGTTTCAGTTATACTTGGAACACAGGAAATATTGGTACAGTTTTACCAAATTTGACCATTTGGAAAGATTCCTCATTTTATGTCCGCGTCTATGATAGTACGGAAAAATGTCACAATGCGGACACCATGAATTTCCATTTCTTAAAACCGACCAAGCCAAGGTTAGGTCCTGACCAGGTGCAATGTTTTGGAGCGGATATCCCAATTGGTGATACCTCTTATTTAACATCCAAAAGGTTAGACATTAATTGGTATAAATTGCCGAACAGAAAAAATTCAATAGGAAAGGATACCTTTTTCCATGTTAAAGACTCTGGACAATACGTTCAATCATTAAGAGACACTGCTGGTTGTTTAGGATATGATACTGTTAATATTAAAGTAAATCCATCCGTTAAAATTGACAAAAGCCAAAGAAATGTATGTAAATATACCAAGGTAGATTTAGATGCAGGAGGAGCAGATTCAACAGTTGCCACCTATAAATGGTATATGATTGCGCAAGATGGAAAGGCTGTTTATCCAGCCAAATTAAAATATTCTTCTAAAGTAATTAAAGGATATATTCCTCAAACAGACGAGACCTATTTTGTTAAATCCTTCCAAAGTTTAAATGGAATAATTTGTTCTGATAGCGATACGGTTTCCGTGGTAGTAAAACCAAGACCAAAAATTACGGTATCCAACATTCCAGCTCAATGTCAAAATGACCCTCCAGTTCCACTATCAACATTTACTTCTACTACAGGAGGAAAATGGTTGATGGGTGATACTTTGTTTGCTAAAGCAATTCAAAATGATACTTTTTATCCGAATAAAGCAGACGTTAAAAAATACAATAAAATACTTTATTATTACAATAATCCTGCCTTTGGATGTGATACTACAGCAGCTCAATTAGTTAAAGTGACCCCAATTCCTAAGGTGAATGCAGGGTTGGATACCTTTGTCTGCCAAGGAGATAACTACACTTTCAACTTGACAAAAATCTTAAAACCATCCCCTGCGGGAGGTTCTTGGTCTGGTCAAGGCGTAAGCAATGATACTTTTTATTATAATAGTCCTGCAGCTGGTACTCCTGGAAGGAAAACATTTTACTATACTTATGTAGATGCAGCTTCTGGAGCGGGATGTTCAGCCTTAGATACAGTTTACATTAGTCTAATTAGAAAACTGAACCCTAAAGCAGGTAGTTACGGTCCTTTCTGTACAAATGAAGACAGATCTGAACTTCAAGGAATCCCTCGGACGAGTTATGATGTACTTCAATCATGGAGAGCTTATGATGCTGCAACCAATACTTTAATTCCAAATGCAGTTCAATTAGATCCATCTGATGGTAAATATTACTTCTATCCGACCATTGCAGGAGTAGGAGTAACCACTTCCATTGATGTAAAATTGGTATTTGGTGTTACTGCAGCAGGTGGAAAATGTCCTAAATATGACAGTACAACCGTTACCCTTTATGCAAAACCATTACCTGAATTTGCAATGCCTAAAACGGAGTTTTGTATCAATGAAGGTCTAATCACCATTCAAGCTAAAGAAACTACTGGTAGAAGAGTATTTAAAGGTACTCCAGGAACTAATTATGTACGTGGAAACTATTTTGACCCTACTGCGGCTGGAGTCGGAAAACATAGAATTATCTATACATACACCGATTTAAGTAATGGAGTGGCTTGTCCTAACGATACTTTCATCGATTTGATTGTTCACGATACTGCTTCCGTTAAAGCAACCGTACAAGTGGCTTGTGAAGGAAATGCATTCACCTTAACCGCTGATACCACTTCCTCTTCTCAAGTTCAATGGTTTAGTGCTGACCCTACTGCGGTTTTCACTGATAAAAACGCTTTAACCACTAAATTTTATCCTGGTAACTCTGATAGAATCGGAGGTAAGTTCCAAGTTTGGATAAAAGCGGCTCCTAGAGTAGGAAGCACTTGTAAATCAGATAGTTTTGGATTGGTAGTCAATATCCCTTCTAAACCTCAAGTTAAGTTTGAAGCTGACCCAGTGAAAGGATGCGAACCTTTAAAAGTTCAGTTCAGTGACTTCTCCAATTTTGGAAATAGTTTAGGGGCAACTTGGAATTGGGACTTTGGAGATGGTAACACTTCCACTGACCGTAACCCTGAACACATATATTATTATGATGTTACCAAACCAAGTTACACTGTCACTTTAAGAGTAACCAGTAAATATGGTTGTGCAGATACTTTAACAAAAGATAATTTAATTACGGTACATCCAGTTCCTAAAGCGGACTTTATTGCTACTCCTAGGTTAACCACCATCAGTTTACCACTCATCACTTTTGAAGACAGAACGGATTATAAGGCTCCAGGATTGCAACAAAACTCCAACTTGATTTGGGACTTTGGAGATGGCATCAAAAAAGGTGGATACGGTCAAGACTTGGCTAAAATAGACCATGAGTATAAAGATACTGGACTTTACACCATCAAATTGAGTGTCAGAAATCAATATGGATGTTCCGATCAAGAAATCAAAGATGCTTATGTGGATATTCGTCCTGAGTTAATCGTATTCATCCCGAATGTGTTCACGCCAAATAACTTATATAATGACAAAACAAAAGTTAATGAGTTGTTTACTCCAGTAACATCAAATATAGGAAGTTACGACTTCCAAGTATTCAGCAGATGGGGTGAGTTGTTATACGCCACAACAGATGCGACTAAAGGATGGGATGGAACATTTAAAGGACGTCAATGTCAAGAAGGTGTTTATGTTTATGTGCTGAAAGTAACATCCTTACTTGGTAAAAAATACAAATACACAGGGAATGTAACCTTGTTGAGATAGTATTATTTAAAATACTTCTAAATACATAACTGAAAAGCCATCCAAATAAGATGGCTTTTCTATTTATATTTGAGATTGTAACTTAAATTTGCATTATATTGTTTAACAACGATAGAAAATGGTTAAACAAAATCGATATAAATAACCAACCATAAAAGGAAAAAATTGAGCAAAAAAGTTTTAGTAATTGGTGCAGGTTTAGGTGGATTATCTACAGCCTTAAGGTTAAACGCGTTAGGATATAATGTTAAAATAGTTGAGCAATACTCAAAACCAGGAGGAAGATTAAATTCCTTTAGCAAAGATGGTTTCACTTTTGATACTGGTCCGTCTTTTTTTAGCATGAGTTATGAATTTACAGAATTTTTTAATTCAATAGGAGTACAAAATCCATTAAAATTTCGTAAATTAGACCCATTATATACAGTAAACTTTGCTCCTGACGGAAGAAAATATCAGGTTTATACCGATTTGAATCAATTAGCACTTCAATTTAAGCAAATAGAACCTGATTTTAAAAAGAACGTTACATTATTTCTTGAACAAGCAAAGGATATTTTTGAAGATACAGAATACAGAATTGTTAAAAAGAACTTCGACTCTATACTGCAATACTTGCTCGGTTTGGCGACAGTCCCGTTAAAGCACACACCGAAACTTTTCCGCACCATGTGGCAAGAACTGGGCAGGTATTTCCAATCAGAGGATGTGAAAATCATTTTCTCCTTGGTTGCTTTCTTCTTAGGAGCTACACCCTTTAATACCCCTGCCGTTTACAGTTTACTCAATTACACAGAATTAGTCCATGATGGATATTGGAATGTAGAAGGAGGAATGTATTCCATTGTTGAATCTATTTTAGATATCATAAAAAGTAAAAACATAGAAATTCAACTCAATACCAAAATAGTCTCCTTTACCAATACAAACAATAAAATAACTGGTTTTATTGATCAAAACGGAAATGTACATACGGCCGATTTATTTGTAGTAAATAGTGACGCTGCTTCCTTTAGATGGGAAATTTTAAATAATTCAAAATTCGCTCCCAAAAAATTGGACAAAATGCATTGGACACTCGCTCCTTTTACAATATACTTAGGTGTGAAAGGGGTAATACCAGAGCTTAATCATCATAATTATTATTTAGGTGATAATTTTAAGGAATATGCGGATACTATTTTTAGCTCAACTGTCAGTCCAGAGAAACCTTATTATTATGTAAATGTGTCCTCCAAATCTAATCCAGATTGTGCACCTGAAGGATGCGAAAACATTTTTATCTTATGCCCCGTCCCTGACTTAAGATTTAAAAAAGATTGGTCAGATAGCGAATCATTTGCGGATGGAATTATAGATGACCTAAGTAAAAGAATCAACTTTGATCTAAAATCCAATACTTTAACAAGGACAATTTGGAATCCAATTGACTGGAAAGATAAATTCAACCTTTATCAAGGAAGTGGTTTAGGCTTGGCACACGACCTCAATCAGGTGGGAGGCTTTAGGCCTTCCAACAAGGATGAACAATATTCAAATCTGTACTACGTAGGTGCAAGCACCATCCCAGGTACTGGATTACCGATTGTCATTATAAGTTCTAAATTAGTAGCAGAAAGAATACAAAAGGACAATGCTCTCTCTATATAATTCAACTTCCGAAGAGATTAGTACGCTCATTACAAAGCGTTATTCCACCTCCTTTTCAATAGGAATTAAAACCTTGCAAAAGGATTTAAGAAATCCTATTTATGCTATATATGGATTTGTTAGACTCGCCGATGAAATTGTTGATACCTTTTTTGATGTCAATCAAGAGGAAATATTAGGTGAATTTATTGCATCAACTTGGCAAGCAATAGACAGAAAATTGAGTGTGAATCCAGTATTACATTCCTTTCAATTGGCAGTTCATAAGTTTGGAATTTCAGAAGATTTAATTACCGCTTTCTTAGACAGTATGCAAATGGATCTAGTCCCTCAAAAATATGCTTCCGATTTATATCATAGATATATATATGGTTCAGCTGAAGTTGTAGGATTAATGTGTTTGCAAGTTTTTTGCAATGGGGATACTGCTTTATACGACAAACTTAAAGATCCAGCAAAATCTTTAGGGGCAGCTTTCCAAAAGGTCAATTTTTTAAGAGATATAAAATCAGATTATGTAGACAGAGGGCGCACCTATTTTCCTGGAATTGAAATAAAACAGTTTTCAGATTCAGAAAAAGCCTTAATTGAAATTGATATTGCAAAAGATTTTGATGATGCTTTAGAAGGAATATTATTATTACCTCCTAGTGCAAAAGGCGGAGTCCTTTTGGCTTATAAATACTATTTGCAATTATTTAAAAAGATAAAACAGCTCCCAGCCTCAAAAATATTAGAGTCCAGAATTAGAGTACCTAATAATTATAAATTATTGCTGTTCTTACAAACCTATACCCAAACCAAGCTGAATATAATATGAAATTAATTAGCTTGAAATCGCATTTTACCAGAGTATTCTTATTTTTTACTTTAAACCTTTATTTGAATAGTTTATTTGGGAACTCCAATTTAAACAGTTTAAGTTATAAAGAGGAAATATCCTCTATTAGAAAAGGATATGTAGAGGCATTGGATAGTAAAATCAAAACGAAGGATATGCTCACTAATCTTAGTTTAAAACTATCAAAAGCACCGATTTTTTTAGCTTATTATGGAGCATTTCAAGGATTAATGGCAAAACACGCCAATAGTCCGATTGCAAAATTTGAATTTTTAACGGACTCTAAAAAGAGTCTTGCAAATGCCATTAAATTAGACCCTAATAATCCCGAAATTAGGTTTTTAAGATTCAGTTTAGAATATTACATACCAAATTGGTTAGGATTCAGTTCTAACATCCAATCGGATAAAAAGGTAATTATTCAAAACATCGATTTAGTAACAGACAAAGAGGTTCAAAAAACAATTGCAAAATTCCTAATTGAAACCAAGCTTTGCAATCTGCAAGAGATTGATAAACTAAAGCACATTTATAACTAATCGATTTATTTTGGATAAATACTTTGGACATTACCTCTATTTGTTTTTAAACTTCGCCTCTGTATTATTTCCATTTTTTCTGTCTTTTGATAAAAAAGTAGCCTTTTACAAGAAATGGAGGCCTCTTTTTATTTCAATTTTAATTGTCGCTATTTTCTTTATTATTTGGGATGCTATATTTACATTTAACGGTGTTTGGGGCTTCAATTCAGAGTATATTCTTGGAATCAAATTATTCGGGCTTCCATTAGAGGAACTCTTATTTTTTATCACCGTGCCGTACTCCTGTATGTTTATTTATGAATGCACTAAATCTTATGGAGGCATAAACTTATTAAATTCAAGTCAAAAGACAATTGGAGGCATATTAGGAATCACATTTTTAATCATATCCGTCTTTTATTTTAATCATTATTATACACTCGTAGCTTTTGGATTAAGTGGAATCCTCCTAATATTACACGCCTTTATCTGGAAATCAAGTTACTTAGGCACATTTTTAATTTCCTTTTTAATATGCTTGATTCCATTCTGGATAATCAATGGAATTCTAACTGTCCTTCCTGTGGTTTGGTATAATGATTTAGAAAATCTAGGAATTAGACTAGGTTCTATTCCAGCAGATGATATATCCTATAATCTTGCCATGTTATTAGGAATTGTCACGATTTATGAAAGGATGTTAAAGAATCCAATCATGAACAAATAGCCCATTCTTAATGGATACAAAAATTTTCCACTCTTAGTCTTAGTCTTATCTTTGCAAGCAAAAATTCCGAATAAAATATGTACGGTAAATTGCAGGAACTGCTTAAAACTGAATTAGATTCCATTGACCAACAAGGACTATTTAAAAGAGAAAGAGTCATTTTAACAGAACAATCCGCGGAGATCAATACCATCCCTGGAGGAGACGTATTGAACTTTTGTGCCAATAACTACCTAGGATTAAGTTCTCATCCTAAAGTGATTCAAGCAGCTAAAGATGCGATTGATTCCCATGGATATGGAATGAGTTCAGTCCGTTTTATTTGCGGTACTCAGGATATACATAAACAATTAGAAATGGAGCTTGCTAAGTTCCATTCAACTGAGGATACTATATTATATGCTGCCTGCTTTGATGCCAATGGAGGTGTTTTTGAACCTCTATTTAATGAAGAAGACGCAATAATTTCAGATGCATTAAATCACGCATCCATTATTGATGGCGTACGTTTATGTAAAGCCGAACGCTTCCGTTATGCTACAAATGATATGGCAGAACTGGAAAAATGCTTAATTGATAGTCAAAAAAACAGACTAAGAATCATAGTCACAGATGGTGTATTTTCAATGGACGGCACCATTGCACAATTGGATAAAATCTGTGATCTAGCGGATAAATATGACGCCCTTGTTATGGTTGATGAATGTCATGCGGCAGGATTCCTTGGCAAAACCGGACGTGGCGCAGTAGAATATTGTGGAGCTACAGGAAGAGTGGACATCATAACCGGAACACTAGGAAAAGCCTTAGGCGGTGCAATGGGTGGATATACCACTGGTAAAAAGGAAATCATAGAAATGTTACGTCAACGCTCAAGACCTTATTTGTTTTCTAACTCTTTAGCGCCGAGCATAGTAGGAGCATCTTTGGAGGTTTTAAATATATTAACTGAATCCACTGCTTTAAGAGATAAGTTAGAGGATAATGTTAAGTATTTCCGTCAGGAAATGGTGGCCAAAGGATTTGACATCAAACCAGGTACACACGCCATTTGTCCAGTAATGCTTTATGACGCTCCTCTTGCTCAAAAATTTGCAGATGAACTGCTCAAAGAAGGCATTTATGTTATTGGATTCTTTTTCCCTGTTGTTCCCAAAGGACAAGCAAGAATCAGAGTACAGATATCTGCAGGACACGATAGAGTCCATTTAGACAAGTGTATTGAAGCATTCACCAAAGTAGGATTGTCATTGGGTGTCATTAAATAATATTATATAAACTAAGAATAAATATGTTAACTATCCAATATTTAAGGGATAATAAAGCCGAGGCTATTGAAAAGCTAAATAAGCGTTTCTTTAAAGGCATCGAATTAATTGATCAAGCCATTGAACTAGACAATCAAAGAAAAGACATCCAAAAACAATTAGACGATACCTTAGCCGAATCCAATCAACTGGCCAAGCAAATTGGACAATTGATGAAGGAAGGCAAAAAAGAAGAAGCTGAAGCATCCAAAGCACTAACGGCAACCCTTAAAGTTAAATCTAATGAATTTGGAGATCAATTAAAGGAAACTGAAAAATCCTTGCACGATATTCTAGTTCAGATTCCAAATACTCCTAATAGCATCGTAAAAGCTGGAAAAACTCCAGAAGAAAACGAGGTAGTCTATACTAATAACATTAAATCCCATTTAGGGGATGACGCCCTACCCCACTGGGATTTGGCCGCTAAATATAACCTCATCGATTTTGAACTAGGCGTCAAGCTAACTGGAGCAGGGTTTCCAGTTTATAAAGGAAAAGCTGCCAAGCTACAAAGAGCATTAATCAATTACTTTTTAGATTCGGCAGAAGGGCAAGGATATGTTGAACACGAGGTTCCCATTTTAATCAATGCCGATTCTGGTTACGGTACAGGCCAATTACCTGATAAGGAAGGGCAAATGTACCATTCCCCTACCGACGATTTTTATTTGATTCCTACAGCTGAAGTCCCTTTAACAAACATTTATAGAGATGTCATTTTAAAAGAGGAGGAACTCCCAATCAAATTAACTGCCTATACACCTTGTTTTAGGCGAGAAGCAGGCAGTTATGGAAAAGATGTCCGTGGATTAAACCGCTTGCATCAATTTGATAAGGTGGAAATTGTACAAATTGCGCATCCTGACCAAAGCTATAATATCTTAGAAACAATGAAGGACTATGTCGGTACCTTGTTAGAATCCCTAGGATTAGAATACAGAATATTAAGACTTTGTGGTGGCGATATGGGATTTACCTCCGCTATGACCTATGATTTTGAAGTGTACTCTGCAGCTCAAAAAAGATGGTTAGAGGTGAGCTCTACTTCTTGTTTTGAATCCTTCCAAGCCAATAGATTAAAATGCCGTTTTAAAGATTCTACAGGGAAGACTAGATTGGTGCATACCCTAAACGGTTCTGCTTTAGCTCTTCCTAGGATTGTGGCGTCTATTATGGAAAATTTCCAAACCTCAGACGGAATCATTGTGCCCCAAGTATTAAGAAATTACACTAAATTTGATATTATTAATTAACCAAATTAAGTAATACGATGAACACTGAAAATAAAGACAACCTCCATTATTCTGAAGCTTTTGACACAGCTAAACGTGAAGCCTTAGAAATCATCCGTGACCTTGTAAAACTCATCACTGGGGTTGTATCCAACGTGATGTACCTCATACAAGAACTCAAAGAACTTTGGGAGGTTTTAAAGGAATTAGTTAGAGATTACTGGCCTAAAAAGAAAAAAAGTCCAATTGAGGATTTGGAGTTCAGTATGAATTAGTTGGAGAAGATAAATTCAAAGTTATTATTCATTTTTATTACCTTAACCAATTAATTGAATTTCTGTTAAAGAGTTCATAGCCAACAATAATTTGGTTAGCCTTAAAAAGGGAAAATTTGGGCGGACACGTAGGTCTGCCCCTACAAATACATTATCCCAAATCTACTCAAAATAACCTCCAATAGCGTATAACGGAACATTGGTCAGCCAATCTTCCTTTCTAAACGGAGCCATGGATGTCCTTATTGCCTGATCGTTTGAATATTTTGATAGGAATACTTTTAGGCTCTTTGCTTTTAAATTTTCCTCTGCTTTAACTTCTATTGGAATCACTTGATTCTGAAACTAACATAAATAAACCTTGAATTACACTTTTTCCAACGAATAAATGTGATTTTCAACACTTTTTCCAATGAAAAAGTGTGAATCGTTTTAAAATTGGGCGGACTACTCATTCGATGCGGTGAATACTAGAGCAACTTGTGAGAGCATCAATAACCATATTCGCTCTTCTAATAGCTCTTGATTCCGTGTAAATGACTTAAGGCAAAAGCAATTTGTTAGTTTTCGCACTCCTTTAGGTAATGATACCATTTTGGTGACGTCAACAAAATGATCAGAAATAGGATTCTCGGTTATTATTGCGGAATTAACATCCCCCTAACCCTCCCGAAATTCATCGGGACAGGCTCTTCCCAGCCAGAGGCAGGTCAACCTTTGGTTGAAAAGCGGGAATTAGTGCGGCAATTGCATTGAATTAAAATCAACAGATATCTTCTATTTTACTGCCATTAGGTCGCACCTTCGGCGCTACCGTTTTATTGACTATCAACGAGTTATAATGTGCGATTTTTTTTTATTAGGTTACA
>Ga0209084_1004028_pt1 | contig 10484 bp, 7 predicted proteins | sample C_130820_MF_Meta_FD_187309 | JGI IMG/M metagenome (GOLD analysis project Ga0209084, IMG submission 187309) | Freshwater microbial communities from Lake Croche, Canada to study carbon cycling - C_130820_MF_MetaG (SPAdes) (version 2) | ecosystem: Environmental > Aquatic > Freshwater > Lake | place... | reverse complement strand
AAAAATTAAAGAAAATATGAAAATAAAACTATGCTATATCCCAAGCCACCTTTCGTGTGGTGGGATGCCCCAATTCCTTTTAAAACGCATTCAAACTTTATTAGATTATACAGATACATTTGAAATATTTGTTATTGAATACCATGATTATGGGAAATATTTTCCAACACAAAGAAATCAAATAATAGAAATATTGGGTGATAATTTTTATAGCTCAGATAAGGTATTAGATATATTAGATAAAATAAAACCTGATATTATCCACTTGGATGAAATGCCAGAGCTAATGGGTAATGATGATTTATTCAAAAAGATATACAGTAATAATAGGATTTGGAGAATAACGGAAACCTGTCATAATAGTTCATTTCGCCCCGATACAGATAAGAGATTCCATCCTGACTTATATGCCTTTTGTACTCCTTGGCATGAAGATATTTTTAGTAATATGGATGCTCAATTTGTAACTATACCATATCCAATAGATGCAATAAATGCAACAGCTGAAAATAAGATACTAGCTAAAAATAATTTGGCAATATATACTAATAGAAAACAAGTTCTTAATGTTGGTATATGGACTCATGGTAAAAATCAATCTGAAGGTATTGAAATCGCAAGAAAATATCCTGATATGGATTTTAATTTTGTGGGAGCCTTGGCAGATAATTTTGCTGATTATTGGAAGCCACTTATGAAAGATTTACCTTTTAATGTTAAAGTATGGGAAGAAAGAAATGATGTAGCTACATTTATGGAAGCTGCCGATATTTTTATGTTTAACTCTACTTTAGAATTAAACCCTTTAGTTTTAAGAGAAGCTATTGGGTATGAATTACCTATTATAGCTCGCAATCTCCCACAATATGCAGGAATGTATGATGAATATATCAATGGGATTGATACTGATTTGAATACTTTGAAATGTAATTACGATATACCTACGGATTGTACTTCATCCATATTTGCTTTAAGACATGAAGAAGCTTATAAAAAAATATTAGAAAAACCTATTCATCAACAAAAGATTGATATTATACAGCATTTCGTAGATCAACCATTCTTAGAAATTAAAGGTATGTCTGATAGTGATTTTGTGATTATTTTTTATGATGAAAAAGGTAATGAGGGTTATAGAAATACCATAAAAGCTAATCATTGGGTTAAATTAAATAGACAATACTTTACTAATTGGCGAACTAAAATATGGCAAGATGGTAATCTGATTTATGATCACTTTTTAAATTTAACGGGCAAAAGAGTTTATATAGCTTTTGAAAGTAAATCTTTAGGTGATACTATTGGATGGATGCCGTATGTGGAAGAATTTAGAAAGAAGCATAATTGTACGGTGATTTGCAGTACATTTTGGAATAGCTTATTTGACTATCCTGAAATTGAATTTGTAGAGCCGGGCGGTGTAGTTCCTAATTTATATGCATTTTATCGTATCGGTTATTTTGATAACTTAAATAAGAATCCATATAAGCCTACTCAAATACCCCTTCAAATGACAGCTCCAGCCATTTTAGGACTAGATTTTGTGGAAATAACACCTGTGTTAGCTTATAAACCAAAAGTGCCGAAAATAGGCAGATATGTGACAATTGCTACTAATTCTACTTCAGGATGTAAATTTTGGACTAAAGAAGGTTGGCAAGCACTTATTAATTGGCTAGTTTCAGAAAAATATGAGGTATATAATGTTTCCAAAGAATTGAATCCTTTTGATAATTGTACTCAAATAACCACTCCTTCCTTAGAATCCAAGATGGATTGGATTGCAGGGAGTGAATTTTTTATCGGACTTTCTAGTGGATTATCTTGGTTAGCTTGGGCTATAGGTAAACAAGTAGTGATGATTAGTAACTTTTCTGAAGATTGGAATGAATTTTCTTGTATCAGAATAACTAATAAAGATGTTTGTCATGGTTGTTGGCAAGATACTCCTTTTGACCCTGCTGATTGGGATTGGTGTAAACACAAAGGAACTAATAGGCAATTTGAATGTCATACTTCAATTACAGCTAACATGGTAATAAATGAAATAAAAAAAGCAGGTTTTTAGTTCTGACTAATCTTTTAAACCATATCTAATCCATTTATACCAAACCCGTTCATGGATGTAATATTGGATTGGCTTGTAAACTAATTCAGCTATTCCAAATGCTGCACCTACTTTTATAGAACCACTAATTCCCCACATGATTCCAAAGCCTACAGCTGTGCTAATAACTCTATAGCTAATTGTTTTAGCTATGTGTCTTTTCTTTTCTACTATCATAATTTACCTTCTAATTTCATTTGTTCACGAATCTTAGTTGCTGATATATCATGTATATCTGGTGGAGGAATATGCTCTATGATATCATAACCTACACCTCTTCCAAATTCTACAGAGCATATATCTGGTATAATAATTACTTTTAATTTATTTGCTTCTACTTCAGTTTGCATTTCATCAAATATATTTGACATTACTTGAAAAGGACTAAAAGGATTCTTTTCATTAACCTCTCCTTCTCTAATAGCAACACATACTCTACCCCCTTCATCAATCACTTGTCTAAATAACTCCTTATGACCTTGATGTAATGGTTGCCATCTACCTATAAATAAAGACCATTGTGTATCTTTAGCAAGTAGTGAACTTTTAACATGTATTTTTTTATCCCACATATTCTCTAATTTTAATTATGCATTCTTCTATAGTTAAATTATCTGTATTAAGCTGTAAGAAATTTTCAATGTTTGGTTCTTCAAAATCAACTACATGAAATCCTTCTCTACCTCTTGGTTCTGTATATGTAAGATATACCCATTTAACATTAGAAACTAAGCTATTTAAATAATCTCTAGCTTCTTTATAAGGATATACAACTGATAATATTACATCATTATTTTCATAATCTAAGTATGCAGCTATATCACTTGATTTTTGAAGATTTTTTAAACGACCTTCTTTACTAAAATCTTTATTATTAAATACTTTTCTTAAATTATCTCCATCAATATGAAAATCAATAAACATTTGGTTTTCATAAATCTCTTTCGCTAATGTTGTCTTACCGCTGTGTGGTTGACCGAATAATACGATTATCATATGTTATTTACTATTTTAGTCAAATCAAATATATCTTCTAAATTGTCATATGGACATTCATGTATTACGCCATCAAAAGAATAATCAAACAAATAAGAATCTATAAGTTTAGTGTTACCACTAGGAGGATTAGCTACAACATTATTATGCATATCATACCCAAAGTTATTAGGACTAGTTCCTACCCATAGCACTGTAGAAGGTAATCCCATACCAGCAGCAGCATGTTGCAATGATGAATCTATCAATACTCTCTTTTGAGATGCAGCCAATATAGATAATAAATCAAAATTACTAATCTGTTGAGTGATATGTTCTACATCTGTAATTAAATAAGATGTAGGTTTTGTTATTTGTATAATATGATATTCACTTCTATATCTATCTGCAATAAGCTGTGATATCGAGAATGGCATATCTCTTGTCCATGAATACCCAGAAGTATTATCAATGGATCCACCATTGGTCTGAATAAGCATAATAGGTTTTGATCTTTGCCAATTACCTACAAGCAACTTCTGTACACCATTAGCATATACATTTGGTAGCTGCTTTACATATTTAATGCCTAGCAAATCACACCAGTTTTCAATAAGATGTTTCTTCTTAGTAATATGGTCTGATTGGAAATAAGGTTCATGCTTAAATATAATAGTATCTTTACCATAAATATAGTCATCATAAAAATAAGATGTCATACCTATTCTATATACTCTATCTATATGTGGATTATTTAAAAATATTTCTGGATAGGAAACTACCATGATAAGTTTTCTATTAGAATACTTTTCTTTTACATCTTTAATTAATGCAGTTGCAGCAATATTTTTACCTAGCCCGCCTTCAATATGCCATACAACATACTTATCACTATTGCTAGAAACATCTTGTAACACTGTTAATTTTTCTTTCTTTGTACCGTACCCTACATTCATATATTAAATTTTATATCCAAAATCATTAAAAAACCATTTGTAATTATCTTCTATAAGCTTGCAAGCATTAGGACCCAATACCTCTTTAAAATCATTTTCAATTGGTCTTAACTTACCTCTAATAACATGATCTCCAAATATACCATGCCACTTGTCATCCTCATGGGTTACTTGTTTTATATCTTCAAAATTATGTTCAAAATAAGGCAATTCTAAATATTCATATATTCTTTTTAATTCTATTTTTGGCTGTTTACATAAATCTTCAAACTTGATAAATAAGATATTTTGATGTAATGCTTGTACAAGTACTTGATAAAGCCTATCCATAGATGGACCAATAGGAGGATTAGCAGACCATGTAGAAATTCTTTTATCTGTAGTAGTACCAGTTAAGTCACCCCAATTAGCTATATTATTTTCTATCAATGGATTATTTCTATATTTTTTCTCTAAAGATGAATAGATAGCTCTAATATCCCTAACCATACATATAACTTTTGGATTAGGGTCATATGCATTTATAAACGGATACTCCATACCCCACCCCCTAGACTTTTCAACTACATAAGGCTTTTCTGTAACAGCATTGTAAAATCCATAAATACCATGTTTTAGAAATCCTTTAAACCCAGCTTCCATTTCTTTAGCATCTTGTGCTTTCCATTCAAGACTATTAGAATACAATGTCCTACAAGCGGTCATCATTTCAAACAATCCTGATGTAGGAGTGGTGTATAACATTGGATTTTCTCCTAATATATTCTGTATTAAAGTAGAACCCGCCCTAGGCAGTGAACTATTATAAAAGATTTTCTTTACCATATATTATTTTTTAATTGCTCTAAAATTACCACATGTTTTTGACCAAGAAGATTGTTCCATTTTAACCACCTCAAATCCTTGTTGCTCTAAAAATGCTTTTAAACCTATTCTATCTGGATGATGGTTATCATAAACATCATGACATCTATCTTCATGAAACTCTCCCACAATCTCTTTAACTTTATGTAATTGTTTTGATGTATATAGTATAGGATATTCACTTCCTTCTACATCTATTTTTACTAGTCTTATTGATTTAAATGGTGCCAATACATCATCAAACTTTACACATTCTACCTCTATACCATTAATTCCAAATGCTGTTCCCATTCCTGTATTATAATCTACAATATTAGTATCAAATTTAATTGTATCTACATCAATGTCAGATCTCCATACTGCTTTGTTATAGCTAGTAATTCCTTCTTTTGCATTCTGCTGATATACATCAAAATTTGTTTTGTCCACCTCATATCCATATATCTGCCTAGAACCCTTAATATAACAAAGTCTTGAAAATGAACCTATATGTGTACCTAAATCAATTACTACATCATCTTCTTTTAAATTTTCAACCTCATATTCATTCTCAATAAAACATGATGTAAAAATAGTATTATCCCAAGTGTTTTTAAGCTTAAAATTTTCTTGTTCTATTATTATATTATTCAATAATATAGTCCAATCATTTATTCTTGCATTCCAGCCCCATCTATTACCATAGTTTTGTGCTTGCGCAGATAATATATCATTTAATTTACCTCTCTTTAATAGTTCTATTTCTTTTTTTAGAACCTCAGCAAACTTAATAGCATGGGTTTGCTTATCTATTAAGAATGAATAAATAGTAGCCCAACCTTCTGTGGTTTCAGGAAGTGCTCCAAGAGAAGATGTAACCACCCTAAGCCCCGCTGATAATGCTTCTATAACAGCAATACAAGAAGTTTCCTCAAATGTATTAGGATATGCTAATATATCAAACTTAGAAAGTTCAGATCTTAATTGCTCATTAGAAATAGAGCCTCTATATACTATTCCAGAAGTATTAATACACTCTTGATATAAATGTTCATATGTAGCATCATCTTTAGCAAAATCTATTCCATATATCTTGCAACTAGAAAATATATGTAGCTCGCAATCAACAGGCTGCAATATCTTCCATGCCTCTATAAGTACATCTAATCCTCTCCAAGGAGTAGATACATAACATAATTTAGTGATTTTTTTCCTAGCTATATTCTTACCAACACCTATACAAGCATTCTTAATAACATGAGTTTTATAGCCGGGAATATTATATAGTTGTCTAAATTTTTCAGCTTGCCAATGACTTACAAATACAAAATGTTCAATTGATTCTACATTATCAGGATTGCTAAGAAATTGTATAACTCCTTGGTCATATGATAATTGATTCCAATAAACACCTATTTTATTATTATCTCTTTGATAGGGATAGTTAAATATAGAAAATTTATCTTTATATAATTGGGGAAGTCTGCTCATCAACTCTTCATACATAATTTCAGTACCACCCATCGGCTTATCAAACATATCCTATTTTTTTAATAAAAGAATTGAAATCACCTATATATTTTTTAACGCCTATGTGATTTATTGTTATTGTTGGATCTAACCAAACTTTATATCCAAGACTGTGCCATTTGTTAGCTATTACAAAATCTTCACTTACAAGGTCGCCATTTTCTATTTTTATATCGCAAACCATTCTTTGCTCTTCATTTTCATTCATATAAGGATTGCTAATTTCCCATAATTTATCTAAAGCAAACTTACTTATTTTCATAAAACCTGTTCCTACCCCATCTACTTCTATAAGTTGCTTATCTTCTGAATGTTTTAAATTTTTATCTATAAGCTTTACTGTGTAACCTTCTTGTTCAGATTTCTTAATTAAGGCAGCACCTATAATTGGTTCAAGTCTATTTAATAACCTAAAAAACCACTCAGGTTTCCATTCTACATCAGAGTCTATGAAGAATAAATCATCATAATCTCCCTTTACAGCCATTTTAAATAAGGTATTTCTAGCACGCTGAACTAAGGAATCATAACTTACATATATTATATGCACAGAAATCCCCTCTTTGTAGGATTGTTTGATTGTTTCGACTAAGCTATCAGCAAACCAAACATCAACTTTTCCATCATAAGAAGGAGTTCCAATTAATACTTTTCGCATAAAGCAAAGGTATTAATATTAATTTAATTAATTTAATTTTTGTTCTACTATTTCTAATCTTTTATCAATTTCTTGCAATGCTTTTATAATTGGGGCTATCAACTCTTCATAAGTAAGCCTGTATGCATCCTTTTCATTATCATGACCTAAGCCATCAAATCTAACATTTAGATTATCTAATATAGATTTAACCTCTTGAGCAATCAAACCATAGTTTTCTCTAGCTCCTATTAAACTACCATCTTTTTCCCCATATTCATACCCACATTCTCGTACATATGAATCTCTGTGATCCCAATTATATTTAACAGGTCTTAACCCTTTAATGAATTGTAAACCAAGGCTTTCTGGTAAAGATTCTATATTAATTTTATCCCTACAATCTGATACAGTTGACCATGCTGCATATATACAGTTGCATATATTATTAGCAGAAGTACCCCATACAGTGTGTCCTGTTGTTCCTGTTGTTACAGCTGCATTACCAATTGCTATTGTGTTATTAATAGCACCACCTAAACTAATATTTTGAGCATTTTGTCCAATACCTACATTACCAGAACCAGTTGTCATACATGGTAAAGCACAAACTCCAACTGCAACATTATTAGTTCCTAATGTATTATATCTTAATGCTTTATAACCAACTGATGTATTAGCATTTGTTGTATTAGCAAAAAGTGAACAACTGCCTACTGCTACATTATTATTACCTAAAATATTACATTTTAAAGTAAGATATCCTAAAGCAGTATTTTTAGTGCCACTTGTGTTTGCAAATAAAGACTCATAACCAATAGCAGTATTTACTCCCGTTGTGTTTGAACAAAGAGCAGCATAGCCTATGGCAGTATTATCATTTGTTGTGTTTGCACAAAGAGCATTATAACCAATAGCTGTGTTTCTATTACCTAAAATATTAGTAAGTAAAGAACTATATCCTATAGCAGTATTTCTAGTACCATTTGTGTTTGCAAATAAAGCTTTAAATCCTACCGCAACATTTTTAACACCAGTAATATTTGTTAATAAGGCTTTATAACCAACCGCTGTGTTACTATAACCAAAAGTGTTACTACAAAGAGTAGCATAACCAACCGCCGTATTCTTAAGACCAAATGTATTAAGCTTTAATGAAGCATACCCTATGGAAACATTTTGATTACCCGATGTATTAGATGCTTGAGAACAAAATCCAATAGCTACATTTTGAGTACCACTTAAGTTGGCAGTTAATGATTTATAACCAATTGCAGTGTTTATACCTGTTGTGTTTACTTTTAATGAAGCATAGCCTATGGCAGTATTATTAGATGCAGTGTTTGCACAAAGAGCATTATTACCTATTGCAACATTACTATTACCTAAAATATTAGTCAACATTGTATTAGCACCTAAAGTAGTATTACCATTACCACTTGTATTTGCCAATAATGAGTTATAACCAATTGCAGTGTTTATACCAGTTGTATTTACTTTCAAAGCTTGATAACCAATAGCAGTGTTAGCACTTGTTATAGTTGCACAAAGTGCATTATGACCTATTGCAGTGTTTCTATTACCTAAAATATTTGTCAATAAAGCATTACATCCTATAGCAGTATTATTAGTACCACTTGTGGTTGAAGATAGAGAACTAAAACCTATTGCAGTGTTAATACCAGTTGAATTATTTTTTAAAGAAGCATAACCTATTGCAGTGTTATTATTTGCCTTATTTATACAAAGTGCATTAGAACCTATTGCTACATTTTGATTACCAATAATATTAGCTAATAAAGAATTTTGACCTATTGCTACATTTTGATTACCAGTTGTATTTGATTTCAATGATGAGTAACCAATGGCAGTATTATTATTTGTTGTGTTTGCACAAAGAGCTTGATGACCTACTGCAACATTAAAGTTACCAGTAATATTACCTAATAAAGCATTACAACCTATTGCGGTGTTTGAATTACCACTTGTGTTTGAAGTTAATGATTTATAACCAATTGCGGTGTTTCTATTACCTGTTGTGTTTGCAGTAAGGGCTTTATAACCAACTGCAGTATTTACACCACTTATGTTTGCTTTTAATGAAGCATAGCCTATGGCAGTATTATTATTTGTTGTGTTTGCACAAAGTGAATTATCACCTATTGCAACATTAGTATTACCTAAAATATTTGTCAATAAAGCATTACATCCTAAAGCAGTGTTGTTAGTACCACTTGTATTTGCGAACAACGAATTATAACCAACTGCAGTGTTTATACCAGTTGTATTAGCTTTTAAGGAAGCGTAACCAATGGCGGTATTATTATTTGTAGTGTTTGCACAAAGTGCAATACGACCTATAGCTGTGTTTCTATTACCTAAAATATTAGCAAGTAAAGTATCTTTGCCTATAGCAGTATTATTAGTACCACTAGTATTGGCAGTTAATGATTTATAACCAACTGCAGTGTTTATACCTGTTGTGTTTACTTTTAATGAAGCATAGCCTATGGCAGTATTATTAGATGCAGTGTTTAAACAAAGAGCATTATTACCTATTGCAACATTACTATTACCTAAAATATTACATCTTAAAGTATTACATCCTAAAGCAGTATTATTAGTACCACTTGTGTTTGCAGTTAAAGCTTTATAACCAATAGCAGTATTTACTCCCGTTGTGTTTGATAATAAAGCAGTATTACCAATAGCTGTATTAGTAGAAAGTGAACCACCACCCATACCAACGCTAACTTGTTGATTAACTAATAAATCACCATTAGCTTGTTGACATGTACCACTTGTTCCTAATGTAGTTGCATCAATAAATTTAGGAATAAAATTTGCTACTCCATTTGATATAGTACCAGCACCACTTGTTCCACTACTTCCGCTAGTCCCCGTAGTCCCTGATGTACCATTAATACCACTAGTTCCAGATGTACCTGTTGTACCCGATGAGCCTGATGTACCCGTACTACCGCTAGTTCCTGAAGAACCATTGCTACCACTTGTTCCACTTGTACCTGTAGTTCCAGAAGTACCATTGCTACCATTTGAACCAGAAGTTCCGCTAGTCCCCGTAGTCCCTGATGTACCATTAATACCACTAGTTCCAGATGTACCTGTTGTACCCGATGAGCCTGATGTACCCGTACTACCACTTGTTCCTGAAGAACCATTGCTACCATTGGAACCAGAAGTTCCGCTACTACCACTAGTACCTGAAGTTCCTGTGCTACCACTTGTACCCGAAGAACCACTTAAACCAGATGTACCTGAAGTACCCGTTGTACCTGAGCTTCCACTTGTACCATTTACACCACTAGTTCCAGAAGTGCCTGTAGTTCCAGATGTACCGGTAGTACCTGATGTAGATGCTTGCAAGTACAATACCTGAGCAACAGTTAAAATAACTGATGGTATAGCAGGATGT
>Ga0209084_1004026_pt1 | contig 10490 bp, 8 predicted proteins | sample C_130820_MF_Meta_FD_187309 | JGI IMG/M metagenome (GOLD analysis project Ga0209084, IMG submission 187309) | Freshwater microbial communities from Lake Croche, Canada to study carbon cycling - C_130820_MF_MetaG (SPAdes) (version 2) | ecosystem: Environmental > Aquatic > Freshwater > Lake | place... | reverse complement strand
CTGTGCTTCAAAGGCGGGTATGGATCAATTCACTCGATGTTTAGCCATTGAGGAATCTTTTAAAGACAACGGTGCTAAGGTCTGCTCTCTTTCTCCGGGAATCATCGACACCGACATGCAAGTGCAGTTGCGCAGTGCTTCCAATGCCGATTTTCCTGATCATGGCTATTTTGTTGGTCATCAACAAAAAGGAAGCTTGGTCTCTGCCAATGAGACTGCACAGAAGGTATTGCATTTTTTATCGCTTCCCCAGTTTGGTGATGCGCCTGTTGCTGATATTCGAGATGTTTAAACTTTTTTGATAAAGGCTGATCACAAACCTTAGTGATTATAAATTTCGATTTTGGTTTTTTCTAGATGGCACTGAAGAATTTAGCCTGCTTCATTTGTTTGCCTATAGCCCTAGATAAATACAAAATATTAACTTATGAAGAATTAATTACACCCTCTCTGTGGTTAATTTCATGGCAACTTATTTTTTGGGATCATGACTCGAACAATTAATATAAATATCTTATTTATATATATCCTCACTTAGTTTAAGTGCTGGAATTAAGTTAGACCAAACCTCCCTATTTTTCTTGATGATCATTTTAAATTCAGATGCACCCATGGCAACTGGAATCATGCCAAGAGCTTGAACTTGGTTCCTGTAGCCTAAGTGTTGACTGGTGGCCTCAGCAGCCTTTTCCAGTCTTGTAATCACAACAGGAGGTGTATTGAGAGGCACAAATAATCCAAACCATGCATCGTAAACAATATTTGGAAACCCGCTTTCAATTGCGGTTGGTACTTTAGGAAAGCCAGATAATCTGTCCTTAGACAAAGTCGCAATAGCCCTTATACGTCCATCAGCAATGTATTGGCTGACAGAGGCGGGGGAGGCAACCATCATTTGAATTCGACCCGCAATGAGATCAATCAAAGCCGGGCCTGATCCTTTGTATGGTATGTGGGTGATATCCATCTTCAAGTCTTTTTTCAACCATTCACTCACCAGGTGGAACTCGTTGCCAGCACCCGGAGAGCCAAAGTTTAAATTGGCTTTTAAAGCATGTGATTGATGGACCAAGTCTTCTAAATTTTTAACTGGCAAATCAGAAGGTACGACAACCAGCACCGGTGTGAGTTGTGTCAAAACGACTGGTACCAAATCGACTTGAGGATTAAAGCTCAAATTCTTACTCACGCTATCTGCAATGGTCACTGGACTTTGAGCGGTGAACAACAAGGTGTACCCGTCAGGATGAGATTTTGCGAACAACCCTGCACCTAGATTACCACCTGCACCTGGTCTATTTTCAACCACCACGTTTTGCCCCAATTCTTCACTGAAATATTTGGCAAATAGTCTTGCTGCTACATCGGTACCACCGCCTGTAGGAAACGGCAAAATCATATTGATAGGTCGATTGGGATAAGCCTGAGCGAATAAATTAAAGGAGACTGTACAGGTCAAAAAAATTGTTGCACACTTTATCCATTGAACCAAGGAGAGTTTTTTCATAAAAGATATATCCGGTGGGTGGGAAAATTTTAGGTCTCGAAGATTTCAAGGTAAATAATTCAAGAACTCGCTCTTGCCGCTAGCATCTTGATGGTCAAGTAAGTATTGCTTTGGTTGAGATTGAGATGGATTTATTCCCGTTCAATCTTTCGTGAATCAACGATTGCATTGAATTTGGCAATTTCGCTCTCAATTCGATCTTGGAACTGTTTGGGTGAGCTGGGAGCGGCTTGACCACCGAGTTCTGCGAGTTTTTTCTGAACCTCTGGTTGAGCAAGCGTTTTGCGCAATTCTGAATTGATTCTATCGACGATGGCAGAGCTCGTATTGGGAGCGATGGCAATGCCAAGCCAGGAATCAAACTGCACACCGAGGAGGGTACTTGCAGCCGCTGGAACTTGGGGCAAAAGGCTGGAAGGTTGAGCCGAACTGACCGCAAGAGCCCGAATCAAACCATTTTGAACTTGTGGGAGTGCAAAAGTCATGGTCTCAATAAATAGATCGACCCGCCCACCTAGGACTTCTGTGAGCGCAGGCGTGCCTCCTTTGAAGGGAATATGCGTCATCTCTATTTGAGCTTCAGAGTTGATCAACTCTCCAAGGAGGTGGTGACCTGTACCCACTCCTGCAGAGGAGTAAGTGACTTTCACCCCCTTTTTGGTTGCATTGATCACGTCAGACAATGTTTTGTATGGAGAGTCCGGCCTGACACCTATGAGCATGGGGTAAGTTGTAATGGAAGAGACCCAAGTGAAATCCCGAACGGGGTGAAAAGGCAGGGACTTTCGCATCACGGCCTGAGTGGCGTGACCACTTGGAACAATCACCCAAGTTGTTCCGTCTGGTGCAGATTTGGCAACGGCTTCAGTGGCAATGGCTCCGCCAGCCCCAGCGCGATTTTCAACCAGCAAGGGTTGGCCAAAGGAGGTTGACATTTTTTGTGCAAGCAATCGAGCCACGATATCTGAGCTGCCACCAGGTGCAAAACCAACTAAAATTTTGATGGGTTTGTCGGGGTTGAAAGCTTGTGATAGAGATGAAGTCAACAAAGTGACATTCAGAAGTGCCAGTGCAATACAAGCACTTGAAATTTGAGTGAATGCTTTCATAGGGTCCTCTCAATATGTTTTACTAGGAATCAGCTCGCCTTGTGATGCTTGTGATGGATTCACCGCTCTCGTAACGCTTGATCATGTCTTCTGGATCAAATAATATTCCAATGGGGTCGCTGGAGAATGCTGGACCATTCATGTAGGCTGTAGCTTCATCAGCGCTAGGAAAGGCGTCCACTTGAAGCTCAATTTCGTTACCATCCGGGTCTCTGTAATACATCGAAACAGTTGGCCCATGAACGATGGGTCGATAAGGTGTCACGCCAAGTTCTTTAAGGCGAACATAATTTTGTAGCAATTGCGTCAAGCCCTCGTAGGTAAAAGCCACATGATAAAAGCCAACCGAAGGGGACGGCGCTTTTTTTTCTAAGTCATCGTAACCAATTAGTGCAATTCGGTGATGTTCATCGTCATAGGTCAGAAATGCAATTTTTGAATTTTTAAAAACTACGTGAGCACCTAAAACCAAACAGTACCAATCTATCATGGCTTGTAGCTGTTTGGTACGAAAAACGATGTGAGCAAGGCGTACAGGTCGTAGAGCCTTATCAGGGATTGGAAGATTTCGTTTGGGATGATTCATTGGATCGCTTTCGTCTAATCATTAGACTAGTTACATGGGATAGGTTCTGAGCAAGAAGAGGCAGATTAAAGAATTCATTCAATTGAGAGTCATTCAATTTCGAGCTTTAAAGAAAGCTTTTCTTGTTTAACACTGATCATAGATCATGGAGTACATTGTGGTTAAATACAATGATTAGGGTGTTTGTAAAGTCATCCACCATATCATCACATAATTAGATTTGCATAAATTGGCATTAACCCTATAAAAGAATTAGGTGAATTTACAGATCAAGAAAGCCCTCTTGGCTATGGATATTTCCGCAAAAGTTGGTTTGGGATTTTTAAAGAATTTTGGCTTGAAGTTTGATTTGGTGCGTGAAAATTTTCAAACTTTTTTGAATTTAATTGGAACAAAGAGCCTGCATCCGAAAGCAAGCATCTGGTATTTACCATTTCCATGAACTCCTTCCCGTGCTAAAGTTGAGGGAGTTTTTTTAATTGAGGCATGTTAAACCTCACTTTAAGTCAGCAACTTTGAATGCAATGATGAGTTGAAACTTTTTAAATAGGTCAAAGACGGGCAGGGAGTGTATGTGTTGTGAATTAATGGATAGGCGGGGGCCATGGGCTTTCCCCAAAAGTAGGTTTTTTTTAAATTCCTTGATCATCTCAGTCATTTCTTTTTTTTGTGTGCTTGTATTTGCACAAGAACGTACGTACCCTAGTAAGCCTGTAAAAATTATCGTGCCATTTGCCGCTGCAGGCCCATCCGATATGATCGGGCGTGTTGTGGCGTCTCTGTTGCAAGACTCTTTGGGGCAACCATTTTTGGTGGATAACCGGCCTGGAGCCAGTGGCAATGTGGGTGCATTGCAAGTTGCTCGCGCTGCGCCTGATGGTTATACATTGCTCATTACTGGAACCAGCCAGTTCACCACCAATCCTTGGTTGTATAAGAATCCAGGCTATGAGTTTTTGAAAGATTTCACGGCTATCTCCCAAATTGCTGTGGCACCTTCTGTTTTTGTCGTGCATCCAGCCAGTGGCCTAAAGACGATGCGCGATTTCATTACCCTGGCTCGTTCAAAGGCTGGTCAGCTCAATGTCGGTAACTCTGGTGTGGGTTCACCTCCGCATATTGCCAGCGAGCTGTTAAAGTTTGAAGCAGGTATTCAATTTGCCCAATTGCCTTATACAGGTGCGAGTCTTGCGGTGCAGGCGGTGCTAGGTAGAACGCTTGATGCATCATCAACGGCTTTGCCTCCTGCCCAAGGGCTGATTGAATCGGGCCGACTCATCGCATTGGCTGTCACCGGATCGACGCGTTGGGCAGGATTACCCAATGTGCCCACCATGATTGAATCGGGCTTTCCAGACTTTGTGGTCGAGAGTACCTTTGGCTTGTACGGGCCAGCAGGAATGTCAGCAGACATCGTGCAAAGACTTTCGCGCGAAACGCTGCTAGGCTTGGCAAAAGCAGAGGCCAAAGAACGTCTTCTTTCTGCTGGATTTGAAGCTCGTGCAGCAAGTCCAGAGCAATTGAGAAATCTTATTTTGACCAATGCACCAAAATTCAAAGCTTTGGTAGAACGTGCTGGCATTGAGATGCAGTAAGTCTTTTTTGTTGTTTCAAAATAGCAAGGGTTAATTCAATGAATTGGTGTCGCTTTGAGCATGCAGGTCTAGTATTTTTGGGTATGGTTCAAGACGATCGCGTCTATCGTGTCGAAGGTTCACCGTTTTCGCATCATCAAATTACCAATGAACATTTTTCCTTAGATGAGATCACGTGGCTTCCGCCTGTCATTCCTACGACCTTTTACTCCGCTGGTGTGAACTACAAAGCTCATATTCTCAAAGCACAGAGTCTAGGTTCGACCATGGCCAAATGGCCAGAAAAAGCGGAGATTGGTTATCGTGCCCAATCTTCTCTTGTGGGTCACCAGCACAACATAGTCAAGCCATCTGATTATGAAGGTCGATTTGAAGCTGAGCCTGAATTGGTGGCGGTGATTGGTAAAACCCTTAGGCATTGTTCTCGCGAAGAAGCTTTGTCAGGGATATTTGGATGGACCATTGGCAACGACGTTAGTGCAAGAGCTTGGCAATACGCAGATCGAACTCTATGGCGAAGTAAGAACAGCGATACATTTTGTCCAATGGGCCCTTGGATTACGACTGACATTGATCCAATGAAATCCACAACTCGCGTGGTGAAAAACGGTGTTCTAGCGGCCGAGTTTTCAACTGGGGACATGATTTTTGATGCTGCCGATTACATTGTTGCAGCAGCACGGTACATTACTTTCCAACCTGGAGACGTCATTTGGTTGGGGTCAGATGGAAATGTCGAAATGTCCCCAGGAGACACCATCGAGATAAGCATCGATAGAATTGGAACATTGCGCAATCAAGTCGTGGATGAAGATTTCAGGTGAGCTGAAGTTTTTCAGTGCTGACCATCACAATGGTCATGACCACAGGCACTAAGAGGATAGGCATTGGACGCTTTGAGCACATTGCGGTAACGCAACATCTTGGCGCTCATCTCTAAGGGATCAGGTGCCCCCTTGAGGCCCCTGAATTCTCGGTACAAGCAATGAACGTTGACCACCACGCGTTCTGGGTCTAGCCAATTGCGAAACTCGTCAAAATTAATGTCATTGATTGCCTCATCTTCACTCATTTGAGCATCAAAACGTTTACGTGTACACGCGGTAAGGTATTCTAAATAGTGCTTTGTAGCTCGGACCGCATCAAGGTCGCAAATGGGTCCATGGCCAGGTACAACGATCTCAGCACCCCAGGTGATCATCTGTTCGCATGCCTTTATCCAATTGGATACCGGGCCATCCCAAACGATCGGGTGAGCGTTAGAGAAGATGATGTCACCTGTATAGACCACTTTTTCTTTGGGAAGCCAAGCCAAGGTATCACCACCAGTGTGGGCTGGACCAACGTTGTGCAACTCTACCGTCTTTTTCCCTACTTGAATGCTCAACATCGTGTCAAATACCTCATTGGGCAAGACCAGATCAATGTTTTCCAGATCAAATTTCCCACTCAGGTTCTCATTGATGAATATGCCGGCTTCGCCAAGTTCTCGCCAATCACGCATTTGCTTTGCGCGATGACTGGGTGGACGTTTGGCCATCTCTTGAGCGCAGGCACGGCTAGAGACTATGCGAGGCGCATGAACGAGTTGATTGCCAAAGTAATGATCGCCATTTGAATGGGTGTTGACCAGAGTTCCGATGTTTATTGCAGCGGGCACGACCTTTCGATATCCATCGAGCATTTCTTGAGTCTTTGCTAGATCGTATAAAGTGTCGACCAGCAACGATTCGCCTGAATCAGTAATCAAGCCCGAGTTGCTATAACCCCAAGTGCCATCAGGCTGAACCCAAGCGTAGCATTCTGCTCCTAGGTCATACAGGCCTTTTTTGAATCCCCATGATTTCATTTTTTGAATCTCTTTGCTGGGTGAATTATTTAAATTAAATTTTGTATCAATTTACTTGGTCTTTAATGTTACTCCATTTTAATGCCAGACATACGGACCAACTGTTCTGAACGCAATCGATCATTTTTAAGAAATTGTTGAAATTGATCTAAACTCATGTTCAAAGGTTCAAGGCTCATAGAAGTAAATACACGTTCTTTGACTGCTGGATCTAAAAGAATTTTAGAGAATTCATTAGAAATTTTTGACACAACTGCTTTGGGAGTTGCCTTGGGTCCAAACAACCCGTACCAAATCCTAAACGGAACGCCAGAAAACTTGCCTTCCTGCAATGTGGGCGCATCCGGCGCAAGAGGAGAGCGGTTGTTGCCGTCAACTGCTAGAACTTTTACTTTATTGGATTGAATCAATCCAGCAACATTTGATAAAGCCATAAAAGCAATTTGAATTTCATTTGTGAGGATGCCTTTGACAACATCACCTCCACCTTTGTAGGGGATATGATTCATGTCAATCGAATTGGTTTTATTGAATCCTTCCATAAATATATGTACGAATGCAGCGGGTGAGCCATAGTTGACTTGGCCAGGGTTGTTTTTGGTGAATTGAATAAATTCATCCAGAGAATTTGATTTTGAATTTGCAGGAACGATAAATGCATTGACGTTAGCAAAGGCCATACTGATCGGCTCAAAATCTACGGTTGAGTCATAGGAAATGTTTTTCATGATGAATGGATTGATACTAATTCCATCAATTCCCAGCATACACAATGTGTAACCATCAGGTGCCGCTTTAGCACAGGCGTCAGACCCGATTGCAGTATTTGCACCCGCTTTATTTTCTACGAACACTGTTTGCCCCAATCTTTTACTGAGCTCGGGCGCTAAGCTTCTCATGGCTATGTCACTAGCTCCACCGGGAGCAAATGGCACAATGACTTTAATTGGACGATCAGGATAAATTTGAGCTGCGCAAAAAAAAGGTAGCAATGAAAGTGTCAAAACAAGCGTTGGAAATCTATAGAACTTAGATATATTCATTTGATTACTTTTTTGATTAACCTCTTATGAGTCTATCGAATGCAAATGAATTTCTATTAAGTGTTTTTACTATCTGAGTGTGCAAATTAGGGCTACTTTTTAATCCTAGATGAGAAGAAACACCTATTTTTAAATTGAATCATAAAACTTAGTATCGCAGTTAGTTACTTTGATTTTGGAGTTTGAAATGAATGGTTCTGGCGGATTGGAATTGCGACAGGTTCTCGAACAGGCTCAAGACATGTTGCCGCTCTTATCGTCAAAAGCGATCACAACTCAACAATCCCGCCGATTGCTGCCAGAAATTCATTCTGAGTTTTTAAATTCAGGGTTTTATAAAATAATGCAACCCAAAGCATATGGTGGACTTGAGCTTGAATTTGGTTCACAAACACAGCTTGGTATGGTTTTAGCTCAGGCTTGTGGATCGAGTTCTTGGATAGCCACGCTCTTGGCCTGTCATGCTTGGATTTTAGGGATGTTTCCAAAGCAAGCTCAAGACGACGTTTGGGGTTCCAACCCCAATGCATTGATCGCAAGTTCGTTCATGGGGGATCAGCCCCAGGTCAAAAAAACTCCAGAGGGTTTACTTTTAAGTGGTAGATGGAAGTTTTCTAGCGGAGTAGATTATTCCGACTGGAATATTCTTTTGGCACATTGCCCCGACCCTCATAACTCAGAAAAAAAATTATCATTTTATGTATTACTTCCCAGGAAAGATTATGTCATTGAGGATGTATGGAACAGTGTTGGAATGTCAGGCACTGGCAGCAATGACATTGTCTTAAAAGACGTGATGATTCCTGAGCACCGACTTTTAAACGCAATGAAATTAACTGGGGGTCAAACGCCAGGTTCAGAAATCAACGAAGGCTATTTGTATCAGCAACCTATGTTTGGTACTTTTTCTTTCAATTTGATCGGTAATGTCATTGGATTGGCCAAAGGTGCCGCTAATGTGGTCCTCGAGTCTTTAAAGTCCAGAACAGCGCTTTCAGGTGTAAGCGTTTCAGCCAATCAGAGTATCAAATTAAGAGTTGCAGAGGCATTATCTGAAATTTCGGCAGCTCAAGCCCTTGTTGAAAGAAATTTACAAGAAATTATCCTTGCTGGTAAATCTCAACAAACGATCGACATTTCAACTCGCGCCAGATATCGAGGCGAAAATGGCTTTGCTAGCAAGTTATGTGTTAGCGCGGTTGAGCGACTCTTACCGGTTTTAGGTGCACGCGGCCTTGAGAGCGAGAACGCTTTTCAGCGGATATGGAGGGATATCAATGCGGTTTCTCAACACATTGCTTTAACTTGGGACGTCCAAGGAACTATTTACGGATCTGTTGCATTGGGTTACGATTGCCCAGATCCACGTGTTTGAGCTACCAAGCTCATCTGTCAAACGAGTTTTGATTAAATTATGAAATACCACCAAAAAACTTATATTTTTTCTGTGGATCTAATTAGCCCATTGATCTCTAAAAATAGGTGTTGAACGTTTGATGCATAGCCTGGCACTTTGATCAAGTCTAGACCACCTTGGGTGCCAGTGTTAAGCTTTTGAGTGCGGCACTTTTTGACATGGATAGTCCAGCATAAAGCAAAACAATCAATGCATTGAGAATCAGCGCAGTGCTTGGCCCGATCAATGAGCCTAAGAAGTTCAAGATAAAACCGCTCAGATATACCAAGCTCCATACCAAAGAGAACACACCCATGACCCGTCCTCTGTATTGTTCTTGCACATGAGTTTGAAGTATCACTTGACTACAAGTCAAAAAATTGGCTTGTCCAAGGCCGACCAGGATCAACAAAAAGAAAGTCAACCAAAACCATCCACTTAAGGCAATTGCAATCAGGGCGCAACAGTAGGCGCACAAAGCATAAAGCATCAAATTTCTGGGCGACATGCGAGACTGAAGCCATGGGTAAGACAAGAGGCCAGACAATGCACCCATTCCCACTGCCGAAGCCAACAGTCCCAGTCCAAGGGCATCCACTTTGAGAATCAGCTTCGCCAAGACCGGTAAGATGTGGATAAAACCCATGGCCAGTGTCGCATTCAAAAGTGCAGACAAAATGACTTTGGATAAAGCATCGTTTTTGCGTATGTAGGCTAGACTCTCCAATACGTTGGCCCACAGACTTCCCTTGGATTCAACACGATTTGATCTGTCGGTGCTCGATCGCACCCAAAACAGCAACGTGATCATCGTGCTCATACCAAGAGCTGAAAACAAGAACACCGCCGAGGCACCTGCCGAGGCGATGAGAAAACCTGCAATCGAGGGCGCTACGATGCGAGATGTGCCAAAGGCCATTGAGACCAAAGGAATGCCAGAGGGAAGTTGTGATTTTGAGAGCAATCTGGGAAAAAACGACACCCGACTTGGTTCATCAATACCGTTGACCACGCCAAAAACAATCGATGCGCAGGCCAGGTGCCAAAACTCTACCCGTCCAAGGAGCACGGTGATTCCCACACTCATCACTCCTAAAGCTGAAAAGGATTGTGCAACTTGAATGAGTCTGCGAGGGTCAAATCGATCGGCCAGCGCTCCGCCAAATAAGGTGATGCAAAATTGAGGCACAAACGCACACAATTGAATGAGGGATAAATCTGCTTGTGATCCCGTGATTTCAAAGGCCAACCACCCCAATGTGAATTGGTACATGTGTTGTCCAAGGACCTGCGAGATGAGGCCAAGCCAGAAAAGTCTAAAGTTACGCACCTTCAGAGCATTCAATGTTGAACCTTGAACAATGGACATGAGCGTCAAAGAGGTGAAGGGTGAAAGGCTTGGAGT
>Ga0209084_1004023_pt1 | contig 10496 bp, 11 predicted proteins | sample C_130820_MF_Meta_FD_187309 | JGI IMG/M metagenome (GOLD analysis project Ga0209084, IMG submission 187309) | Freshwater microbial communities from Lake Croche, Canada to study carbon cycling - C_130820_MF_MetaG (SPAdes) (version 2) | ecosystem: Environmental > Aquatic > Freshwater > Lake... | reverse complement strand
GGCCTCATTGCCTCGATAGCCCTTGCCCTTTTCCTGTCCCAGCCTTCCATGGCGGCGGAAGGATCGCTGTTTGATCTTCCTATTTTGAAGTTAGAAAATTTACCCGCTGGCGGACAATCCCTGTCTTTATCGCTACAAACGCTGATCTTGATGTCGGCGCTTACCATTTTGCCTTCGATGCTTTTGGTAACAACCAGCTTTACCCGCATTATCATTACACTATCGATTTTACGGCAAGCGATGGGAACCCAACAAACCCCTCCCAATCAGGTGCTGGTGGGGTTGGCTTTGTTCATGACGCTATTCGTTATGACGCCGACGATCCGTGAAGTAAATGATGCGGCCTTTGCGCCCTATTCGGCTGGCCAAATTTCTATTGAACAAGCGGGCATTCGGACGGGTGGCATTATGAAACAATTCATGATGCGGCAAACGCGACAGGCCGATATTTTGATGGTGGCCGAACTACGCGGCGATAAGGCCTATGAAAGCCCTGCCGATGTGCCTTTTCTGGTTGCTGTGCCGGCCTTCCTCATCAGCGAATTGCGGACGGCCTTTACCATTGGGTTCCTGCTGTATTTGCCCTTTCTCGTTATCGATATTGTAGTTGCCAGTATTCTGATGTCGCTCGGTATGATGATGTTGTCGCCAATGATGATTTCACTACCGATGAAGCTGCTGATGTTTGTTATTGTTGACGGTTGGTCTCTCACGCTCTCCTCGCTTGTCGAGAGCTTCACGCGGGGAGGATAACCTATGCCCTACGAACAATTCATCGCGATTGGACGCGAGACACTTTACAGCACCGTTTTAACGGTGCTTCCCGTTTTGATCGCCGCTCTTAGCGCAGGATTGCTCATCGGTATTTTACAGGCCGCAACATCCATTAACGAGGCGACACTTGCCTTCGTTCCAAAATTACTAATTGTCGGAATCGTATTAGCGCTATCGGCTCCTTTTATGATTTCAACGCTGACAAGCTATTTCCAGACGATCTTTATCGAAGTCAGCAAGGTGAACCGATGATTGTTTTAGACAGTCCGCACCTACTTGACCAACTTGTTATATTCATGCTGGTTTCCATCCGCATCAGCGCGATGTTGATCACGGCGCCGATGTTTTCAACATCCTCTGTGACTGTACCAATCCGTGTAGTGATCGCGCTATCGATAGCCGTATTGATGCTCGATTCAATTGATAGCCCTAAAATCGATATCTTATCGCCACAGGGCGTGATGGCTATCGTCAATGAAGCGATTATAGGCACCTCCATCGGCTTGATGTTTCAGTTGGCCTTTGCGGCGATTTCATTAATGGGCGAACAAGTCTCAACGGCATCGGGGCTTGGCTTTGCTTCGATGCTTGACCCCTATACGGGTTCGTCATCCCCCGTGATCACCCAGTTCATGACCGTGATGATGTTGCTGACGTTTATGACCCTCGAAGGGCCGCATATTTTACTGCAACAACTCGCAGCCAGTTTCCAACCCATGCCAATTGGAACCGGTATTTTTAGACCAGAAGCACTACTGAACCTCATCAAATCTGCGGGAGTTATTTTTTCGGCTGCGCTGCTCATTAGCCTACCCATCATCTTAGCGTTGTTTTTATTGACACTCACCATCGGCATGTTGACCCGCGTTGCTCCGCAGCTCAATCTCTTCTCAGTAGGCTTTCCAATTACGCTAATCGGAGCGATCTTATTGATCCTGATTGCTATCCCAAGCCTATCCAACAATATGTCTAGCCTTTTGGTCGAAATCGCCAAACAGACGCGCGTTGTTCTTCTATCTGGATCAGGAGCACGCTGATGGCAGAGGATGACGGTCAGGAAAGGACAGAAGAACCAACAGGCAAACGTCTAGATCAAGCGCTTGATGATGGTAATGTCCTTACATCGAAAGATTTGCTTCTAGCAGTTGTTATGTTGGGCGGTGGATTACAATTAAGTATTGGTGGCCATTATTATTTCACGTCGTTATTAGGCGCATTTCGTTCTGGCATCGATATCTCCGACATTTTGCAACGGGATGTTCCTCTCTTAACGGTGTTGGGGACACGGTTCTATGATATGCTGGTGCCCTTGAGCATATTTTCGATACCACTCGTTATCCTTCTTTTTGTAGCCCAAATTGCCTTTGGTGGCTTTCATTTTATGATTCAAAATATCGCCTTCAAAGCGAGCCGCATGTCACTTATCAGCGGTTTATCAAAAATTTTTGGTGTCGGTGCTTTGATCGAACTTGGGCAATCGATCGTAAAGCTTGCGATCGTCGGGGCTTTTGGGGTTTATTATCTCAATAGCCGCATAGCAGAAATCATGGTGCTTAACTCGCTCCCCTTTGAAGCTGCGATGAGCCAGGCGGGTTCGATTGTGATATCGACATTGTTGGTGCTAATTTTTGGCGCCGTATTAATTGCTGCAATCGATATGTTTATTAAATGGAATAAACATAACGCTAGCCTCAAAATGACCAAGCAAGAGGTCAGAGATGAAGCTAAAGAATCGGACGGTAATCCCGAGATCAAACAAAAAATACGCCGGATGCAGCGCGAAGCGGCTGATCGCGGTTCGATTGCCAATATCTCGCAAGCTCAAGTTATCATTACAAACCCGACGCATTTTGCGATTGGATTGCGCTATGATTTCGAAAAGGGATCCGCTCCAAAAGTCGTTGTGAAGGGTACCGATCAAGTGGCCAAATCCATCCGCGAATTGGCTGCTGAAAAGAAGCTACCCGTATTGGAATACCCGCTTTTAGCCCGCGCGCTTTATTTTACATCCGAGATTGGCAGCGAGATCCATGCCGAGCTCTATCGCGCCGTAGCAACTGTTCTTAGCTTCGTATTCCATGCGGGGGCTGAAGGCGAAAAGCCTGAAATTGAAGTGCCAGAAGAATTACGCTTCGATGGCAATGGTCGTTCATTAGAGAAAAACAATGTCTAATCTTACTGGCCATCAACAAGTCGTCTTTAAAACGCCCGTAACATCCTGCCAAGGATGCAGGCACTTTACGATCACCCATAAGGCGGCACGGCCCTATGGCTGCAAAGCCTTCGGGCTAATGTCACGCCAACATCCGGCGAGAGATATTATGAGCAATTCCGGTGAACCATGCCGGATGCGTTCGATGTCAACTTATGCGCCATTCGCCCTTCAAGGAGATTTATCATGAGCGCCCCAAAAAAGCCTGCTGCAGCGCCTGCTCCCGCACCGAGCGAACCAGAAGTTCATCATGAGGCAGAAGAGCATCACGAGGCTGAAGCACCGAAAGCGGATGCACCACTGAGCAGCTTAAAGCCTGTAAAAGTTCAGCCCTCGATTGATGAGTCGATTCAGCTTGCATTGGCCTCCGCTGGCACTGCGACCGATGCGTCAAAAGAAATTCAGCGCCTCAAAAAGCAGGTGAATGAGCTCGTTGCGGGCAATTCGCGCTCGAACAAAGTGCTGCTTGGAACGGGTGTTATCTTTCTCTTTATGGCGTCGATTGCACTGGGCGTTTCGGTTGCGTTCTATTTCAAGGCGATGAACCGATTTGACTCAATCACCAATGTTAACCGCGATGCTTTGATGGCTTTTGCCGAAGAAGTAAATGCCTTTACCGAAGCCGCTACGCGCGTTGAACAAGCTGCAAATGCGACCGAAAAGCGTCTCGCAGCTTTATCCGAACAGCAGGAAGAAATTAAGGTCGCGCTGCAAGGCGATCTAACCAACCAAAAGGCTATTGAAGCCAGGCTAGTCGAGAACGGCGAGATTATTAATCAGATGCCGCCGGCAACCCGGAAGATTGTGGATGATTTGCTGGCTTCAAACAAATTAATCGTTGGACAGGTGGCGGACGCCATGCGCGAGCAAATTAAGGCGATGGAAGCGAATAATCCAAAAATGGATATCGCGAAGCAAATCGAAGATATCGCTAAAAATCAGCAGGCAGCCGTTGCGCGGGCAGCAGCGATTGAAACCCAACAAAAATCCAAGGCACGAAAGTCTGTACCGACGACCGACTCGATGATCAAATACCCATAAGGCTAGGGGTGTGTAGGGAGATCTTTGATGACGGTTAAGACAGAAGTTTTCTCTGGCATGGCGGCCCGGGTAAGAGATATTCAAAAGGGAACGCCCGCCGAGCGAATGGGCTTAATCCCTGGAGATGTCATCTTAAAGCTCGGCAAGCATGAGCCGATTGAAGCCGTCGAAATGCCGAGCGTTTTAGAGGATCTATCGGGCTCGAATGAGTGGATCGTTATTCAGCGCGATACAATTATCTTTCGCGTTTCGCCTGCGGGTGGTGCAGTAGGCGCCATCTTAGAGGCCTATCCCATCCCTGAGGAAATTACGCTCGAGACGGACGGGCCCTGGATGCAGTATCATTCCTGCATTCGGCCTAATGATGCGTTGTTATTAATTCCTGACAGTTTTTCGCCAATATGGTGGGCTGTTCCAGTGATTGCATATGGCTATTTTCGCCTTTGGCAAATGATGGCGGCAACCTTGTTTTTATACGGCATTGGATATGTCACAAGTCCCTTAGCCTTTGGTGTCGTCTATGCTTCGAGCGTAATGATTTTGATTACGGGCGGCCCCTATCTCTTAAGAGATACGGCGTTTAAGGATGGGTTTCATCCGCGCGGCCGAATTGCCATCGGTCGGCCTGGTGATGTCGCTAAGCTTGAAATGGTTACAGGCGCGATGCTTCGGCTCAATACGAAGTCAAAATAATAAAAAAAATTTATGAGATATTATCGGCGGCCGCCGTGAAGCGAAATAATCGATTCAACCGCATGAACCGGCAATCCGGTTTTGGCGACGATCAGATCGCTTGAAACACCCTCGCGCGCCAAACGGATAGCCGCATCAACCGACTCGGGATTTTCACGCGTCGTCTGGCCAGCACCGCGGAATACGATTTCCAACGATTTGATTTCGGCCTGAACCTTCCGGATTGTCTCGGTGAAGGAACCCTCCAGTGCGATGCTCGAACGCACGACTGAGGAATCGATGGTTGCTAAGCGGTCGGAAAGCTCATCCAGCTTGGCTTGGGTTGAAGCATGGTGAAGCGCGTTCTTGCGATAGACGTAATAAATCGCAGCCGCTGCCGGCAAGCCGGAAAAGACCAGAGAAATGGCACATATGATAAAGAAGTCTGCGACGCTCATTGACAATAACTAACACGACCCGGTTTATTTTTCAGCTTGCGCCGAACACTGACAGTATCCTTAGCAGTCATTCGATCAGCAAGCAATTTTTCAAGTCGGATGGTTGTCTCCAAAACGTGTTCGGCGCGGGAACGCTCGTCATCGGAACCCGGTGCGCAAGCGGTGATCCCCGCAAGCGCAGCGTGAAGATCAAAGGTGAGCGTTTCGATCAACGAACGGTCGTTCTCCAAAATGGAGGATTCCATCGCAGCCAAAATGTCGGCTGTTCGACCAATCGTATCGAGTAGGACGATTTCAGACATTAGAAATAAATTCTCCAAATCCTTAATTTAACGCACCAAAACCAAGCCGGCATGAGCCACGCGGCCGGTTATCACAATGCCGCTTTTGATATTTCGAACGGCCAAAATATCGCCTTCATACCCGTCTTCTTCCGCGCGGCCTGGCGTTTCAATCGAGAAGCCATCCCCTTCTGCCGAAAGGGTAATGGTTTCCCCCTTCATAATCGTCGGAGCGCGAGCGACATTGCGCGTTGTTAAAGCAATGCCGGGCGAGACAGCAGAAGTTATTCGTAAGCCGATCACTTCTTCGAGACTTTTAAGCGCTGCGCCACCCGGTGGCACATCGCTCAGGCGTTCTTCAACCATGGATGCGTTTAAAATCGTTCCACTGGGCAAGGATACTCTGGGCACAACAATATGCCACTGCTGAACAGGACCATTGGTCAGAGCTTTGGTGTTTGAGGGTGCAATGAGGGGAATGTTTCCGTCAACATCCACGCGAATATTGAAGGTCCACGCCTGTGGGCTGCTGCAATGGACAACAAGGCTCGTACTGTAAGCGCTACGAGGTGCAATATCGGGCGCTGTTCCGCAGGCAGGAACTTGCATTCGATCATCTAAGGGGCCTATGGCAACTTTCGCATCAAGCGGCTTTCCTGCCGATGCCATATAGGTACGAACAGCACCGCGGATGTCTTCGGCTCCCCAAAATCCCTCGGCAGCAAAGCTTGAATGAGCTTCAACCGAAAGGAAGGTGCCTAATACGCCAAGAAGGATCCGGTGTTTCATCCTATAGGCCTTCATTGCAGGAGAACCGCTACGGAATTAGGCTGCACAGCTGGGCTGGCCTTCATCAAACGGGCGACGGATTGTGAAGCGCCTGCTGATTCGACGCGTATGATTTGCCATGAATTGCGGTCCTGCGAAGGTAATTCAACCAAGAAAAAATCACCCGGCTTTACGCCGTTAGAGCTACCCGCTGACAGCGTTGCGCGATTACCGCTCACAGATGTAACGACCGCCCTTAATGATTGGCAACCCACATGGTCTGCGATGCGCTCGGCAATAGATTGCCACAGACCCGTGAGATCGGTTGGATGTTCTTGCGGTATGTTAATTTCGGTACCCCAAATATGTTTATCAAGTGCCATCGTTGCATGGTCAGTAATGGTTTCCTTCACCGCGCCCGAAACATTATCAATGAGCTGAAAATCCGCCGTCACTTCTATAATCGCTTCGCCTATCAATTCATTATCAACGCGTGTACGCTCAAGAGTGAGCGAACCAGAAAGCGTGTAAGCGCCCGGGCTTTTGCTATGCCCTGCTAATGCTTCTAAATATTTAGTATTTTGTGCGACAGCCGATGACGTGTAGGCAACAGGATTAAAACGACGATCATCGATCACGTGCAGCGTGGCTTGATCCTTCAGTTCAGAAATCAAACCTTTAATACCTTCTCGTGCTTGACGTTCAACCGCACCGCCAAGGCCATGAGCAACGTGAATCGCCATACCACCAATCGCAATATCGGCCTTTTTAACCGAGCCACATTCACTATCGTCGGTTTCGGCAAGGGCATCGATTGTAACAACGTAGTGATCGCCTTCGCGATGTTCTTCGACAACCGTATAGCCTTTTAAAAGACCCGAGACTGCAATGCCGCTCTCCTCATGAATGGTACCAGCATTCGACAGAAAGGACGAACCGCGGACAACCATGCGAACCTGCCCGGCAGCGTCATAAAGGGCTTCGGCGAGAGCCGATTTCCGAGCACCTGCAACATCCTTACCCGCGATCGCTGCTCGACCAACGGCATGAATGAGGCGTGTTCCTGCATCTGCCGAAACCGACATTCCCAGGATCAATGCGAGGGTTAATAGAAGGAGGCTTGGGCGCATGATGAAGCTTACTTAGGAGCGGGCGCGCGATTGGCCGCCATGGTTGCGGCATCAGCAGCGTCAATTTCCAAAATGGTTTCGTAGATATCGGTTTTGATCGGGCCGATGCTCACGGTACGCGCGCTGCGGACAAGGCCCGCGACCGTGCCGCGAAGCGTATCGGCCTGCATGACCGTTTCAGACAGAGAGGAATAGGAATTGATATCAATGCCGTAAATTTTTTCGGCCAATTCCCGCATGGCGGCGAGTCGGGACGCCCGAATGGCCATTAACTGCTTTTGAACGCGCGTCTTGCCCGGCTGGATAGAAATGGCCGCATAGCCGACGCCGCGAATAGCGCCAGACGACATAGCGGAGACGTTTGGGCTCTCCATGGCGGGGGCACAAGCGGAAAGCAGCGATCCGAAAAGGGAAAAGGCGGCCAACAAGGCAAAATCACGAATTTTCAAAGTACAGGCCCTTTCCAAGACACATCGCATCGTCGTCATTGATGCTCGCTACACAACGGCTCGACCCTGTTTAGCAATTTTGGTGCCAGCCCATTTTCCAAGTTTTCATAAGGACTTTGGCACATCCCTTGCTTCTAAGTTTGCGCGGCCGACGACTCCTCACGAAATCGAGGGGAATTTGGGCTTCCGACGAGAAATCGACGGAATTCTGACATGAAGGGTAATTGAAGTGACTGAAGTGCTGTCGATAAACCAACAGAATAGCGTGGGCCGCCTGACCAAGGCGCTTATGCTTCCTTTGGCTTTGGTCGCCTTCATTGTCATGATGGTTATTCCAATCCCGCCCTTCATGCTCGATCTGTTTTTCACGGCTAATATCGTTATTTCGCTTTCGATACTGATGGTCAGCGTGAATATGTATCGGCCACTCGACTTCTCCTCGTTTCCGACCATCCTCCTCTTCGCGACCATCCTTCGCCTGACCCTTAACGTGGCCTCGGCCCGCGTGGTGTTGGTGCACGGACACGAAGGAACGATGGCTGCCGGCCAAATCATTGAAGCCTTTGGCGAATTTGTTATCGGCGGCAATTTTGTGGTCGGTATCCTCGTCTTCATTATTTTGATGGTCATCAACCTGGTCGTGATTGTTAAAGGTACCGGCCGCGTGTCGGAAGTGAGTGCCCGCTTTACCCTCGACGCTATGCCAGGCAAACAAATGGCGATTGACGCGGACCTGAATGCAGGCCTTTTGACACCTGACCAAGCGCGTAAAAGGCGCGCCGAAGTGGGCAGAGAGTCCGATTTCTACGGTTCAATGGACGGTGCGACGAAATTCGTGAAGGGTGACGCGATCGCGGGCGTCATTATTCTTGGCGTTAATATTCTTGGTGGCTTGGTGATTGGAATGGTGCAGCATGGACTGCCGGCCAGCCAGGCGGCTGCAACCTATATCACGCTGACAATTGGCGACGGCCTTGTCGCTCAGATTCCATCGCTTCTGTTGTCGATTGCCACCGCAATCATCGTGACCCGTGAATCCGGCGGTGCCGACTTGACGGAAACACTGATGAAGCAGGTCGGTCTGAAGCGCGCTTGGTGGCCAGTGACAGGCATTTTAGCTTTGATTGGTATTATGCCTGGCATGCCGAACCTTCTCTTCTTAGGAGCGGCAGCGATTGCGGGAGCCATCGCGTATTTTGGTAATATCGGGAATAGCAAAGCGTCTGAGGAAGCCGCCAATGCACCCGCAGCAGCACCACCTCCAGGTGCTGAAGAGCCAGAAAGTGATACCGATAACGAGCAAGTCTCGATCAAGGACGTCACCAATACGACGCCGCTCTTAGTACAAGTGGGTTATGGTCTTATCCCGTTAATTGAAGACCAAGCCCGCGGCGCTCTGATTTCGCGGATTACCGGTCTTAGAAAGCAAGTATCGCGTGATCTTGGTTTTGTTATTCCGCAGGTTCGCATCCGTGACGACCTTACTCTTATGCCATCAGCCTATCGGATCACGATTGCGGGCGTCATTGTTGCTGAAGACCAAGTGATCAATGGTAAATTGCTGGCGATCCAAGGCAGCAATACGAATCTTGTGCTTCCAGGCCAAGCTGTCAAAGATCCTACCTTCGGCCTTGATGCGGTGTGGATCGATCCCGCCGACAAGCCACGCGCGCTCGCTGCCCAATATACCGTGGTTGACGCAGGCACCGTTATTGCCACGCATCTGCATCAGCTCCTTATTCAGCGGGCCGCTGATCTGCTTGGCCAAGACGATGTTCAAGAAATCATCGACCATTTTGCAAAATCTTCGCCGCATCTGGTGCAAGGCGTTGTGCCTAAGATGGTTTCGCTTTCGCAGCTGACGCAGGTCTTGAAGGCGCTTATTGCCGAGCAGATTCCGATATCGGATATGAAGCGTATTCTTGAAGCGGTGTCGGGCTCGAAGGGCCGTGAAATCGACGATCTTGTAGAAGCCGCCCGTATCGCTCTTGGACCGATTTTGATCCAGCGTATCTCTTCGCCGAAGGAAGAATTGCCGATCGTAACCATCGATGCAGGTCTTGAGCAATTGATGATCCAGAATGCGCGTCAGAATGGTCAGACTGGTAATGCCATCGAGCCTGGTCTTGCGCAAAAACTGATGCAGGCCTTTGAAGAACAAAGCAATCTACTGGCCAAAAGCGGCAAAACACTGGTTGTGATTACAACGCCTATTTTACGGCGTGAATTAGCAAGTCTGGTGCGCCAAGTAGCACCTGACGGTCTTGTCCTATCGTTTAAAGAACTCCCCGAAAACAAACGCGTAACTGTTGTTGCCGTAATCGGCGGCGCATAAGGAGAACTAAGCCATGATGCAACGTACAAAAATCGTCGCTGAAGATAGCCGTGAGGCCATGGCCCGCGTGATGAAGCAATGCGGCGAAGACGCTGTCATTCTTTCAACCCGCAAGGTGCCTGGCGGCATCGAAATCATTGCTGGTCACGAACCAAAAAAATCCATGTTCGCGTCACTCGGCCTTGAGCGTAGCTTCGGCTTGGACGACGAGGAAGAGAACGAGGAAACGGAAATCGTTGAGCGCAGCATACCTGCTCCATCGGCATCGCATGCAGGCAAGACGTTCCAGCAAGTGCTCGCAGAAAGCGGGCGCGCAGCTGATCTCCTTCGTCCATCAGGCTTTCAATTTAAGCCCGCACCAAAGGAAGAGGCACCA
>Ga0209084_1004021_pt1 | contig 10496 bp, 9 predicted proteins | sample C_130820_MF_Meta_FD_187309 | JGI IMG/M metagenome (GOLD analysis project Ga0209084, IMG submission 187309) | Freshwater microbial communities from Lake Croche, Canada to study carbon cycling - C_130820_MF_MetaG (SPAdes) (version 2) | ecosystem: Environmental > Aquatic > Freshwater > Lake | place... | reverse complement strand
AAGAGTAGTTATAACTAACCTTGCAACCTCTGGATATTTGTAACTACATGCATGCGTGAGTATGTCTAGAAGTTCTTCATCTGTTAGTTTATTGCTTTGTATCTGATTAATCGTTAAATACTGTCTACATGTGCGTATAAGCCGCGTAATATTATATGTATCATTTTTTTTATTTTCACTAAGAATTTCTATAGCATCTTTTTCAATAGTTTCTGGCTCACGATTCATATAATAGTTGATACCAATAGGGATTTTTATTAGTAATGAAATAGGTAGTGCAACTGAAAGCCATATTATTAATGCTTCGGTAAAACTATATTGTTGCAGGGAGAATGTATGCCACTCCAAACATACCCGTGCAAGAACAGTAGAGGGCACTCGCATCCCTGCTAATATTTGGTTGCATAGTGTTACAACATCCTTTATTTCCAACTTATTCGTGACTTTATTTCGCTGATATAAAAATGTTTGCGTAGGATTAAATTCAGCATTCGCATTCGCATTTTCATCTGTGAGTGCTACACCCATTCTGCCGATTGTTTTCATCACAGTCCCGATTGTTTCCTTCTCAGTCCTACCGCTCGAAACCAACGCCGAGCTGCCTTCCTCATTCTCATCCTCATCCTCATCCTCACTCTTATTGAGGGAAGCATTTACCAATGAAGTGATACCGCCACTTCCACCCGAACGGCTGGATGCGATAGAAGCTGCTGCTGCACTACCGCCACCGGCACCGCCACCGGCACCGCCACCGGCACCGCCACCGGCACCAGGTGACGCCTTACTAATAATATCCTTTAGAACATTGGCAAATATTCTATCAGAATCGTTCCACTCGGCTTCATTTCGTGATAATTTACAGAACTCCTCGCTCATATATCTAGTATATGATATCAGATAAATTTCTTTGAGCGAGTGGTTCTGTATTTATTCGTTCAACTTCCTCTGTTCGTTCTGCAGGGGTTCTTGGTAATCTGCAATGGTTGTCCAACTCTACTATATATTATAAGAAGGTGCCTGTGGTAGAGGCCAGACTAAAAGTCAGATCCCTTCGACCGATTTCCGCCGCGCATATTGATAAGCGTGCGCTGTTCAGGAGTCGTGCAAACGCATCCACCATCACAGGCCAGCGTAGAGTCACAGCACTCGGGTTTGCACTGATTATTCGTGAACAGGAAGAGGTGTTCATCATCAATCACGACAGGAGGGCCATTCAATGGTTCATTCGGGTGTTTTGCCCGAAATCCCTGCGCTGCCGGGGGCAACCCCGCCGCCAGATTCACCCCATCGTAGCTGCCAATCGCATCTGTGGCAAAGTTCGTGCCAGGGGCCTTCACGAGCATATCCGTGAAATATTCATCACCAGTTCGCGCATCGGAGCCGATCTTGTAGGCCTGGCCCTGGTGGCGCGAGCCGCCGCCCCACTTCAGTCCCGTATTGGACCCGTAGTTATCCATGCCCTCTACTGACGAGCCACCACTCTTGAGAAATGCCGCGGCAAACCCCTCTCGCGTCCTCTGGGGCCAGTTCGTAAATCCGAGCAACATGCAGAGATTGGCCAAGAATAAAATCACCAACATGGCAATCAGGTAGGTTCCACGGCTAGACATGATTCTACATGGGCGTTAGAGAATTATGGATTCTACCAGAGAGGATAGGGCCGGAAGACCCACATCGGATGCATCCCGCACCCTCAGTCCGGATCCGAGTGTGAACGAGCCCGAGTCAGTATACAGATGCATCCACCGACCTGGCTGAAGTGGTGAGGTCGCCACCTGTGTAATGCCAGCTGGTTTCCACAGATCCGTATATATCCAGGTGGCCGTGCTCATCTGTTGCCCATCCAGGGTGACCGAGGCCTCGACTTCAGAACCAGCAATATCCACAACTCCTATCACCGTGCACCATCCTGGGCCATCTTCGAGGATATCCCCGATCTGGATGCGATCGATCATCACGGTCTCTGTTCGAAGCGGGATACCACAAAAGAAGATACTGCGGCGCACTGTGCATGCAGGGGATAGGCCCGTTTCTGATTGAAGAATCGCATCCGGGATCTTCAGAGAGGGGGGAGGAGAGCGATTCAGCCGATGCCAGACAGCATCCTGCCATCCCTGTAAGCGCTCCACATCCTCCATATAGATCTCTTCCCAATCTGCATAGATGATTCCATCGGGGGTCGGAATCGTGCGCGTAGTCGTTGTAAGGCACCATAGTTCATTTATTTTGCCGCAGGTTGTATACGGGACTGCACGCAGATGGTGTTTAACAGGGATTCGCAAGGAGTTCGGCAGGATAACCAGATGCTCTCCTGACACAATGGAGCTACCCATCTTATAGAGTGCAGCTGACGTGCGAAAGCGGTGAACGGCGGTGATGATCCCTCCATCCTGCAACTGATCTCCCACACGCAGAGATCGAATCGGACGCGCTCCCGGTGCGGTTGCGGTTGCAATGAGTGTATCGCCTGTAAAACATGCATCAGATTCTTCCACAGCTGCTACAATCGTGACTGCGGTTACTACTGCCACGGATGCAATGGCGGACATTGTCACGATAAGACCGGAGATGGGCATCATTAGATAGAACAGGAGGATCTGCATAATAAGCAGAATACCGATAATAATAATGGCCACCACTAAGATGACCTGGACTGAGTTTACGAATGCAACTACCATCGACATGAGTGCCATGATCAAACTCAGAATCGCTCCCTGTAGTCGATCAATAAGGCCGTGTAGATTCGTCATCATATTATGAAAGAGTTTTGTCACTACCGTCAGGCGTTCGGTAAATGTAGCATAGGCCCCGTGGCAGAAGTTCCATACATTGGTAAATACATCCGCAAAGACACTGACCATATCTTGCACGAGGGCCGAGATGGCCTTTTGATCTTCCACTATATCCTTTGCCCCCGCTGCCGCCGCACGGATTGCATCCTGTATATATTCTTTTTGGCAGAAGGAGAAATTTGCACGGGCAAACTCTACTGCTGTTCGCGGATCATTTGTGGGTTTGTAGAATCCTGCAGTAGGAATAACAGAGGGATTGCATCGCATCTCATTCCAGTGTGCTCCTATGTTGATGCGGCTATTTGCAGCGACGATTGCTGTTAGCGTGATCAAAAATAGAAGTGTCACAGAGCTAGCAGTAGTGACACCCATTCCCCTGACGGCTCCATGGATTTTAAGATATGGAATAAATACGCTGGCCTATGTAGACATGAGAATAAGGAGGAGCCGTAAGTGCCCGCCAGGTATGATTCGTGTCCGTCGGAAAACGGCAAAGGGTCCCACCCTGAAAGGGCCGGGATCTTGTAGGCCCGGTATCGGCCCGTTAAAAGCTGGCGAACTCTCACGATTTGGATATGATCATGTTGCATCCATGTCGGCGCCGAACCGGCAAGCGGCCCTCCGCAAAGCGCAGGTGGAATACGGATCTCTCTCACTATTCAGGAAGCTGAATGCACTGTATGTCTATACACGGAACTCTTCTCCAGCCTCATCGGCTATCTTCTTGATGGATCGTAACTGGGTGCGCTCCACCTTTGGTTTTAAAGGATGAGTGTGAGTAGGGATGAGCTCTGAAGGAGCGACTGTGAGCTCTGAAGGAGCGACTGTGAGCTCTGAAGGAGCAGCAGCCACTAGGAAGACGGAGACTGTTCAGAAGGTGGTCGCTGCAGCGCCAGAACTACCCGTTAAAATTTCATATGATTCACTGCAAACGGCACTACGTGCTAATGAACTGTGGATGACCTCCATGGGCTCGGCTGCGAATCCTGCGCTCCTCAGCACGTTTCATACTCCTTTTTCACCACTCGTTGCAATCGGGATCGCGCTCCTTTTTATCGGCATCATCGTCGTGTTGGTGGCTATGAATAGCTATAAACTTATACGGGCTAACTGGGCCACCTATCGCTGTCATCCAGAGATAACTCCCTTTGCATCGTTCTATGGATACAATCTCAAAGAGACCATGAGTTTCTGCGTTGGCGAACTCGTAAAGGAACATGCACCGGGAGTGATAAATCCCATCTATAACGCTGTGGAAGAAATCATGGGTGTGGTCGATGGGGTCTTTGATGAGGCCGTCACGATTGAAGGAGAAGTGGCCGGTCTCCTCAGTGGATTCGAAGCCTTTGTCATGAACTTTATGAACTCCATGCGACTCGTTGGCACACAGATTCGTATGTCCGCTATTCGCATCAAGGATATCTTTGGCCGTCTCTATGGTTCCTTATTCTCTATTGCATTTGCAGGCATCTCTGCGCTAACATTTGGATCCAATCTGGCCTGTAATCCGCTGATTGTCTTTATTGCAGATCTCATGCATGTCGATATCTGTTGCTTTCATCCCGATACTCTCATTAAAATGAATGAGGGGGACCATAAGCGTATCTGTGATATAAAAATAGGCGAACAACTCGATGACGGTGTGATAGTGACCTCCGTCTATGAGTTCGATGGGGCACAGACTCCGATGGTCTCGATTCATGGTATCAGGGTAAGCGGGAATCATTATGTAAGGTGCGCAGGACGTATGATCCGTTCCGAGCATCATCCCGCTGCAGTCCCCTGCACCTCCTTCGGTCGCATCTGGTGTCTCGGAACGAATCGAAACACAATCCCTGTGCTCAATCGACTGGGATTTACAGAGGAGTTTGCAGATTACGAAGAAAGCGACGAGCCCGCAGTCGTAAAGGCCTCCCAAGAGGCTGCAGAACGGCTGTTGAATGGGCCCACCAGCAGTCCGGGTCCTCCCGTTGCCGATTACAGTCTCGGCATCGATCCAACCGCACTTGTGCTCATGGCAACCGGGGCCTGGAAACCTCTTCAGTCAATCATGATCGGGGATGTGCTAGCACCGGATCATAATGTCGTCAGAGCGACTATCACAGAGTTCTGCCGTGACTGCTATCAGACAGAAGATGGGATTATACTGAGTGCGGCACAGCTTGTTGAACAGCGACATTCGTGGATTCGATCCGCCTATCTCTTTCATCCATCCGAGCACTCCTTTTTTCTCCTGCGACATCTCTTCGTAAGCAAGGGGCTCTTCATTATAAGAGCGAACGGAGGGACACGGCTCTATCGCGTGCGTGATTACAGAGAAGTGGATTCCCCCGAGGTGCAGGCACCCTATGATGCTGTGCTCCTTAGTAAGACACCAACACTCCCTGCCAAAAAAGGTGACCCTCAACTTCCCTTTGCCAGAATATAGCACGATGTCAATGATACTGTCCACTCTCCGCACGCTGTGGCCGCCCGTGATTCCCGACATAAATACAGGCTATAAAACGTTCAGGACAGAATACAATGGGGAAACGATTGTTAAATCGCTGGAAGATTTGCACCAGTATGCGTGGTGGACAGGATTGAAGATTGCCGCATCGGGCGACGAGCAACGCGAGTTTCTGGTCACACTGGTGGATAGTGAAGGCGTGTTATGCACGCTGCGAGTGCAAACGGGCGAGGTGCAGCCATTTCAATGGGCACTTCCAGCCCATGTGGCAGCTGGGCGCAGAGTGGAACTCCATATTGCGCCGATTCTGCCGGATCCGATTCAGTATGTGAACATCATTTCTTACTTTCATGAAATGCCGGAGGTAAATCCGGAAGTTCCCATTCATTTTATTTGCGATGATTATTCTGTAGCATTTAGCCATCCGGGATCTGCATTGCTATCACCGATCATCATCCCCAGTATGCACCGGCTGTATCAACAGGATAGTGTGTAAAGGGAAAGGGAAAGGTAAAGGTGACAGGGTGGGAGACACTGACTAGTTTGTCACACGATGAGTTCTGAACTAGTAACCTCCTTTCGCACAGGCCCCTATCTGGCAGCCCGTGTGACAGGAAGAGATGCAGCCACCGCCAGTGATCGATCGCTACATATCGGATTTCTACTTGATGTGAGTTACAGCATGTGCGGTGAGCGACTGAGTGCCGTAAAGAGAACCCTGGCGGCTGTATCACCGCTCTTCAAGCCGACGGATTTCGGCACAGTCGTAACGTTCTCTGCTGTCGCCCGCACGATTATCAACCATCTTCCACTTGATGCGGCCGGTGTCGCACAGTTTCTCGCTGCGACTGCGGCTATGGTGCCGGAAAGCAATACGGATCTTGGTGCCGGCATTACCCATATGTCAGCCCTGCATTCCGATTATGATGCCGTGATTCTCTTGACCGACGGCGAAATCACGGCGGGCATCACACGCGATGAAGGCATTCAAGCAGTTCTGGCTGGATTTCGGGGACGGCCAATCCATACACTCGGCTACGGTGCAGATCACAATCGCCGCCTCTTGAATCATGTAGCCGTGCACAGTTGTGCGACCTATACATATGTGGATAGTGAGACCACCCTGCCGATTTCAATGGCGGATCTTCTGGAGGGACTTCGATCGGAAGTGCTCCATGATGCGGTTCTTACAGTGACGGGTGCTACCTGCCTTGAGCTGAATGCAGAGGGGCCGGTGCGACGGATTGGAGGGGTTGTGCCTGGCCGGCCCTATTGGTCCGTCTTTCAGCTTCCACCGGGCCCCGCGACTCTTACACTTAGTTCGGTAGAAGAGACCGTGATTATGGAAGCGGCCGTTGATGATGTGACGGGGGAGGCCCTCGAGGAAGTCAAGGAACAGATTATGCGTGCTCGTGTAGTGACCCTCTTGGCGCGGGTCACCGCTGTCTTGGAATCGAGAGCGCACGATGCAGGCGACATCGATGGCTCGCTCGATGCACAGCTACAGTCACTTATGGATGAGATTGGCGAATCGACTCGGCCTCTGATGCTGCGCATGAAAGGACAACTCATTGATATACGCTGTTATCTCCGTGATCTGCCAGCCCCTCCTTCCCGTAGTGGCAGTGCTATCGCACGTGTGGATTCCTCTGCGGTTGCCCGGTTTACATCCGTGACGGGCGTGCTAAGCAGCCAGCGGGGGGTCACCTCCTATCGCGGTGGGGAAGATCCGGATCAGACCTTCTCTTCTCCTAATCAGCGATCAGCCTCTCAACAAGTAAGTGCAACCTATTCTGGTGCGGAACATCAGGAAGATCCTGATTAGACCAGCGCAGCTGCGAGGCCCAAAGGGCCCTTAGCGTGATATAAATGCCCTATTGTTGCTGATGCAGTCAGTCCAAAACGCTCATTTAGACCGTCGGGCATTTTAAATGGGCACTTTATTCATCAATATGAATTATATATGTGGGAATAGTTCTTTTGTTTTCTAAATATGTAGCAATAATACGATGAGCACCATCCAGTAAAGTATATTCTCCTTTTTTAAATGCTATCCATATTGGTTCTGTATGACCTTGTTGGCGTATTATATGTCTATGATGTAAAACTGACTTCAAATCTTTTTGCCCTCTGGGACGATCTTCTTTAGGATAAGGATCGTTTGAAAGACGGGCTGGAGTAAAATTATTTAGTTCTCTACATTTTGATAGTGGGAACTGAAACATATTGCTCTTAAAAATATGATAATACGAAGATGTTTTCAATGATGAAAACAGTTTTATGCTTACGGATGTTTCTACAGAATCCTTCATATCTTGTAGATGTTCCATTCTACTTAGTGTCCATTTAAAATGCCCGTTGGTCTAAAAATCTGCAACGGTCTAACATAACAGATAATACTGATGAAAACTATATAGGAAGAGTAACTATTATTTTGTTTACCGAGTTTTGTCTTACAGATGATCTTGAATCCTAAGAATAAATGAACAAAAGATTTCTCTAATGAATCGTATAATGTGTATAACTCACTCATGCAGATGGATTGGAAGGACTATAAGACTATTGTATGGCTGATTATAACGGTTTACCGCCTCACACACCCTATACCCCTATCATTAGACCCGTGAAGAGTATAAATGAGCGTTTGTAGTAAGAAAATGGTTGGAAAACAACACTCTTCTGACTACAAAATGACTGCTCTTCAGCACTACGAGAAGAGCAAAAGTTTTACAGAAACATGTAAGATATTCCACTGTAAGTGTCAAGGGATGCAATCCCCAAACAAACTTCAAAAATATATAAATAAATTAACTACATTTCACAAAATATTTTGGAGTTAAATGAGGAATTCTAACTAATACTTCACTATTTTCGTTTATAGGTTCTGAATTCCAAGGAAAGGGTGGAAAAGCGTGCATCGGAAACATTTGTACCTTAGAACTAAATAAATTATATAACGGTTTTTTACCAGCTTCAATATCAATTAATGCCGCTTCATTTTCATCTAAAATACGCAAATACTCTGTCATAGATTTTTTGGAGTTCTTAACTTGAGATTCAATTGCGTATAGATAATCGCTCGATCCGTATCTAAATTTTGGGTAATAGGGGGCTCTTATTTCACTTGAATATACATTGGATTTCTCTGGGTCAATTCGTATCCACACTCTTGAGGGTATTGTTGATTCCTCGTTTCCAAATGAACTTGCTATTTCTGTGTCAATAGATGTATAATCAATTGGGTCAGAATAATAAGGTGCTCTAAAAAATATATAATTATGAATCATAGTTCTACCAAAATTCACACCTTCAGTTTGTAACTGAGCACCAGTTTTGAGTCCAGCCTCACACAGGGGCGGCGTACCAGCCGGTTGATTATAGTTTGTGAAAATCAAAATGCCTTTTTTAACACCAGGTTTCAGAATACACACATCTGTATCTTGAATTAAAATATCGTCGGGGAGGATTGGTCCATCGGAATGTCTTATGGGCGGAGCATTTATAGGTGCAGATTTAAACCAACCTGCCCCCCCCCCTTTCTGTTTACGACGTCGGGTCTTCAGGGATTTGCGAATCTTCCGCTTGTTCGTCCTATTTTTTAAAGGCATTTCTAAGTATAACGCTCATTTAAAATCCGCACGGGTCTAAGGATCCAGAAATATATAGATATTTGATTATTGTGACGGACGATTGACTAGGCATCTTAGTTCACCACGCCCTTCAGGTCCACGGGAAGCGGCAGCACGGTAAAGGTATAATGAGAAGAAATCATCCCCATAATGGACTGTTCCTCCGGGTTCAACAAGGAAATCGCCGTGCCCTTGCGTCCAAACCGGCCACAGCGTCCAATGCGATGAATGTAGTTCTCCTTGTCCTCAAAGGGCGGCAGATCAAAGTTAAAGACCACGCTCACACCCTGCACATCAATGCCGCGGGCCAGCAGATTCGTCGAAATCAGCACACGAGTCTTGGCACTCCGGAACTCCTCCATACGCAGATGGCGGATTGCCTGTGTCATGGGCTCGCCGTAAATCAGAGAGACCGGAAACCCGCGATCCGTGAGCGCCTTGAAGAGCCGTTCCGCACGATCCTTCGAGTTTGTAAAGACAATGGACTGCGGGATGCTGATGGACTCGAAGATGTCGCAGATACAGTCGAGCTTTTGGCTGTCATCCTCCAGCGGCACCGAGAACTGCTTAATGCCCTCTAAGCTTACATCGGCCACCTTGAGTGTAATCCGAACGGGATCGGTCAGGATCTCCGAGGCAAGTTCGCGGACTTCCGGTGGCATCGTCGCCGAGAAGAAGGCCACCTGGCATCCATCGGGGAGTCCGCCATTTAGCTTGATGATTTCTCCGATCTGATCACCGAATCGATCGCGAAGCATCTCATCAGCCTCATCAAGCACAAAGCAGCGAAGATCAGCATAGCGGAGATCACCGGAGGAGGCCAAGTCATAGACGCGACCGGGCGTGCCCACTACGATATGCGCTCCTGCACGGAGTTCGCGGACATTTTGGTGCCGAGGACTGCCGCCCACTGCGAGCGTTACAGTAATCTTTTGATAGGAACTAATCGCCTTGAGCACATTAGAAATCTGCTCTGCAAGTTCATGCGTATGTGCCATAATAAGCACCTGTGTCTTCTTGAGGTCGGGGTCGACACGATTCACTGCGTTAATGCCAAAGGCGCCGGTCTTGCCGGTCCCGGACTGGGCCTGGCCAAGAACATCCCGGCCAGAGAGGAGCGGCTTAATCGCAAGGCCCTGAATCGCGGAGGGCTTTTCAAAGCCGTAGCTATAGACTCCGCGGAGAACATGTTCTTTGAGTCCCATTTCATCAAAGGTTGTGCAGGCGGGAAACTCTGCAAGTGCGGAAGATTCAGCTGTGTAGGTTGTTGTCATCGTGCATTCATTCGAGGGGTGCGCTTTAAGCGGTCAACTTTTGGCCCGTCCCTAGTTTCTCTGCATACAATAGATATGGGTAACAAGGCTCCTACAGGATCAAACCCAAACCCAAACCCAAACCCAAACCCAAACCCAGCCATCGGCCCGGGTGGCTTTCCTAAAAGCGGAGGTGTATTACTGCAAAGAAATGCAGTTGAAATTAGAATGAAGAAAGCTGAAGCTGAAGCCGCAGCCGCAGCCGCAGCCGCAGCCACAAAGCCCGTCACATCTGCTATGGGCGGCGGCCGCCGCTCACAGAAGCAGCGATCCAGGAAGCAGAAGAAGCAGCATAATCGTAAGAATCGCCGTT
>Ga0209084_1004019_pt1 | contig 10500 bp, 13 predicted proteins | sample C_130820_MF_Meta_FD_187309 | JGI IMG/M metagenome (GOLD analysis project Ga0209084, IMG submission 187309) | Freshwater microbial communities from Lake Croche, Canada to study carbon cycling - C_130820_MF_MetaG (SPAdes) (version 2) | ecosystem: Environmental > Aquatic > Freshwater > Lake... | reverse complement strand
CGCTTGCCCTTAGCACCAGCTTGTGCTAGCAAGCTACCCATACTACATGCCTGACCCATAACGATAGTCATAACATCGGGTTTGATAAATTGCATACAGTCATATATTGCCAGGCCGGCTGTAACTGCACCCCCGGGACTATTGATATAGATAGAGATATCTTTATCACCTTCACTTTCTAAGTAAAGTAATTGGGCGACAACTAGATTTGCCATTTGATCATGTACTTCACCTTCCAGCAAAATAACACGATCACGCAACATGCGGCTGTATATATCATACGCCCTTTCACCTTTGCTTGTTTGTTCTAAAACCATTGGGACTAGTGACATAAGATTCCTTAAAATAAAGTCTTATTTTACAGTAATCTCAATTAGAAGTCAAATGATTTTGGTTAGTTACTTATCCAATCTTTATTTTTATAGGGTTTACCGGATATAGCATATGGAAGATAACGAACCACTTTCTTTTTAACTCGTTTAATAATAACATGTTCATGGTCATGATTAAATGCCTTAAGGTACATTCTCCAACTATTATGTTTTCTTTGCATTTTTTTTTGGTCTTCATTTAAATAATTGATAACTTTGACAGTATCGTATTTAAATTTATCCATTAATTCACATGCTATATTATAACTATATGCATCTATTTCATCACTGTTTCCCAAATAAGATTGTTCTTCACGTTGTTCTGTTTTATCAGCATTGCTGGCATAATCAAGAAGAACTTTAAATTTTCTACGGCGATATTGACGCATATGAATTAATTCATGCATCACGGTGTTTGCTAAACTAACACAAGTACGATGATATCGTCTTGCTGGAATATTAATTTTATCTAAAGTATTATATACAATAACTAATTCAATTGAGTTTTTTTTAGTTTTATCCAACTCACTATAATAAGTTCCTCCAATCCAAACTAAATCCGTATTAACTTTGTTGTCTTTAATTTTTTTCAGTTTAATTGGAAAAGATTTTTGAATATGATTTCGTAATATACTATGAAATTTTGTAGTTGATAGCGGTAAATTTGTTATTTTTGGTGAAAGAGACCAAAAGTAGTTTACAAGTTCGTAGCGAGTTATTGATGACCAATCAAATTTTGCTCTACGTATTGCCACACTTTTCTCCTATTTTCGTTTAGTACGTGTTCCGATTTCTCTTGGCTTATTGACAGGATTAATAATATCTTTTGATGTAGATGCTAACTGGTCAACACCTGCACTTTTTTCTCGTTTGGTTCTGGTAGTAGATGTAGTCTGTTCTTTATCTTTTGCAACACCCGAGCCTTTATCAATTTTGAATGTATAGTTACCGTTTATGCCAGTACTATAATGTGTTTTATCTGATGATAGATAAACACCTTTAATACTTTTACTTGGATAAATTGTATCAAATTCTTGTAATGTCCATGTAGTACTTCCACTAGTTGCTTTGGTATACATTTGCACCAATGCACCATTGTTTAATATATCAGCAGCAGCAGAACTAAAATTTGTTTTATCATTAACTTCAGCCGCTGCTTTACTTGCTACTGCTGCTATTAAATGATAATATAAATTTACATTGTCCGGGTTAGTTATTGTGCGAGAATTTGCTAATTTTAATAAATTTTTACTAAGTCCCAATTGATTAAGGTTGTCTGCACTAACAGTACCTATTTTCTTAAATGCTCTAATCATTTCAGCATCATCTGGACTGATAATATCATATCTTACACCTAACATTAGTGGTGCGCCTGCTTGTCCAGCATTTTGTATTTCACGCAACAAGGTAACTATTTCTTTATGCTTTCGTAAGAATTTTGCACCATCCGGTGTTTGTTCTATTTTATCTATTTGATCAATTAAATTACCTGCACTAGCTGTAGCACCTTTGCCACCTTTTGTGCTAACTAAAATACTACCACCTTGGCTATTGGTTAAAATACTATCACTAAGTCCTGCTGTTTTACTAGCATCAAAACTAATCAATGTCTTTTGAAAGGTTCCACCTAAAAACTTGCTAGCTGCCTCACCGGCATTACCGGTATATTGACCTTTTTGTAATGCCATTGGTTGTAGTATTTCACAGAAGTAATCACGAAAGGCTGTAAAACTAATACCCTCCGGTGCAGTAAATGTCATGGGCAATGGTTGACCCATTGCGATATTATGTGCTACTACATACAATGGATTATCTGTTCCCAATTTAATAGCAAGTTGATTCATTATTTTTGGGATAGTTAAATCAATCTTTTCTGTTAATAAGTCTTGTGGACTTAATCCTGCATCTGTTTTTTCAGCAGCTTTGCCGCTTAATTTATAAATTGACCCATCTACTGTAACTGTATTTTTTATTGTATTATCAGCCGTTGCCGGTTTAACTTCTTGTAGATATTGCCCAATAACAAAAATATCAAACAAAACTAAAGCAAATCCACCTGATCGCCCGGAACGACTATTTTGCCATTGAATATCCGGAACTTGTTGTTCAATATCAGCTAAGGCTTGATCCATTTCTTCAGATGTATATTGTCCACCGCCTTCTGGAAAGAATTTAATATCATTAAATATAGCCTCTTCTCCGTTTTCATTTTTAAAAACATCGCCAGGTTTACGACCGGCTAAACCAGTACTTTCAGTTAATTGTTCAATAATATTAATAAATTCACGCATAGTTTAGTATTTATCTATAAAAAAAAATATAAAATTCTTGCCCGATATTAAATAGATGTGAAGGAGAAAATTATGATCAAATTTCTAAAAAGTCTATTCGGGATTGAATCCCCGGCCCCGATAGCAACATCTGCACCAGCAGCAAAACTTGAACCATTAGTTAATACAGTGCCTTATAAAGTTCCCGAACCAGCAGCGGTGACACCGATTCCATTGGTAGTTGAAGCGGCACCGGTTGTAGTAGCTGAAAAAGCACCCGTACAAGCAAAAGCTACAGCAAAGCCTAAGGCTGCTGCAATGAAGGCACCTGCAAAAGCCAAAGCTCCAACTAAGCCCAAAGCACCTGTCACACCAAAGAAGCCTAAGATTAGTATTGCCAAGTAATGAATACGATAGGGTTTGACCTAATTAGTGATTTGAATTTATCCCCTGAGGATAGTTTCAATTGGGAAGGTAAAGCAACTAGTTTATACTGTATAATAGCAGGAAACATTAGTGCAGATTTACACACTATTAAGCAAACTCTGTTGCATTTATCTAAATTTTACCAGGGTATATTTTATACGTTTGGTTCATTAGAATATCAAAATACAAGTGATATAGTAAAAAGAACGAACGAAATTCGTAAAACCTGTCATACAGTTCGCAATTTAGCAATAATGCATCATCATGTAGTGGTTGTTGATGGTATAGCTGTTATAGGAGCAAATGGATGGTACGGAAATACTACATATGATGAAGAAACTGCAAGTATCATTGAAGTTCATCGTAATGAAGATATATTATACCTCAAAAATACAATTGAACGATTACAAAAACATTTAGATGTTAAAAACATTATAATTGTCTCTAACTCAGTTCCCGGAATAAATTTATATTTCGGGGAACATCCTGATACAATCGATATCCAACTTAATTTAAATATTGCTTTAGTTGCTGATACTGAGTCCAAAGTTTCACATTGGCTATATGGCACATATGGAAAAGTAGTTGACACTAATATAAATGATATCAACTACATTAACAATAGCAGTTTCAAAAGAAACCCCTATTGGGCTAAACGGGTGGAAATTAAAATTTAAGCGTCGGCTTCAACCTTGATTAGCAGCGGATAACCTTGACTACGGGCTTCTAGTGTAACCTCAATCCCACGCTGCTCGGCAATTTCATAAGGTAAAACAGCAACAACAGCACTACCTATATCATGAATGGTATCTGTAATTGTTTTTGCAGTATCTTGATTATATTGAAAGTAATCAATTAAACTACCTACGACAAATTCCATACTAGTTACATTATCATTGATATAAATGATCTTGAACAACGGTGGTTCAGCTAATGCAAGGTTGGGTTTAATTTTTATTTTTGTTTCTGTTTTAGACATATTAGTTACCGGTAATAATTTATAAAATTGTGCAGCTTTTTGACTGCACAATGCTATTGTACTATTTATTTAGTAGTAATAGCAATTAATTTGGGCTTTTGTTCTTCTGGTACTTCACGTTTTAAGTGAACATTAAGAATACCCAACTCTAAATGAGCATTTACAATCTCAACGTGGTCCGCAAGTTTAAATTCACGACCGAAATCTCTTGCGCTAATTCCATGATGTAGATAGTTAATCTCAGGTAATTCTTCTTCCTTAATAGTATTAGTACCTTTAATAATCAAAGAGTTTTTCTCTTTTGTTATTGAAAGATTATCAAGACTAAATCCAGCTACAGCTAAACTGATTATATATTCATCCTCATTGATTTGGACAACATTATATGGGGGATAGTTTGTATTAGTTTGTTGAGAATGCATTCTATGCAAATCATCAAACATAGTATCAAAACCGATACCAAATTTGTGAAGTGATGGAATATCAAGGGAACGAAGGTGTAAAGTTTTTGTCATGTTATTTCTCCTTATAAGCAAATATGACTGTGTGAGCCCGACTATCGGCACTCACATATATTTATTCTATCAGAAATACGTAAAAAAATATACTATTTAGGTCAAAATAGTTTTTTGGGAAGACTTTGATCACGCAAGTATTTCTGCCATCTACGTTTAGCTAAACCATTATCAACTTTACGCTGTATTGAAGGTTTAACATATTGTTCACGGTCACGCAACTCCTGCAAAAGATTTTGGTCAGTGATCTTCTTTTTGAATTTACGTAATGCTTTTTCAACGTTTCCGTCAGTAACAATAACTTGTCTTCCTTTAATACTCATACTAGTGATTTTGGTTCTAAAACTTGCTCCCTTGTTATATTTATCTCTTTAATGTTATTTTCTCTGTATCTCTTTGTATTAAACATGTGTGGCATCAAAACCTTTTCTATTTCGGTGTGCAATCCACGTGCCCCTGTCTTTAGCTTTAAACAATTTTCAACTATTTGCTCTAATGCACTAGGAGTAAATGTTAACTTGATATCATCAATACTCAATAGATATTGGTACTGTTCAATATAGTTGTTTTTAACTTCAGACAACACCCGCAATAATTCTTCTTTATTCAAATCTTTAATACTAACAGTAGTAGTGAACCGTCCAATAAATTCAGGAATCATTCCATATCTAGTTAAGTCATCGGGCGTGACTTCAGATAAATCTCCTTCTACTTTTTTATCTTTAATCTCTGCCCCAAATCCAATTGTTGTGCCGTTTTTACGATTACCGATTAAATCTTTTAACCCAACAAATGCGCCGCCTGATATGAATAGAATGTTTTTTGTATCAATTGCCAGCATATCACCACCGGGGTGCTTCCTGCCACCGCCTGCTGGAATGCGACAAATAGTACCTTCAACTAATTTAAGCAATGCTTGTTGAACTCCCTCACCTGACACATCACGGGTAATACTCGCTGATTCACTTCTACGGGCAATCTTATCAATCTCATCAACAAATACAATGCCACGTTCAGCTAGTCTAGGATCACCACCGGCAGCATTAACCAACATACTAATCATTGATTCAACATCATCACCTACATAACCAGCTTCTGTCAAACTAGTAGCATCAGCAACAACAAAGGGCACTTTGAGATATTTTGCTACAGTCTTGGCAAGCAAAGTTTTACCTGAACCAGTTGGTCCAATCAATAATACATTGCCCTTTTGAATATCTAAATCCTTTGATGGATAGGTAATGCGTTTGTAGTGATTGGCAATAGCAACACTTAATACAGTTTTAGCATTATCTTGACCAACTACGTGAACATCTAAGTATTCTTTAATACTTGAAGGATCATACTTGATTTCTTCTTCTTTGGGTTTAGCGTCAACTACTAAACTTTCATCCTCAATAAGTTGAGTACATAGTTCAATACATTCGCTGCAAATTGCAACATCTTCGCCTACGATAAGTTTTTTAACTTTATCTTTATGCGTATTACAAAAAGAACAATAGATTAGTTTATTTTCTGAGGTCATATATTAATTTATCTTTTTGTAGTTTGTTGGTTATTTTTACCAACGACATGTACTCTCTGGTACCACAGACACTTGAATTTTATTCGCTCGTTGAACAACGTAGTTGTGACTTTGGTTAATTGTAGCACGTAGTACACCGGATTCAAATTCATTACCATAAAGTGTTAAAACTTTTGGTTCTCCAATTCCATAAAAACTTTTTTTACGACCGTTTACTGAGTCAGGGACATAACAAGTCTGATACAACATTGAACCCGCACTATCTGAAATCTCTAGCATTATGCGAACCTCATTATTACCTAGCATTGCATCTTTGATTTTATTCAATGTGGGTACATCGTTGAACTTATAAAAATTTTTACTGCCAAATAACAAATCTTTAGGATTCTTTGCCATAATGATTACATTACTTGGGGCAAGATTTAGAAAGCCAATTAATCCAACCTTATCCTCAAGCAATGTCATAGCTTCATTCATTGATGAAATATAGTCATAGTTCCATTTTAATGAATACGGTACGCTGATAACTGCATTGCGATAACTATCAACGCTTAATGTAAAGGGGTTTTGTTCAACAATAAAAGCATTCTTGGGATAGGTACTTAAAATCATATCAAGCATTCTATCACCCTTTTCTTTACTATCTACAAAAGTGTTTAGTGCAGCACTTGCTCGTTCACCATTGATTCCTTGAGTAGTTTGACCTGTATTAAGAACTTGATTAAGCAGCTTACTTTCAGAGACTAATACATCCAGTGTGATTTTGATGGTAGAACCGTTTTGATTAATATTAATGATTTTGAAATCATCAACAAATCCTGCGCTAAACAATGATATATTATCTTTGGTTAATTTATCATTAGTAGCTTGTCGCTCACTTAGAACAATTGCCCCTGCTCGTTGTTGCACAGCAGTACGGAAAGCATTTTCTTTTGCTTGCTCAACGGTAGAGCCTTCACCAGAAACACGAATGTATTTGTTGTCAGCTACCGCAATATTTGTAAACAAAAAACATGTTAGTAAACAAAGTAGTTTCAGCATGTTTAATTGCCGAATTTTTTACGCAATGTTTCGGCTGCACTTTCGCTATCTTTATCCCAGCGAATAGTAACTAATACTTCTTGATTACCGACCACTTCCTCTTTGATTTTCATAAATCCTTTAAGGATGGCTCGTGAATTAGTGCGAATGGTTTCAGTAAGGTTATGTATAGTTTCGTTACTGTTTTCACGCAAACTAATACTAGCAGCTTCCTTGTCAGACATTTCTACTGTCCCGCTATCATTGTTACCTGATTTAACTTTATCATTTGCTTTTTCAAGATTCTTAGCAAGAGTAGAGGTTACTTTAGTAGTAGAAATATCTTTGGAAATGAATTCTGAAACATTTGCATTGGCTCGCATTTCAGCAACAATTAATGCAGTCTTGCGATTGTTTGCAGTATTACCAAATGATGTAGCAGTCGCAGTGGATTCAATAGCAACCACTTCACATTCGTTTTTTCTAAAAATATGCCAGGTGCAACTAGTTTCAATTTTAATTTTTTCACCAGCGAATGAGGTAGCAAGTTTCTGTGTTTTAACAGGACCTTCCCCTTCATTTTTTGTTGAGGCGCAACCTGTAACTGCGATAGCAATCGCAATAGCTGCAAGTTTAAGTTTCATGGATGACTCCAATTAGTTATTAATAATAGTATTATATATTAAATTGGAATTAATTTCAAGACTTTTTGGTCAAGTATTCTTCAATTTGTTGTTTTTCAATTTCGGACAATAACTCAATATCATATTCACCGCTTTCAATTTTTTGAACCAAATACTTGATATATTCTTGATCGTACAGATAACTAGTTGATTGTTCTTTGTTAATAACAATCCATCTAGTGCCATCAAATTTATAAACCTTATTGGGTAAGGAATCCACACGTACAAAAGTATCACCTTTACTCGCAATAACTGGAAATGTTGTTCCAAAACTTGTTTTAGTTTCTTTGCCCAAAACAATATCGGGGCGCATACCCAATAATACATCTTTATGCATATGTTTACCGTCAAACATTACATAACCACCATCCAATTCCTGATAAGGAATAGTGTTGGCTGTAATTTGATCAGGTAATTCAATTTTGGGTATCTTAAAGTCGGGACCAGTTTGTACCCATTCTCCTTCAACTTTAATCCCTTCAAAGTTTGGAGCATCATCAATGATTGGCTTGGGTAGTTTTATTTCCATGGGTTCTACACCCTTTGTATTATCAAATACATCACACTCTTTATTTGGGCAGAACGGACCAATACCAGGAGCATCAATTAAAGGTGTGCCGCACTTATAGCAAGGTGCTAATGTAGTATCACCTACCTCTGGTTTATATACTAGAGGACCAACTGATTCAACTCCGGGCGGTGTATGACTACCCCGCCGGGCAAATAAGTATGGATGATCTTTAATGTCAAATTCTTTTTCTGTCTGTTCTTTAATTTGGGTTATCTGATCATCAGTTAGCGGACCATCATCTGGTTCGTATTCTGGTTCTGGATCAGGTTTTTTATAACCAGCTTCTGAAATCTTTTCTGTTTCTTCTACTACTGGTTCTTCTTTATCCCAGTCTTTACTTGCATTAGCTGCTAGTACAAGTGCAATAGCAAGCGGGTCAAATACAATGACAAGTAAAATAATAACCCAACGTACTGCACGTTCTAAAATGTTAGCATCAGGATTATCCCCATATAGTAATGCTGCTATATATTTTATCGGACCTACTTCTGCTTCAACCTTGCGTACTTCGGCGGCAATAGGCGCACGGGCATCGTTAAGTTCTGCAATAGACTTCTGCGACTGTAGTATTTCATTTTGAAGGCGAGTACGTTCTTTCTGCTGGGACTTACGCATAGCCACAGCTTTCTCGGCACCTTTTTCATCTGTTGAGCGGCCCAATACTTGGTCCACTCCCTCATCCATCTGTTTAAGTGCCTTACGGTTTGCTTCAATATTTTCTTTTTCGGTTTTAATTTTTTCATCATATATTGCTATCTTAGCTTGTACATCACCTGACGTAACACCTTGATCCATGTGTGCTTTACTCAAGAAGCCAAATATACCCATACTTGTAATTAATGCAATAGCTATTACGGCTGGCACTAAGTATAGTTTGAGTAGTAATCCAGCACGATGCCAATACTTACGCAACCAAACAGTTGCAGTAATCTTAGCAAGTTCAAGTGCTGAACCCATAATGATTACCGGGACAACGGCCCCGGCAAAGATAGTAGTTAAACCAATAATACTATACCATGCAGCGATAGCACTAAGGGTTAATGCTACTAATAAGGTGAGGTTGGAAAAACTGAATATTCTTTTAAGCATTTTGTATTTAGTCTAAAATAGACCACCTAAATAGTCATTCAAATAACTGACCGTATATTTCAATAAATTGTTGATAATTTAATATTAATTTTTGCGGAATGCCAGGACCTTGATAAGCCAAATAAGTAACACTAGAACCTCCCCGATGTTCATCTACTTCTCTTACTTGGATTATCTCTATCTTGTTTCCATCTTCAAATGTATATGATCTACCCACTAGTGGATGTGTCATATCGCATAACCAAGCACTTGATAGATCAATTGATCTAGTTCTGTTTGATAATCGTTATTACCTTGTCTACGCTTCAACCAAATTGTTTCTAACAATTCTTTAGCATCAAACGACCCTTCATTTGAAGGCATTTCCCCACGGGATTCTAATTCTTCAATTAGATCACTAGTATCAAAATCGCTAAGATTAACATCTACTTCAACTTCTGCGGTAATATATGGCATATCAATCCTTATTTCTTGTTGTGATAAACATCAAACTGTGACCACTGGCCGCGCCAGTTATCATGCTCACTATCCATACCATAGTCATCAAGTTCGCCACCATCGTATATCAAACGATTTACAATTGAACTACCTTGAACATCCCATGTTGTGTATTTTAGTTTGCGAGGATCAAACTCTTCACCTTCAGTATCAATAGTAGTTTGAATACAACTGCCCTTGCCACCCTGTGTCCACATTACAAAGTAACCTTTACCCAAATATTCTGGATATAGTTCTTCTACTTCTTCTGTAGCATCCCAACGACTATCATTATCTCCGTGTGCTTCACTAATAAAACCATCTAAGGTGCCGTCATAAATTTCTTCACCACTTTCATCAGTGATAGTCATATGAGTGTCATCTTCATCAAAGCCCCAGAATGAATGAACGTCTTGGTACTCATAGTAAGCACTATCAAATTGTGCTTTCTTTGGTGTTTCATTCTCGTCATAATCATATGACTCATTCATGGCATCGGACAGATCATCTTCGTGATCCGCGTGACTCCAATATTCGTATTGTTGTTTACTGATCTTACCTACACCAATTTCAC
>Ga0209084_1004017_pt1 | contig 10502 bp, 24 predicted proteins | sample C_130820_MF_Meta_FD_187309 | JGI IMG/M metagenome (GOLD analysis project Ga0209084, IMG submission 187309) | Freshwater microbial communities from Lake Croche, Canada to study carbon cycling - C_130820_MF_MetaG (SPAdes) (version 2) | ecosystem: Environmental > Aquatic > Freshwater > Lake... | reverse complement strand
GGAGGTTAAGTAACAAACAGGGCAGGCTCTAAGGGGCTTGCCCTTCTTTGTGCCTAGATGCCTAGGCTGAGTGCCGTCTAGATGACCTGAGGATGCCCTAGGAGGCTCTTTGATTCAGGGGGTGACCTAGGGCTAGGGCTGGAATCAAGAGGTCTCAGAATCAATCCTACGAGCCGCCTGAAGACCTTCCCTATTGTTCGGCTATAGAATCCAGTTATATGTAACCTGTCAACTTTATTCTGACACAAAAAGGGGGAAGAGGTTCTTAGTCTCTCCCCCCATAGAAGCCTACCACGGCTTCTTTACTAGCCACGCAACGCAGGGGTTACCCCCTGTGAAAGGGTTAGAAGGTCTTCTTGGTGATGATGACGAACTCGTCTCCATCCTTAACCAGCCGCACTCGCCAGCCAGAGCCAGCGACCTTGGTCGTGTTCTGATACCAGCGGATAGCCTTGACTGGGTCGTTAGAGGCAAAGCAACCCTCATAGGTAGCCTTAGGGTTTCGGGACTCCTCCACCCTGAACACGGACTTAGCCGTGTAGAGGATGGACTTGTCGAACAGGGTGACCCTGTGTGCTTCCATAGTCTTAGACGATGGGCTTGACTTCAACAGGGGCGAACAGGTCAGCCGCTTCCTGCTTAGCGAGGGCTTCCATATCGAACTCAGACTTGGTGAACAACTTGGTCGAGTCAATGTTCGCCCAGTTGCAGACCTCGTAGAACGAGTAGGACTTCTCGCTGGAGTAGGGCGAGGCGTCAGCCTTGGTCTTCTTGAACCAGAGGAGGGTCTCGATAGCCGTGTCAAAGACAGGGCTGGTGGTGACGCTGGTCTTTGCCTCATAAGAGACATAAGAAGACACAACGAAGTATTTTTCGATTTTCATATTATGCGTGTGGGTGAGAAAGGGAATGTATTACTATTGAGGTGAGAGGCAAGAACTATTTTCAGAAATCTTCACCCTCTTCAGGGAGGTTAGCGAGGTACTCGCAGAGTTCAAAGTTCTCGTTCAGGTTGTCGAGGATGGAGTCCTCCAGAGCCTTGAGGTCGCTCTTGGTCAAGCCCTGAGCGTCCTTGTCGGTCTTCACGATGGTAGTCCAGTCCGTAATCTTTAGGCGAGTGAAGCAGGCGAAAAGAGAAGAGGGGTCACCAGTCTCGCCAGAGGATTGCTCCTCCAGTTCGTACTTAGCGTAACCGCTGACTTTGAGTTCCCTGCCGTTGACCTCGATTTCGAGGTTCTCGATAGGGAAGGAATGTTCTGGTGTGTTGCGAGGCATAGGACTGGTAATGTAATACGATTTGCTTCTGGGTCAAGCGTTGAAATAGACTTTCTTAAAGTTTGTTTCCTAGGGTGCGAGTCAGGTAACTGTCCTGATTGAGCGTCTGGCACACAGTCTCAGCGAGGTGAGCCTTAACTTCCTCAGAATTAACATAGCCAAATCTGCCGAGAGCATCATAGAGTTCAGCGGATTCAAATGCCGCCTGCTTGCCGTCTTCTTCATAATCCTCGACTTTATAAAAAGCCAAGCCGTTGGTGAGGAAATCTAATCCCTCGTGCCTGATGTTCAGATTTCTAAATCTGTAGGTGTTCATACGGACAGGCAGTATTCACAAGTGTGTTACTGTGTCAAGTCTTTTTGTTCAAGGGGCTTGATGTCTATGATGTCCCCCTTGAGCATAGCATTGATGTCCTCGTGGCTAACCTTAAGGCGATGCTCCACGATGACTGTCGGGGCATCCTGTAGGGCTAGAACCTTGTCGGTAAGGATAGCCAGCGTCAAAGCCAGTTGCCCTGCTGGAATGTTCTCAATCTCTTCCAGTAGCCGTGAAGAGCCACGAGAGACCACCTGTGACAGCGTCAGAGCCGTCTCCTTCTTCCAGTTAGCCAGTTGGAGTCCTTGCCCATCTTCAAGACCCTTGCGGATAGCCAATACAGCGTGTTTCGTTACGCCAGTCTCAGCGACCACAGCATTAGTTCCAGTACCATCCTTCAGTAGTTCAACTACTTTGGCTTTCTTGACCTTGTCCATATTCTTTCCAGTAGTGCATTCAGAGGGGTTAGTGCTAAGGCGTTCCTTAGAAGACTCGTATTCCATATAGACTCTCTATCCGTGTTGACAAGGCATTGCAAGCATTAAAATTGCTGGTATGGAACTCATCTTTTTTCTCACATTTGCGGGGGTAGCCTTCCTCGTAGCAACCACAGTATTCGCTGTTTTCGGAGCGATTATCGTATCTTTCTTCAAGAAATGAGAATCAAGATTAAGGATATCCCTGCCCTGCGTGACAAGATTGCTGTGTCCCAGAATGGAAACTGCTGGCTATGCAAGATAGACTTGAGGTGCGTGACCGCCTGCCTTGACCACGACCACGAGACTGGTCTTATCCGTGGAGTGCTGTGCCAGAACTGCAATGGCATTGAGGGGAAGATTAGTAACCTCGCTCGCAGAGCCAAGCGTCAGAGAACCAAGGCTGAGTTCGTAGCAAGTGTTCTTGCTTACTGGGCTTGCTTTGAGGAAGCCGCCAGAATGGAAATCCACCCGACCCATAAGACCGCAGATGAGAAGAGATTGAGACGGAATAAGAAAGCGAAAGAAAGACGAAAGAAGGGTTGACAGAATGTGTTACAGGGGTTTACTCCCCTGTGATGACTACTACATCCTCCAATGGCTCAGACCCAGCGTTCCTCGCTGGGATTGCTGACGCTGACTATCGCAACGCAACTGGTCTGGCACAGTCCTCCCTCAAGGAGTTCCTCGTCAGCCCTGCTCACTACCTCGCCAGCACGGAGGTCAAGAAAGAGCCGACCAAGGCAATGCTGTTCGGTACTGCCTTCCACGCTGAGATGCTTCAGGCTGACCCCAGCCTGTTCTATGCCGTGAAGGAGAAGGTGGATGGTCGCACTAAGGAGGGAAAAGCATACAACGAGTCCTTTGCCATTGAGAATGCTGGCAAGGTCATCATTGACTCTGATGAGTTCGCCACGCTCAAGGCGATGAAGGCTAGCGTGATGGCTCATCCTCTGGCTTCTAGCCTCATCAAGGCTCTGACGCACAAGGAGGTCGCTGTGTTCGGAACGAGCCGTCCTGCTGGTGGTGAAGTCCGTCTCAAGGGAATGATTGATGGCTACTCGGCTACGGATGGTTTTGCTCTGGACTTCAAGACGGCTGAAGATGCCTCTCCTGCTGGCTTCCGTAAGGCAATCTGGGACAGGCGTTATGATATTCAAGAAGTGCAGTATCGCTGGTTGCTTGATGCGAACGGAAAGGTCTGCAATGAGTTCTATTTCATCGCTGTAGAAAAGGTCGCTCCGTTTGCTGTTGGTGTTTATACTATCTCCAAGCACAGCCGTGATAAGACCACGCAACTCTGGGAGAACTCCATCCACGAGTTCGCTCTCTGTCAGTCCTCTGGTAAGTACCCTGCTTACTCTGACTCCTCTGTTGAGGTGAATCTGTGAGCGAGCCTAAGTTCACAGGCGTGTGGATTCCAGCCGCCATCTTCCAGACTCCCAGCATCAGCATCACCGCTAAGGTGGTGTATGGTGTCTTGGAGAGTCTTGACAATGACGCAGGGTGCTTTGCCTCTAACGCCTACCTGTCCAAGCACCTTGGTCTGGAGGAGCGTCAGGTACGCAACCTCCTTGCTGACCTTGAGGCGGCAGGTCTCATCACTCGCAACGAGGAGGCTGGTCGCAGAATCATCCGCACCATTGAGAGGGCGGCTGTGGTCAAGGCTCTGACCAAGGGTGGCAATAAATTACCTAGGGGGCGGCAAGAAATTGCCGAGGGGGGCGGCAAGAAATTGCCTACATATAACAAAGAAGATAATAAAGGAGATAAAGATACAGTCCAACAGCAGATGTGGATTGTTCGTTTGCCTTTTGGTTCTGATGCTTTCATTGCTTCTTGGAAGTCTTGGGTAGCCTATCGTAAGGAGATGAAGAAGAAACTCACCGACTCCAGCGTACAGGCTCAGTTCAAGGAGTTCGCTCTCTGGGGTGAACAGAAGTCCACGGAGGCTATCGAGCAGTCCATCAAGCAGGGCTGGCAGGGTCTCTTTGAGCCTAATAAAAAGAATGGTGCTAAGGCATCAAAGGCATTGACATCTGAAGACCACTCCGCATTCTAATCCTATGTCTCAAGATATCGCCTGTCATTGTGGTAAGCGTGGTGCGTTGTTCGCTAAGGATGACCACTCCCTTGTCCGTTACCATCGTTGCCGTGACCACCTCGACCAAGAGCGTGTGATGGCTGAGGGGCTGACAGACTCTACTGTCCCCCCTGCGATGCCTGCCCTCTTCAGGGACACGGAGGTATCAAGGCTTCACCCAAGCATTCAAAAGGCTGTAGAGTGGAAGCCAGAGGGTGACAAGAGTGGTCTCCTGCTCCACGGCACGACTGGGATTGGCAAGACACGAGCCATCTGGGAAATCATCCGCAAGCAATGGGTTGAGTCGGCTAAGCGTGACCGCCAGTTGGCTTACCAGTTCCTTACTATGCGTAAGATTGAGGGTATGATTGAGAAGGGCTTTGATGACCGCCAACACGCACGGATGCTGGAGGGGCTGATTGAACTGCCGTTCCTAATCATTGACGACTTTGGCAAGGAGCGTCTGACCCAGCGTATGGCTTCAGACCTGTTTGCTATCATTGACGAGCGTTCTACTGCCAAGCGTCCTACAATTATCTCCACGAATTATAACGGCACTACCCTGCTGGAGCGATTTGATAGCCGTGATGTGGAGACAGGCAAGGCTATGATTCGCAGACTCAAGGACTATTACCAGATGGCTGGAATGGCTGAAAAGAAAGTTTGAACTATTTCACTTTTCCGCTTGCATCGTATTACCATTCCCATTTTATCCGACTCTATGAAGCACCTACTCAGCCTGCTGGCTCTCTGTTCCTTTGCCTCCGCTAAGCCTGCGGAAATTATCTCAGAGAAGTTCTTGGACTCTGTCGCAATGATTGAGTCTGGATTCAATCCTCTTGCCGTAGGGGATAAGGGGAAGGCTCTTGGGGCTTACCAGTTGCACGAGGACGCTTGGATTGATGCCTGTAAGTGGATGGAGATTAATGACAATGGTCAGTTTAAGGAAGGCTACTCTTGGCTGACTGGTCATATCACAGACCAATGGAAGACACGAGCCAAGGACGCTGTCATTTCTCGCATCGTTGCCAAACAATACTTCCTTCTCTTGAATCACCGATTCCAGAAGCGTGGCATTAATCCTACCGACATCCAACTCTATATGGCTTACAACTTAGGGTTCGGTGGTGCGGCTATGGCTAACTTTAATCCTGATTCTCCTTGCCTCTCTGACGCTCGTCATTGCATCCTCAAGCGAGCCAATATTATTCTCTCCCGATGAAAACCAAAACCAAACGCCTTTCCAGAACCTCTGAAGATATGCTTACAGTTCGCCTTTCCAATAAACTTCTCAAGTCAATCACAAAGATTGCAAAAAATACTGCTATGACTCGTTCTGATTTTGTTAGAACTATTATGCAGAAAGAAGTTGACACCCATCCCCTTTCGTAATACCTTACTCCTATGTCCGACCACTCCTATTCTACTTTCTCCGACTCTCTTTTTAACCCCACCTCTATGAACCGCAATACACCTGAACAGCAAACTGAACTCAACATCGCTCTGGTCAATGCTCTCTCCGAGACGCAGGACATCATTGCTGACTCGACTAATCCCTTCCATAAGAATTTCTATGCGAGCCTATCCAAGCATCTTGAAACCCTCAAGCCTATCTTTAAGAAGCACGGACTTGCAGTCCTCCAGTTCCCTATCGGAAGCGAGGGTGCTGTCGGAGTTCGTACCATCCTCATCCACTCCTCTGGTGGCTCTGTTGAGGCAGATGCTCTCATTCCTGCTGACAAGGAAATGTCTGGTCAGGACGCTGGGTCTATCTATTCTTATCTCCGCAGGTATGCTCTGGCTTCTGTGGCTGGCGTGGCTACTGAAGACTGCGATGCAGAGACTAATCGTCTGGCTAAGTCTGGCTCTAAGCCGAGTGCCTATGTTGCAAAGCCTGTGGCTCGCCCTGCTCAAGGTGTGACTGTTAATCCTGCTAAGCCTGCTCCTCTTGGTTTCGTGGCTGTCGCTCCCTTTGGTGACCGCAAGGGTACGCCTCTCAGCGACCTCCCTCTGTCTGAAGCCAATCGTGACATCAAGTTCGGTGACCTCAGTTACTTTGCTACCCGCTGGACTCCCAAGCCTTTTGGTGACAATCTGACTGTCTCTGCCAAGGATGCCAACACCAAGGCTGAGGCTGTCCGTCTCTGGAACGCCTCTCAGAACCCCTCTGCCGCCCCTGCTGAGGTCGCTGAAGATGCCATCCCCTTCTAACCCTCACCCATCATACCTATGACCCTCACCGCCAAGCCCTATAACAACTCGCAGTACATCGTTCTCAGCGATGGTCGAGTCGCTCGTCTCCTGAAGCCGACTAAGATTCACAACCAGACCTACATCAATCTCATCATCGACAAGAAGATGAAGCGTGTGAACACCGCCACGCTGATGCAGGTTCTGTTCCCTGAGGATGGAGTACGAGCCTAAGTCTAAGGGAGTCTCCTACCTCAGACACGCAATCATCGCACAGAAGAAACGCCCTAACAGCAAATTCGTAACCATACCTATGAAACAAGCAGAGGAAATCATCACCCAGTCTGCTGACTTCAAGTCAGTTCAGGGACAGTTTGTGGCAACGCAGAACTCTGTTAGGGCGGCTTCCTTGATGCTGTGTATCCCCGCTAAGGAACTCTGTGAGCGTCTGAATGCTCCGACCCCATCAAACCTGCTCAACGACCTTGCAGAGGCTCGCAATAGGCTTTCAGTCCTACAGCGTGTAGGTGACCGCTTAGCCCTGCAAAGTGACAACGCTGGCACAGCCTCTGACTGGAACAACGCTCGCCAACTCTGATGAAACTAAACAAAAAAGGGGTGAAGCAATTCCCTGACAACATCATAGACGATGAAAAGTTTGTCTATAAGACTGCTACAATCCAAGATACTAAAACTATCTGGAAGAATCTGAAGAAGTGCAGAGGCAATGCTTTTGTGTTTAAACTTACTCCTCCGTGGCAGGGTCACGAGTATGTTCTAGAGTCTACACTTCCTTCTGAGATGATGTACTTTAAGTGCGACAAGCACGGAAAGGTAAAGGACTTCACAGACCTTTCTCTTAACCTTGAAACAGAGGGCTATGAAATTCTATGAGTGACTTACTTCCTATCTATCGTCTGGCTCTTGTTGAGAACCTTACTGCTAAGCAGGCAGGGGCTAAGTACAACTGCCGTCACGACTGTCTGTCTAAGTGCAAGACACGCTATGGTCTTCCATCATTACGCAGTGAATGGGATGCTGGAGTCGAGGAGCAAATGGAAAAGATGAATGACACGCAGTTGCTCTCTTATCATAAGGCTCTTGGGACTCCAAAAAATGTACGCTCTATCCGTGAGCATCGCATCTGCAAACTAATCCTAGAGAGACGCAATCTTAAGTGACCAACAAAAATTCTTATTGCCGAGTCCGTGCTACAGGACTTGAGCCTGTGAACAAACGCATTGCTCTTGTCGGAAGATTTAAGAATGCATATCAGATTGCAGATAAGAAACTTGCTAGTTATAAAGCACGATGGGCAATCCTCTTTACAAAGCCTCTGAACAAATGGACACCCCATCTATAATTTTTTACGAACATAACTTTGATGACTCTATTAAAACGAGTCTCGTAAAGAATGTTTTAAACCTAGGCAACGAGTGTCGTGCTTGGCATCAGAAGTGCGTTCAGTTAGAAGCCGAGGTCGAAAGGCTCAACAACTTAATCATCTCTGGTGGTGCTGTTAATCCTGACGCATCAGTCTACATCGAATGATTCACGAGTTCCGCAACCCTATCCCTGTGCATACTGATATCGGCTATGGCTGGCTGATGTATGTGCGTGACGGAGGAACTTTCAGCAACGATATTTTTGCTGTTGTGTTGGAGAAGGATGGAGTCATTCGTCATATGCGTACCGACCAATTCAAGGTTCTACAGAATCCCACTTTCGATATCACCAATGAGCAAACTAATTAAATTCTGTGCGGTGGGAGACAACCACGGAGATATGGTGGACAAGGATGTTGCATCCGAGTTCTTCAAGTTTCTAAAATGGTTTGACCCAGACGAGGTCGTTCACCTAGGTGACAACTGGGATTTTAGAAGTATCAGGCGTGGTGCTGGTCGTAAAGAAGAAGATGAGTCGCTGGTTGCTGATGTGAAGGCTGGTAAAGATTTCATCAGCCGTGTGCAACCTACTATATTCTTAAACGGGAACCACGATGACCGCCTTGACCAAATCATACACGGCTCTACTAGTGGAATGATGGTGGACTACTGCCACGACCTAAAAAGCGATATCCATAACCATCTCAAGAAGAATGGTTGTAAGAAGATTTACGATTACCACGCTGAGGATGGCGTACACACCCTTGGCAAGGTCAAGTTCGTACACGGATATACCTGCGGCACTCGTGCTGTGGAGGAACACGCTATCCATTACGCAGAGCCTCAGGGTGCTGTTATTATTGGTCACCTGCATTCTATCCAGCAGACCAATGCAAAGAAGCACGGAGGGGCTGTTGGCTTCTCTGGCGGCTGTCTATGCGTCAAGACAATGGACTACAGTAAGAACCGCCTAGCCACCAGCAAATGGGGGTCAGGCTGGACTTATGGGTTCGTCCAAGGCAATGACTGGAAGGTCTGGCAGGCTCACCGAGTCGGCAAGAAATTTATCTACTCTATCAAAGGACTATGAACAACAAAGACCTAAAGGCTATGGAGAAACTGTTTGGTAAGGCTGTATGTGAGAAGCCAGACAAAGGTTTCTATACACGCAGGGAGATTCAGAAGTTGTGGAATCTTTCTGAGCCTATCATTTCTCGTAAACTTAATGTGGCACTCAAACTTAATCTACTTGAAGTGCGTATGTATCGAGTGAAGTCTGGTATGGTCACTCGCCCTATTCCTCACTACCGAATCCTCACCAAGTAACTCTATGACCAACGCTGAAAAACTCCAAGAATTCCTTACGAACTTTGACGAGAACATTGTCATCGCTGAGGGTTGTGAACACGCCTTCATTGGTGTGTCCAACACGCCAGAGGGTTATCGTGCCGTGTACTCCACGGAGCGTATCATCTCCAGCATAATGGAAGAAGATATGATGGGCTTTGATGAGGCTGAAGAACATATGTACAACAACATCCTATCAAAAGATTACGATGGCAACGCCCCTCTGTTCGTAGATATTGTCCCAGATGAGTTCTGGAAGGATGACACAACCGAGTTAGGTGACCGTACTATCTGATGGTCTCAGGTACTTGTAGGTCTTAGTGACTCCGATAACTAGGACATCAAGCAAGGCAAACCCCACGCCTGCACCTGCAATCCAAGGAAACCAAGGTGAGTCAAAAATCCACGCAGAGCCTACCGCTAGTCCACTTGCTAGCATCATAATAACCCCAGAGGCTTTGCGTGGTGAGAACGCTAGGAGAAAGACACCCGCAGTAAAGATAGCACCGCCTATACAACTGCACATCCAGAGAACCTTGTTCTTCACTTCCCTTTGCTTCTCCTTCTCCGCATTCTTTGCAATCTCGTTGGCGATTACGATTGCACTCTCCTGTTCCTCTACTACTGCCCACAACGCATTGGTCTCAGCATCTACCTTAGACGCTTTTTCTTTGTCTTCCTTGACCGCCTTGTGGTCGTTTGACTTAACCATTGCTCTAAAGGATTCGACCTTCTCGACTGACGGCTTGCTGATTCCGCTGAGCCTGACGATTTGCCCTTCAACGAGTTCTCTACCCACTCCAGCAGGAAGGGTAGGAGCGACAGCAGTAAGGGCAGAACCCGCTTCAGAAACGATGGCTTCGACTTTGTCAATGTAGGTATCCTTATCTTTGTTGATGATGATGACTGGCTTATCTGTAGGGACTGTTGTGCAACCCGCTAAGGTTACAAACACAAATAGCATTGTCAGGCTTTGTAAACTCATTTGGTCTTCTGGATGAACTTGCGTCTTGCCCAGTTGAACAACTCTGGAGCAATAGAGCCAGAGATACTGCACAGGACGCTCTTGTAGAAAGGGTCGATGTCCGTGTTGCCTAGGGAGAAGTAACAGATGATGCCAACGATAGCACCCGCAAGCACCATCCTTGACCATCTCATAACCTCGTACTTTTCGTCCGTAAGTATAAGCCTAGCCAACATACCAAGACCACCAAGGACGGCAAAGAGCCATCCTGTCTTTTTGAACTGCTCAATCAGAGCGTCAAATGATTGATGGTCTTGGTTCATTGCTTAGGCTCAGCCCTTTGGACTCTCCGCTTGGCAGATTCTAGGTCTTCATAGATGCCCATCATTGTCTTGTTAGGATTGTATACCTTGAACTTGTCAGCCTGTACCATAATCATCCAACCGATGCCATTGCTATAGATGTT
>Ga0209084_1004008_pt1 | contig 10517 bp, 30 predicted proteins | sample C_130820_MF_Meta_FD_187309 | JGI IMG/M metagenome (GOLD analysis project Ga0209084, IMG submission 187309) | Freshwater microbial communities from Lake Croche, Canada to study carbon cycling - C_130820_MF_MetaG (SPAdes) (version 2) | ecosystem: Environmental > Aquatic > Freshwater > Lake... | reverse complement strand
TTGAAGTACATGATCTTTCCACAGTACTTGTCGTTGGTGGCAAAGATGTACTCACCTCCCCAACCCTTTTCTACAATTCCTTCAAGCCTCATAATCTAACCACTCATAAACATTTAACCATTTACGCTTGCCCACAGTACTTTTTAAATGTCTGAGGTCTGCACAGGTTTTAGTACGCATACGTTGTTGTTCCACCATTGGAATAGGCTCCAACTCTATGGGTACTCCTTCTTGTTCTGCTATGTATTCTGCTATGTCCAGGAAACTATGTGCAAGTCCTGCACCACAGTTCCATATACCACTGCCATTTACAGTTTTAATAAAATCAACATGTAGACGGCAAACATCGCCTACATAGGTCCAGTCACGTTTGATGTGTTCAGCACCCTCCCAAACGGTTACCTTGCCCTGCTTACGTGCTTGTTGCCGCCATTTATATACGGCATTGGCACGGGCTCCACGTAGATGCATATACTTACCATAAACATTAAAGTAACGGAAGCCTTGTACATATATGTTGTTTATCTCTTGTTGGAACACCCACCGATCAAACAAATATTTGCTCCATGCATATGGAGTTTGTGGATTACATGGATCAGTTTCGGCAAAGTTGTTGGTGTTGCCGTATACACTACTGGTACTGGCATACTGTAAATTGACACCATGTGTGTTACATTCTTTGAACAGCCATTGACTGAACTCTAAATTTTGAACTAAGATTTTATCTACATCTGTGTCAGACATGTCAGCAACCGCACCTAAATGGATTACCCAATCATATTCTATAATGTTAGGTAAGTCGTGCGGATCGTATTCCCAGCCGTCTACTTGCCATCCTTCTTCCTGTGCAAGACATGCCATCATGTTACGGCCAATAAAACCTTTGTGTCCTGTTACAAGTATTTTCATTTACATCATCCATTCATCATGCGGGCAAGGCCCACACTATCTATCGTGACTAGCAGTACGTAGTTAGCGAGCATGCCAAACGATTTCCTACTATAACAAGCCCAACCGTACATAATGCACTGACAAATAAAAATAGGATACAAGATAATAAGAGGCGGAGTGGGTACAGTGAGTGCCATAGTGAGCGAACATCCGATACTAAGAACCCAAGCCGTAACTTCCACGATAAAACGAAGAGGGTAAACTTTATAGTCATGTTTGATCCAGTCTATAGTTGGTTTAAGGAATTCTGCTATCATCTTATAGTTATAAAAAAAGGCTCCCTCAGGAGCCTAATTTAGGGCTAGTTTAGATTAAACTAAACCAAGGCTCATGGCCTTGTAACCGGCTGCAACGATTGCACGGCTTGGCTTGCCAATAACATACTCAGTAACTTTAACGCCATTACCTGCAACACGTTGGTTGCCATAAACTGCATAACCGCTTTGACGGATACGGCTTACTTCAGCACTCATGTTCTTGATGCTGAAACGCTTTGCTGCCTGAGCGGCAGTAATTGACTCACCGTTGTAAAGAGCGGTGAATAGCTTGAATGTCTTTGTTTCTGGATTGAAATGTTTCATGTTGTTTTCCTTTAAGTTTTACTAGTATCAACTAGTTAGACTTAGTATATAACAAGTACAAGCTAAGATCAAGTAGATTGAGCATCTTGTGTTAGTTCAGGATGCCAAAACTTCTTGCCAGGGAATCGTTTGGCCGCCAGTGTCATAACTTGATGCAAATCGCTTGCCTGTGCAAGGAACTCACCAGTTGCTTTATTGTACGCATAAACTGCATCATTGACCTGTTCTGTTTTGACTTCAATCGCTCCCGGAATAACTGTATCAGTTTCTTCCTCATTGATCTGTTTGACCTGTTGCAATAGTTTGATCATGCTATCAGGATCAGCACTGATCTTGTGCAGGAATTTGAGTTGTGCATAATGTTTCCCCAACCAAAATGCAATACCAAAGCCAACGATTATCCAAATTGTGTCATTATCCATAATATTCTTCTTAAATGATTTTACCAAGGCCTGCGTAGATCAGTTGATCCAATTCCAATTGATAGTCTTGTCCTATTCTACGTTTTTCGTAAATTGTTCTCAGCATATCTTTACCATCGCCATACTCAGCAGAGCCAGAGCCGCGACTTTCCAATTCTTCAATCAGATCATCTGTATCAAAGTCTCCGAGATCAACATCAACTTCTACTTCTGTGTAAATTGTTTTTATCATTGTACTGCTCCTACGTGCTTTATATATTTAAACAAATCTCGTTTATTCTTTGGTTCCCAATTCTTGCCGTCTTTGCCGCACTTTTCCGGTTCGGATAAAAATGCTGTTCCTCGAGCCACAGCACATCGATCATAGTAAGCCTTGTGTTTCTGTGGGCCAGTCACTGGATCTATCTTTATTTCTTTTGTATGATAAGCCAATCGACATCGTAATGCAATGCCGGCCGGCAGAAAAAACTCATCCCAAGGTTTGAAACTGTGCTTACAGTCTTTACATAATACTTGTTCCATTAGTAAGTCTCCTTTACAACTGTAAATTCCTCTGCAGGCCATTTGGCTTTGAATTCATCTGTCTTTACATAATCATTAAAATCTTTAGCATTAAAGAACACTTTATGAAACTCTGTCTTAAATGAATTCTTTTTGGTTACTGTTAGGTAAACCGATTTAGCTTTGCCTGCCATTATGTTCCTTTGTTAGTTCGGCCAAGAAGAGAAACCGTTCGTAGGCCTGTCGAACAGTTGGGTTTGATAATAGTTTGTCTGCTTCGAGTTGCATGGCCTTGACACCAGCTTGGGCACAGTCATGCACACTGAGTCCGTTCAAAGTACAAAGTTCGTCACCAAATTCTTTGGCCAACTTTTCCCATGCTCGCTTTTGGCCAAGGGTAATAGGAGTTTGTTTAGGACGTAGCTCGCTGGCCTTGCTGATTGCTTTGCATATAGCATCTTCGGCCACACGGCCTGCGGCTATCATAGCCGCATAGTTAGGATCAATATTGAATCGTCGGCTAGTACCTCCCGGGTAACTCATTACCAAATGAGTGCCTTGAGTAAAACTGTCCATGAGGTCGTTGTCATACTCGGCAACTGGCACATATTTCCGTCCAATTTTTTCGTAGTAGATCTTTTTCATTCTACTACACCTTCCACACGTTTGCCTTCTTTAAGTGTACGCATTAGTTGTCTGTTGCGTTCCTTTTGTTCTGCGGCCATGCGTTTATCATCGTTGCTAAGTTTGTGCATGGCATCGTAATTACGACTCCACTCAACACCTTGTAGCCATGTGCGAACTTGTGCCAGTGTTCCAGTAAAGATTTCAGCATCACGACTGTACACTGGCAAACACTCATCAGCGGGAACAAGGCTAACCATATCATGATGTCCTGGATCCATCCAATTGCCAGCATGTTTAGGTGAGCCAAATTTAAAGCCAAGACTAATTACCTGTTTTTCAATCTTGCGAACTTCTTGAATTGTGTTCCAACCGCTCATGATGCTCTTTCTATCATTTAATTTGATAGCTAATTATAACAGCATTAGATCTTCTTGTCAACGTCGTTTCCCCACTTGAGAGTCCAAAATGAGTAATCTGCTCCTTTGAGCCAAGCCTGGACAGCATATTCAGTATGGTAGCTCAATGAATTGTTGTTGCGATGCCACATTGGAGTTTCAACACTACGCTCCATAACCCATTTGCCCATTTCACTTTCTTGCCATTCCCAAAGTGGCTGTGCGGCATACAGATCCGGGTCTTCTACGTCACCCATTTTAAATCTGTAAACGATAACTTTATGTATTTGATGAACCTTGTCATTTATTATCATTTTATCGTTTAATTGTATACCTTTAGCTTGAGCCAAATGTCCTTTATTGTACTGATAGTTTCTAAGATAGCTAGTCGTAGTGAAATCTCCATTTGGTAATTTGAGTATTGTGCTGTTCATAGTGCCAAATCAAATTGAATTGGTTCTGGCTCTTTGACTACAGGTTTTAATGGTAATGGAGGTGCGGTAATCAATCCGTTGGCCAATTGGCTGCGTTCATTGACATTCTTCTGTCCCAGCACAACAATACCATAATGTTTCTTATCCTTCTCGACCAACATGACTACACAGCGTCCAGCAGGATTGGTATAACCTGTCTTGCTGATCAATATGTTATCAAACTTAAAGATACTGGGATTGGTATTGTGCAGTTGAATGTGTATATACTTCTTGCCTTTGGGTATGAGTATGTCTGCTGTCTTGTCATCCGCGTAGTTTCGCAATTCGGTATTGTCTTTGATTGCACCCAAAAAACTAAGCAACTCATTGGCTGTGCTTACATTATTCTTACTTAGACCTGTAGGTTCTTCTATGCTTGTATGTACAAGTCCTCGGCCTCGAATGTAGGCATTGGCATCTCTGATGAACTCGTCAAAGCCTCCAGGATAGGTATTGGCCAGTGTTTCGGCAGCACGATTGTCACTGCTAATCATCATGGCCTTCATTAGATCATGTCGCGTGACTAACATACCATTTGGAAAGTGTCCTCCGCTACGACCCTTAACCTTAACCTTTTCATTTAACTCTGCACCACTGCGTAGTATAGTAATGGCTGTGAATAATTTAGTAATGCTGGCAATAGGACGAACTTCGTATGTGTTAAACGATACTTGGAACTCTTGTTGTTCATAATCATATAACGCATACGCACCGCCTGCATACACACTTGTACTAATAAAACAGATTAAAAATAATAATTTCTTCATCAACTCCACCTTAATACAAACCAATCACGGTCTTTTTGATTACGGAACCAGAATTTGGCATTGTTTGCATACCAACGCTGGTCAGGAGTCCATACTCCATCTTTAGCAGTAGGACCAAATGTAGTGACCATCCACTCCATCATATCGTACCAAACACCTTCTGCATTCATAGGAGCCACTGTTTGATATTCGTGCCCAAACACTGTTCCCTTGCTGTATTCTAAATAGAACTCAAATACTAATCCTGAGCCGGCTAGAACCATACGATCAATATGCTCGGCTAACTGTTTGCCTGCCTTATCTAACATGTATTGTTCTAAACTACTCATTTACGTGCTAACTCCAACAACATAACGTACTTTTGATAGGCTTTTTCCACTGCGGGGTTGTTTAGTCTAACATTCCTATCTTGTTCATAACGTGCCATCAGTTGTCGTTCAAAGGCTAAATTTTTGTAGTGTCCTTCTGCATCTGTAACAAAACCTATAAGGCTGTCTAATCTATCTTTGGGCATGAGTATGTCAACACAGTCTACTTCCTCAATTTGCATTGCTGTCTGATAGAAAGTATTATCGCTAACAGCATAATTCCAGGCACTGGTGTGTTGATACATGTTTGGAACTCTACGTAGCTTACGCTGGCTAGGATATACTTGCATGTTAAACTTTTTAAAAAACTCTTGTTCTGTTGTCATGATGCCCACTTCATTAAAAACATTGTAATGTGCTTTTCATTTTTAAATTGCCAAACGTTAAAACTCATACGCTTACCACAGTTACACTCTTGACTCCATACTTGGATAGGATCCATATCGCTTTCATTCAGCCCACGTTCAAAGCCGCGAGGCTGCACATCATCTGTATAGGCTTGCAGTTTGAGTCCTGGTAAGCGTTGCCATTTAATCTTAGGAGTATATGTCACGCCCATGGTAGTGTACCAGTTTTGTAGCAAACTATTAACATATGACTTACCCACACGTCGTCCTAGGATTGTTGGAGAGATCTTGCCAGATTTAACACCGTTCAAGAGTTGCTGTTGGAAAGGATAGAGGTTAGCCATGGCTTGCATTTTTCCCAAGTTCTATAGATGTGTGCTTGTCCGCCTGATTTAATCCAGTCTTCGCAGTTGCTAGTTCGATCATCAATAAGAATGTCTCCTGGCTTGCAGTGTCTCCATTTGTCATGGCTAAATGGTCCAAGGAATACTGTAACATCCGGAAAGTGTTCGTGTGCCCACCATACTTTATCACTGGCGGCATATGGCATGCTGTAGTCGTGCGGCAGTGCTGTTAGAAAGAATAGACCATCTGCCTGACCACTTGCCACTGCATCACGGCAATGTTGCACCAATTCAACAGCACCTTCTTTAAGTGGCAGGTTGCGATAGAAATGACTGTCGTTTTTGATACGGTCCCAATCTGCTTGTGGGATTCGTTCGTTTTCTTTGTTCCAACGCATTTTGAGAAAGTCTTGTGCGGCTGTGTGCCAATCAGCCACAACATCATCCATGTCCAAATATATAATCATTTGTGTTCCACTACTGGGTCTTCACGAGTAACGTACATAGGATGATTCATCATTGACATCCATTGAACTGGTTGCCAGTATTTGGCAAAGATGTTGTTTATTACAACAATTCCAATAACAATAATAACCAGTGCTATCATTACTAATATACTTCCTGCCAAAATGTTGGCTGCATTTGATACATCCATTATATATTCTCTTTCTTTTCTTCTACTGGCATTTGTTCACTCCAACGTAGGATAAACCAATCTCGTTGTGCCGCATTTCTAAAACTCCAAAAGCCCGGGCCCATGCAAGTACCACAATGGTTTTCGGAAGCCCACGCAATCATTTCTTCCGCAAGTTCGTTTGAGAGTTTGTCAGCTTTAAACGTAATTCCTGGCAATTTCCACATACCAACTTCAACGTGTTTCATATTATACTTCTGGTTTAATAAAGATAGGAGTGCGATTGTTGTAGCCTTCAAACACCAATCCATCAAGCGATGACACAATACCTTCAAGTTGACTGACTGGGTGTTTAACTGTTACCCTTCCGCGATCTTTAATTACAGTATATTCAAGCTCTGCACTAGGTGTATAGTCTTTTGTTGCTGTAGTTTGAAAACGGAATATGTGTTTTAGTTCATCAATTGTCATTTGTCGTAAAGTCCCGTATAATTAAATTTAATGCTTCGATACGTATTATGTTGCCGCTGACATCTTCCGGATGTAGCCAAACACCATCTGGATTATCATCCGTCCGAGGATTCTTCTTCCAGTCCTTTAATTCTTTTTTAAGGTAAGCACGATAGTCTCGGAGATTGATATAGGTAATCTTGTCAGCTGTTTCGCCATCCAATTCAATTGGACCAATTCTTTTACTCATATCAATACTCCGGTGCTGAATAGTTCTTGTACTTCTTGTACATGGCAAATCCATCTGCACCATAGGCAGGGCAAACTAAGATGTACTCATTCATTTTATCTTCTTGTACTTCGCCTGCTACTCCACAGATAAACGGTTTATCAACACCATACAGTGCTTTAAGCTCGTCTCGCATGCGTGTATTTTCTTTGACCATTTCAGTATCTGCTACCGTTTTTATAATAGGTTCACGCAGGCTAAATCTATCACAAAAATAATCAAATAATTCTTCCTCAGACATATTGTACATAGTCTTAACCTCAACGCCTGCATTGGCCAATTTTGCTTCGATAATATCTCTCATACTAATCCTTCTTATTGATAAATTCAGAATACTTCAACAAAAACATAGTATATTTGTTTTCGCTATAAAAGTCAAGACGAATTGAATAATCGCTATACCCACCGTCCATTTTTGGCACCCATTCGTTGTGTTCACGTACAGTAAATCCGAGAATACGTTTCATCTTATCTTTAATCATGAATACAGTTTTTGGGTAATCGTTATGCATTTCCTTACGGATACTCTGCCATTGCCTAACTGTTAGCTTTAATGTAGGCATTTTGCTCATAGTCCCAATGGCGTGTATCATACATACGAAACGATATACCATAACCCAATATACCAATACCAATCTCAAGGCCCGCATGATCTTGTCCGCGTGTCCAACGAACATCACAATCAAATAACATGGGACTATGGTAACTATGCTCCAATTCCCATGCCTTGTGGTTGAACAACTTGCCATACATACAGCCAAGATTATTAAAATAATCCCAAGTATCAAAAGGATTCTTTAGTTCTATTCTAATGTTTACAATGTTCATAGTTTCATTTGGTGACGGTATTCTCGTTTAAGCCAATACTTATACTGATTCCAGTAAAGTTGTTTGGTGTATGGACGTTCATGATACTCCATATTCTCGTCGCAGTTCTGCAACCAAAGGTCATGTACCCACTGCCTAAATGACATTTTCATGGTGCTAGCTCCCTAAGCTCTGCGTCCAAATCGTATTCAACAAACTTACTCATTATATCAAAGTTAGCCTCAGCACGTTTAACTGCTTCGTAGGCCTTTTGTAGCTGTGGATTATTCTTAATCAGTGTAGCACGGTTCAAATCTAACTGTCGTTGTGTACGTGCCCATTGTAGTAGATCCTGTGTTTCAACGTCCAAACTAACGCTGGGATATCCAGTGGCCAACTGTTGCCAGCCTGTGCCATCAAACACTTGAAAGTCCGATCCAGCCACACGAATCATACCTTGCATGGGATTATTGATATTTTGATTGATATATTGAACTGATACATTGCCGCCGTTTACAATAACACCTGGGCCCCCTGTTATGTTTTTAATCATTTGGCCTGTGCTCCTAGTTCTTTATATCCTGCCCAGCTCGGATGGATTCCATCTGGTTGTAGTCGTGTGATGGGCAATACCGTGTCGCCAAAGCCTTCTGCTACTTCGCGTACAATGTCCTGTATTTCTGGTTTGACAGCAGGTATGATCCAATACACCCGTTTGGCTGTTACCTTTGAACGTATGTTAGAGATCTCTGCCCGTGTATGCACACCCTTGTGATCGTTTGATCCTAGACTAATTATAAGTGTTTCAGCCAAAGGCAAAGCACCCTGATCGCCGTCTAGGTATTGACGACGCCACTGGCTGCTGTTGATGCCGCCTCGGGCAACAGCCACACAATCAGGACGGAACTGTTTCACGCCCACAGCAATACTGTCACCTATGATCATGCAATCAATCATAGTTCAACTCCATATTCTTTTTGTAGGTCATCTAGGGCCTTGCGAACCTTTTCAGCCACAGGCCGATATTGATGTGGATGGATATAACCATAACTCCATTCCATACCCGCCCATACTCTGTTGCCGTTCAACAATTTGTCAACATCAGCCAGCAATTGGAAGCGGGGGTCAGCCCACATATTGATCACATGATCGGGCACAATTGGTGTGTTCATAGTTTCTCTCCGCAATGTGGACAGCGTTTGGTATTGGTATTACGCATTTCTTTTAATGTTCGATTAAGTTTCCTAGCATCGGATAGATGGCGTTTAATCATATTACGATCTCGTTCGTGTTTGGCTTTACTCAATTCTGCTTTAAGGTGTAGCTTCATTTTATTCAAGCGACCTTCGAATATTTCTAAAAAACCAGTTAGGCCTGTGGTATCACTCATAGTTCGACTCCTTCTGCAGGTTGATTGGGAATGTTGTTGGAGTCACCTTCTTGGGCAATGACAAATCCCATGCCCAACATGGTGTCCGTTTCCGGAGGTGTACAGTGTGGACGGAATATAAACAGTCGACGAGTAAGATTGTCTTTGGAATAGTATACTCTGTAGCTGACACGCACCGCATTCAATCGTTGTTCAAGTTCGGCTATGGTGACACCTTGTGACCATTCGTCGGCAATTGATTCTCTAGTCTGCTCAAAGTAAAAATCTGTCATGCGCTGTATGGCAGGACCTTTGCCCCAAAACATATTTTGTTGGCACCATGCCATTGTGCGGTCCAGCATCGCTGTTGTGATTTCATTGGTCATTCTTCAACTCCAAAACGGTCTTGAATTCTTTGTTCAATCTCATAGCATCTATCCAGCGCCCAGTCATCGGGTTCAGAAATGTTTCCCACATTACGTGCAATATCCATACATTCCTGCACAATCAACTCGGCAAACTTTGTCATAACAGTTGAGTCCAAGGTATTACCTGGATGATACATATACACAGCATCACCCCACACAGCAATACCAGCCTCATCAGCCAGTTCTAGAATTCGTTCGTTCATTTGCGTAGTCCTTTAATGTCCTTGTATTGCACACGTATGTGGTTGACATACACTCCGTCCAGCTTCATGGGCAAGTCCAAATGTATTGATACCATAGGGCCTTGGGACTCATTCACCATGTTGTCAGTGTAGGCTGTGCCCACATAAGGTATGCCGTTGTATGTGCCTTCAACCCTATCCCCAAAAGCATATCGAGGTTTAGGTCTATTGGCAGCAAAGTATTCTGCTAGTGTGCTCATGTGCATACCGCCTGTGTTCTGTGTATGATAGTGTACTCGGGAATCTCTATTAGGCCCATTACACCCGCCCACAGGGTAGTGGCCACTATAAACCCTAACCAAAACTGTTTCATGCTAGTTCCAATTCCTTAACGTGCTTGCAGGCACCTCTAAATGCGTAACCTGGGCATGTACATGTGCCCTCAAGTGTGTCCACTGTGTACACTTGACCCTTACTGCCTTCAACTGTAATCACGTGGCTGGCTACAACAGGCATGTCAAATGGACTGGGCTCAACTGCCATAAACTTACGGGCCCGTTTGTCAAAGCCTCGGATGGGCTG
>Ga0209084_1004006_pt1 | contig 10530 bp, 10 predicted proteins | sample C_130820_MF_Meta_FD_187309 | JGI IMG/M metagenome (GOLD analysis project Ga0209084, IMG submission 187309) | Freshwater microbial communities from Lake Croche, Canada to study carbon cycling - C_130820_MF_MetaG (SPAdes) (version 2) | ecosystem: Environmental > Aquatic > Freshwater > Lake... | reverse complement strand
CGTCACAATTATCACAATCTACATTACCACGACCATTACAATTACCACACTCTTCCTCACCGTCGCCATCACATGTACTACATTCTATCTTACCCTTACCATCACAATCTTCACACTTTTCACCATCTATTTCTCCTTCACCGTCACATTCATCACAGTCTACTCTACCTTCACCATCACAATCAGAACAATTTAATTCACCTTCACCATCACAATTAGAACAATCTACCCTACCCTCAGAGTCACAATCGTAACAATCTATCCTACCATCACCACCGCAACGATCACATTCGGATCCTTCATACCCACCACCTGTATCAGTTAAGCAAACCGTATTACGGTTGTAATCATCGTCTGTTGTTAGAATACCTTTATCTCTATCTAAGTATTGTAATGTGTCTAAATAAGGATATGATCCATAATCTTTAGCTTTTACTTTAACTTCAAAGTTTCCTAAATCCTCTTTCGAACCAGTAGGAGTATATACATCTAAGTCAGAATTACTACTACCATTATAAGCTTTTGTATACCAACCTTGTTTTTTAGCATATTGTCTAAACAATTCTATATCCGAATCATTGTGAGTATAGATTCTATCTACAAATATAATATCTGGTTGAGATAGTTTCCAAACTAATGCTCTACCCTTTATCTTATCACCATTAGATGTTTTTAATATAAGTAGACTACACACTTCAGGATTTTCCATATAGATATTGAAATACCTAGATGGTACATCAGCCATACAAGAGTTACTTAAAGGACCTCTTTCTAACTTATGTTCGTATGTCTCATAGTTATACCATTTAGCAATATCACTACCTTTTACTAGTTCAAAGTCACGGAATACATCGTTCTCTTTATCAACTTCTGACTTGTACTTATTAACGAACTGTTCTATTTCAGCATCTGTGAATGTTAATTTAGCAGCTGATAATAAACCTCTAATACCTCTACCTATTCTAATAGTTTGTCTGTTTTGAGAAAATGGTAGATTACTAACATCCTCAAATCGAATATTACTCTTATTAACTATTGTTATACCACCGGGGTATTGTATCTTTACATAAGTATTACCCGATGTTTCAGATGTATGTGATTTCAATATTTCACCTTTTTCACCAACTGATGGATGATAACATCTATCACCAACTGGTTCATATTCCAAAGATTTAAACATATCAGCATTAGCCTCTGAATGTTTTAGGAATCCACTACCACCATTATAAATAGCATATTTTTCTCTATTCTCAGGGGAGACTAGTTGTTGAGCTCTTCTATCTGGGATAAAGCTGATCTTTTCTTTATCATCTTTATCTATATCAATATAGTTATTTGCTACTGCTAAGTCTTTAGACTCCATGTCTATAAGAGCTTTAGCCACCGGTGAATCAATGCCTTTAATAAGTTTTTTGAATTTATCTCCATAAACCACTAATGATTCATTGATTAGGCTTTCGAATAAAAAATCGTTGTATCTTTTTAACATATTACTTTATTTGGTTTTTCAAGAAATCATATACTTGTTCTACATTCTCTTTAGCTGATGACATATGATCTTCAGCCCAATCATGACCATTATTTAACATCTCATCAATTAAGTGACGATCCATTTCCATCATTTCTTGTGCTTGTCTGCTTATAGTTTCCAAATTATTGAAAAACATATAAGATTTCTCACGACCTTCAGACTCATCCTCGTCTTCATCTTTATTATAATAACCATCATAATTATCCTCATAAGAATCTTCTGGCATTTGATCCGAGTAGTCTTCACCACCAGTCTCTTCCATATCTTCCTCTTCTTCAAGATTAGGATCTGTCATGTCATTTTTTTGAGTCATTTCATTATTGTTGAATCCAAATCCACCAGTATAGGCTTCAAATGATCTGATGTGTTTATTTTCCTTAACATCAGTTTCGTCAACAATTTTAAACTTGTGGTCAGATTTTTTATCATCTGTAAGTGAAGCAATTCTATCATTGATTTCGTCTTTAGAAAGAGTATCCATTTTACGAGTAACTCTATTAAATTTCATCTTTGTAAGATTAGGTAAATTATGAACGTCATCCTCATTTTTATTAAATGAACGACCCACTTTTTCCAACTCATCCTTCTCAGCTCCAGTGTTGTCAGTAAAATCACTAAAGTGTTGAACCTTAGTATTTGGAGTTTGATAGTTTTGTGTATTGTCTTTTCTCATAGAACATTTCTATTTTTAGTATATATTAATATCTTACTTTAACTTTTCGTCTAATATTTTAGCTATATTAGACCCTATCGTAAAGTGTATATTATTTAATGTATCATTTTCAACAGTTTTATATTCATCTAAGAATTTAAACTGAAACTTATAAGTATCATAGTCCTCATCTTTTTCCCTTTCTTTCTTGGAAATTGATAAGTTGATTACATAGTTATTATTAATGTTAATCTCAAAATCAAATGTTGTTTTGTTACATGGAGTTGTTTTGAACTTAGGTTCATACTTCACATCAAAAATACTATAGTCCGTAATTTTTGCTCTTTTCATATAATAGTTCAAGAACATTGCTGGTGCTTCAATAAAGTCTGATAATATCTGAAGGTCCTCACCAAAATCATTGGACTTTATCACATCCTCTACTTTAGTCTTTAAATCTATAATATTATCAAAATCTACCTTATGGTAAACACAGTTAATATCATAAAGATAGATAAATGATTCTTCCGTTATAAACTGTTTATTCTTATCAGTCTTGAAAATAAACTTAGTATGTATAATAAGTGTGTCATCAACTGAAAGATTATGAATAGATATAACTAGTTTATAATAGTCCTCATTATCAGACATTTCATAGACAGTATCAATTGAACTTACTTTACCCTCAACATCTTGGAATATTTCTTTGAAAGCATCTTCTAACTCCTGTATTCTTACATTTCTCATATTATTTAAATTGTTTATCGTATGATTTTCCTTTTAAAGTAACTATTTTTTCAATAAAACCATTTCTTCTTAGTAACTTAAATACTAAATTTTCTATTGAAAACTCACCATCCCTATCAAGACCAGCTTTACGACCATCTTTTATTTTCTTCCAAATCTTAGCTAGTTTTGGTTGTAATACTTCATCCTTAACCCCTTCTCCAAACTCACCCTCCAACTCCTTAACCGTCCCCATTATATCACCAGCCTTTTTCTTTATTAAAGCCTCATCTGGTCTAAAATTCTGTTTAGATGGTTTCTCTATCCACTTATCATTTTTTAATGAGTAAACTCCAGTAGAAGTATGTTCTTCATTAACATCTTGTGAGTAAATTTCTAAATCAAACCCATCAATAATAATATCATGTTGATCGTTCCAGTTCTTACCCGCCGCGTCAAGATATTTCTTAACTAACTCAGTATCCTCATTTATATCTGAAAAATCTATTAGTAAATGTAAATCAAAATCTGAATAATCAGACCAGTTAAAATTAGCAAGAGAACCAGTAAGTATAATGTCCTTTAAATCAACATCTTTCAAATCCAATCCACTAAAGTAATCATTAGCTATTTTAAGTAACTGTTCTCTAATATCTTTCTTAATCTTATCACCCTCCCAAACTTTTGGGTTAAGATCATCTTTCAATCTAAAAGAGGTTAATGGTTCGAATTGCGCTTCCGCGTGTTCGACGAACTTTTTTATCATGATTTTGTTTAAATATTTTAATATATATATTAAAATCAACATTTATAAAATTGATAAAGAAATATACAGACTTTTTACTTGAGTCAAAATTGATTGTTTCCGAAATATTCGAAGAAGTCCTTAAATTAATAGATGATCCAATTGCTAGGAGTTTTGAGGAACTTATTGCTAAAGAAGATATAGATACAAGATATAATGCTATTACAATATCAGATCGAATAAATGATTTATATTTTATTGGTGATTCACAGCTACAACACAAACTAAAAAATGGACTTGATCCAACAGAAATATTTAATTTAAATCTACAATCAACATCTATCTCTAGAATATTCTCACAGATACTTACTGATAATAACATTACCTACCAACACGATGACATTGTTATATTTGTTGATAAATTCAAGGCAGCTGTTACCATGTATAAATGGAAGTTGGAAAATGATGGGGATCTTCCAATAAGAGTTGTTGAAGGCGAAGAAATAAGAGATTGGTACTTAGAAGACAACTATTGTGAGAAAGCTCAACAAGATTATGGATCACTTAGTAAGTCATGTATGAGATTTGAGGAATGTCAAGAATATTTTAATATTTATGTTAATAACCCCAAAAAGTGTAAAATGGTTATATTGACCGTCAAAGATGAGGGCAAATCATTAGAAACCTTATCAGCTAGAGCTTTACTTTGGAATACAGATCAAGGATGGTATTTAGATAGAATATATTTTACCGATCCATCTGAACTTGAGCTAATAAAAATGTGGGTTAAGGAAAAATATAATAATGAATTTTGTTATCATGGGAGAATGCCTAAATTATCACTTATTTTAGATGTAAAGGCAGGTGCTCCGTTTCCTTACATGGACTCAATGTGCTATTTAAATACTTTAAATAACACCCTCTTAAATTATATGCCAGATGTTCCAAAAGAAGATATGCAAGAAGTGTATTACCTACAAGATACAGAAGGTGGTTATGAATCACATGAGGATGATTGGAGAGACGAATACTAAACATTTGATATATATGTAATATAAATAAAAAATATTATGTATATATGAGTGGTATAAATGCACCCCATTTTCCAGATAGAAGAGATGTAATCTCTAATAAAAAAACATACTTTGACAGTCTTATAGAACAAGCTAAGAGTATTGACGTTGATAAGACCGACTGGTCAAATTCAGATTTTAAACCGAGATCTGAAATAGTAGAAAAACAAAAAGTTTATTTCTGGATTAGACTTTATACAAGTGAGGAATCTAATCTAACACCTGATCAAGACGTAACTATTGAATATAGACTGTCAGGTGAGGTATTAACAACCAGATTTATTTGTTTTGCTAAAAAGGGTTTAGAAAAAGATTTAAACCATTTAGTTGTAAACTATAACTCAGAAGATGATAAGAAGGTATTGTGTCTAATGATCGACGCTGATAGGATAAATAAAGATAGTGATGATATTCCATTTATTAGAACATTGTTTAAAGTCGGTAGACACTACGAAGCCCAACTTCTAAGAAAAGATGATCTAGTTGTAAAAGACGAATCAGGAAATGAAATAGAATATTTCGACATAGATTTCTAATACAAACCTCCCGTTTGGGAGGTTTTTTAATTTTTACATGAACCAATCCAATTTTCATGATATAAGACATGTAATAAAAAATATTAGAAAATTTATGTTAGTGGACACACAGTACCTCAGTAATACAAAACGATTAGTTGTAAGCTATGTCGATAAAACCGGTGATATTAAACTCAAATACTATGAGTGGGAAGATCCTAAAAAATATACAGTATGTGATGATGATGATAAAGATCGACATCCAACATTCAAATCTTGGGATGGAAAACATGTCAAGCAGGAATCTGTTACACACCCAGATAGATATGCAATCTATGAGTTCTTAGATAATCTACCAGAAAAGGAAAAGGAGGAAATATTTGAGTATAATCTACCAAAGATATACTTTGTCGATATTGAAACCGAAATCGTTGATGGATTTCCAGATGCAGAAACCGCACCCACTAAAGTGTTATCCATATCCGTAGTATATGATGATAAGATCATGCTACTTGGTCTAAGAGATATGCCAGAAGATATGCAAGACCGAATCAAAAATAAAACCAACGAATACTTCAAAAAGTTTAATGTTGATTATAAGTTCAAGTATATTAAGTACGAAGATGAGTTTGACATGATGTATGCTTTCTTCTATAAGATGATTCCTAAAATGCCACTTATAACCGGTTGGAACTTCGTTAACTATGACTGGGTTTACTTAGTAAACAGAGCTAAAAAGCTTAAAAAGTATATCAATGGTAAAGAATATGAAATAGATCCTTCTGTTGCTTCTCTTACTAAGAGACTTAATAAGGTTTGGATGCGTAATGAAGAAATGCCGGCTCACCGTATGATTTTTGACTATATGCAACTTTATGAAATCTGTGACACATCTATTAAAGTTAAAGAGTCTTCTTCTTTGGATTTCGTTTCAAGTAAGTTAGTTGGAGTTGAGAAAATTAAATACTCCGGTAGTTTACAAAAACTATATGAAGATGATTTTGAAACTTTCATGTATTATAACGCCGTTGACTCCGTACTCGTACAGAAAATACATGAGGCTAGAAACTATATCTCTATTATTTACGCGATTTCATCCTTAGCTCAAATACGTATAGTTGACGTTATATCCCAAATGAACAATGCACTTGGATCCCTAGCTATCACAGAAGGAGTATTAAGAAACCGATTCCGTAACCAAGAAAATATCGTTCTATTTAGAGGTGAGAAAGAAGGTGGTGAGAACTTAGGTATTGCTGGTGGATGGGTTAAAGATCCAGTAGTTGGTCTAAATCAGTGGTGTGTAACTTATGATTTTGCATCGCTATACCCGACTGTACAGAGACAGTTCTACATAGCTCCTGAAAATTTTGTTGGAATACAAGATCCTAACAATAAAGGGTATTGTGATAACGGGATGGAAATTGATAAATCCAATCATGTTATTTGTATAAATGGAGCTGTATTTGAAAAAAGGAACTCACCTACCATTAAGATGTTGGAGGACGTTTATGCCGATCGCAAGAAAAATAAGAAGATAATGATGAAGAAAAAAGACGAACTTAAACTCGTTTTGGATCAAATAAAACAGTTAGAAGCTGAGTTATAAACTAAATGTTATAACAAGTCTTTTTCTAGTTTGTCCTAAAAATTCATCATCATCTTCTTCATCATCTACAGTAACAGAGTATTTATCTTTTAAATCATTATTTGCAAAGTTTAAAACTGATTCTATTGCCTTATCTCTTCTTGAAGATCCCTTACTACCAGATTCTTTGTTAGTAAGGGATATTCTCCATATAAGTGTATCTTTTGTCCAAATAATTGACGTGAGATCATGTAATCGGTTAGCATTAAAATCAGATTCTAAAAATCCCCATATATCAGTCCAAATAGACTTACGTTTATCAACCCAAGATTGATCTATTTTCTCAGACTTATCAACTATAAATATAGAGACAAATACATCACTTTCAGTATTTTGTAATGCATTATATCCAGTACCCGACGCAATACTATAATAAACTTCACATCTAGGGAGCTTTCTTTTAAATGAGTTCATCTCATTTACTATTTGACCCCAAATTTCACAATCACTGAACTGATGTATCTTTTTCTTCAATCTAATCATGTGACAAACATAAAGATGACCATTTGTAGGCTCAAATGAGTATAGTTGATTAGTTGAATCATCAACCTTACCAGTTGAGAAAAGATTACTTCGTTCTCTTCCACCATGATCGAAACAATCAATAGTAAATCCCATATCCTCAAAGTGGATTAAACAGTCTTCAATATATTCGTCTTTAATATGAGACTCTGTAATAAGTTGTGTTAGTTTTTTCATACTTTAATACCTTCCCAATCTATATGGGGTAATTCTTTTTTAACAGCATTAGTAACAGTTCTAAGCCATTTAGATTTATCTTCATAAAATTTAACCTTTTGAAATCCAGTAGACTTTATCAACTTAACAATAGTCTTAGCCTTCCATTCAGCTACTTGATCTCCGGTTTCTTGTCTTGAAGGATAACAGAATAATCCAAAATTAGGTTGTTCTAATCCAAATCCCTCTAAAGACTTTTCAACTTTATCTTTCATTGCTTTAATCCTACCAGTTACTATTGCTTTATTCTCAACTGAGTTATATAACTCAGATAACTTCTTAGCAGAAGTTGGTAAACTCATATCAGTATAATAAAACTTATCCGGTGTTATTAAATAGACTCTTCCTTTTTTTCTAACCCAGTTTCCAGCAATAGTTATTTGCTGTTCAGGATCTTCTACATATATTCTACCATTTTCCCACTTTAAATCCTTAATAGTTTTTCCTATAAACTTAACTGATCTTTTTAGTAAAGATCCAATAGACACACTTTCTTTTAATAATTTAATAGCTTGTTTTTCAAATGATGGCCCTTCAACCAAAGTGTCGTCAAAGTCAAAGATATAAAGCGTTCCCTCTCTTGGTTTCACCTTAAATTCTTCGTATATTTGTAGATATTTCATACCCTATATATTAATAAAACTAAATCATTTACCTTCAATATAAGTTATATGTCTCTAAAAAATGATGTGATTAAATACACACCCCGTCCGGAACAAACGGATGCTCTTGAATTTATAAAGAAGGTCAAAAATGATAAACCTGATACAAAATTCTTTCTATTAAATATGCCAGTCGGGATTGGTAAAAGTCACCTAGCAATGATGATTTCCGAATGGTACACATCTACTGTTGATAAAACAGCTAAAGTTGATGTTATTACCGCTGGTAAAATTCTTCAAGACCAATATGACGAAACTTATGAGTCTATTAAAAATCTAAAAGGTAAAGAAAACTATGAGTGTGCTCAATACGCGTCATCTTGTGCTTCTGGAAAAGAGTTTAATAGGTTGAATAAAACTAAATGTGACTTTTGTCCATATGATTTTGCTAAAAATGACTACATAAACGGTAGAGTTGGACTAACAAACTTTTACCTATATCTGATCTATGCTCTTTTCAACAAAGAAATGATGGAGAGAAGACAAGCAAATGTGTTGATTGTAGACGAGTGTCATGAACTGGATGATGTTATGAGTGATTTTATTTCTATTAAGATAACAGAATCAACTATTAAGAAACTACACTTTACAAATGAAGCAACTATTCTTAGAGAGTTGAAGAAAGTAAACTCTATATCTAAATATATTGAGTTTCTAATGTATCTTGAGGGTGAATTGGTTGAGACCATAGGATCATTAGATATGTCTATGCAAGGGGGACGTGATAAAAAGCAAGATAAAAGGGATCTAAGACTTTCTAAAATACTAGGAAGTGGACCTAATAAGGATGTTAAGTTAATGCAAATAATTGCTGACTTAAAACAGTATCAGCTCAAGATTGAGATTTTCATGAAGGAGTATAATGATAACCCACATAACTGGGTACTTGAAACTTATCAAAACGATAAGACGAACCAAAGAGAGTTATCTCTAGAACCCATTTGGGCAGCTGATTATCTTGATAAGTATGTTTGGTCTCGTTATGATATGGTTATTCTAATGTCTGGTACTATTCTTGATAAAAATATATTCTCGGAGTTAAATGGATTTGATGTAGATAAATCTGTTTACTATTCCGTACCTTCACCGTTTCCCATTGAGAACAGACCAATTTACTACATGCCATTAGGTAAAATGTCCTATACTAAGAAAGAGGAAACATTCAAAAACTATGTATCCTACATTCATAAAATACTAAAGAAGTATGATATGAAGAAGGGTATCATACATACTAACTCATTTGAGTTAGCTAAATGGATTGAGAAAGATGTATCAAATGGTAGATTGTTATTTCATGACTCTTCTAATAGAGATGAACGATTGAGGTATCATTTTGAAACAAATGACCCAACTGTTTTTGTCAGTCCTTCAGTTGGTACCGGTGTATCATTTGATCATGATAGAAGTAGGTTTCAGGTTATTGCAAAAATACCTTATCCTTCCTTGGCTTCACAAAAGAATAAGATGCGTCAAAAGAATAATCCAGATTGGTATTCTTGGAAAACCGTATGTGGATTGATTCAAATGACTGGTAGAAGTGTAAGAAGTAAAACTGACTATGCTGATACAATTATCATTGATAGTTCATTTTCGGATATATTAAGATATAGTTCCCATCTATTACCTTCTTGGCTACAAGAAGCAATCAAAAGGATCGATGTTAAAACAAGTGCATAAAAAAACCACTCTTATGAGTGGTTTTTTTATTAGAAATTTATAACACCTTTTTTATTACGATTCAGTTATTTTAGGTGGTTTATCACCTATACTATAATCCAAATCTATTGGTTCTTTTTTGAAAACTTGTCCTTGCTTTTGTTTCTTTTTACATGTCTGACAACCACAGTTACAATTTTCAATTGTACAGTTACATTCAGCACATGGTTTACCCAAACCAATAGTTTGTGAATCATCAGCTTGGTCACCTAATGTTTTGACCATTTCTTCAGCGGCATGGCTTTCAAAACTTTTTAAGTACCTCATTAGTCTCTAATTCCTTTTTTAATAGCTGCTTGAAGCGCTGGTGGTAATTTAGATTGAGCTTTACTAAGTCCTTTTTTAGGTGCTGCTTTACCACCTTTTTTAGCATCTTTTGCTGCTTTTTTCATAGACTCCTTTTTGTTACCGTCCTTATCTAAATCTAAAAAGTCTGGCTTTGACTTAGCCTTCTTTCTTTCATTCATTTCTTCTTTAGGACATGGACAGTCAGCTTTAGGATATCCACATTCTTGGCACATTTC
>Ga0209084_1004003_pt1 | contig 10533 bp, 18 predicted proteins | sample C_130820_MF_Meta_FD_187309 | JGI IMG/M metagenome (GOLD analysis project Ga0209084, IMG submission 187309) | Freshwater microbial communities from Lake Croche, Canada to study carbon cycling - C_130820_MF_MetaG (SPAdes) (version 2) | ecosystem: Environmental > Aquatic > Freshwater > Lake... | reverse complement strand
ACAAAGATTGTAAAAATTAGAGAAGTTTTAGTACTTTTATAATATAGCAATCAAATAAAATGATCGGCGAAAAAGGGGCTGATGACAACAAGAAAGATGTTGACAACCTACGATCATTTTTAAAAATTATATTGCGCTGTAGAGCAGTGGTTAGCTTATCGGGCTCATAACCAGAGGGTCGTGGGTTCGAATCCCACTGGCGCAACTGAATTAAAAGGTTTTAAATTAAAAAATATGAGAAAGATCGTAATTTTCAGAAAAGAAGAAGGTAACCCTGATAAGATTGTTCTAAGGGCAATAACCCCCTCAGCAGCATGGCAGGGCTATACAAAAGCCGGAGCTGTCATTGAATCAGAGGCAAAAAACCTCGCACGGGCATTAGAACCGAGCTTTACGGGATATTATCTCGCATAAGACACTGCTCCCATCATCTAGCGGTTAGGATAACGGGTTTTCGACCTGTTTACACGAGTTCGAATCTCGTTGGGAGTACTAACCAAATAAAAAATAAAAACGAAATGAAAAATTTCACAGCGCTTTGCGCAATCGCGGTTCTAGTATTATCATCATGTAGTAATGTATCAAATGCTCCAATGAGCAAGGCAGATTCATCAAAAAATCACATTGATAGTACAGCTATAATGATTCATTCTGTAATAGCAACAGATTCTACAAAACATATAGACTCTGCTAAACACAAATAAATGAAAAACATAGCAAAGGTAATTTTTGCTGTCATATTAATAGGCTTATTGTACCTGGGATATTCTACATTCCAGGACAATACTATTAATATAATAAAAGAACGTCATTCTATAGACAGTCTTACAGCAGAAATAATTAGATTGGATTCTATACATCTGAAAAAGGATAGCGTTATTACAGTATATAAGGACAGCATAGTCTATGTTGATAGAGCAATAGAGACAGAAAAGACAAAATACATTTACATAAAACATAAATATGATGAAATACGCACTCACGTTGCTCACTACACTCCTACTCAGCTTGACAGCTTTTTCACAAACAGGTACGGATACCTCAAAGCTGACACTATCACATGCGGTAGGTAGGCAGATTGCGCTAGATCTTATATCTTATGATAGTACTAAGTCAGCATTACAAATTACTGAGAATGTCCTAAAGATGACTGAGAGCAAGTGCAGGATGCAAGATACCGTGATTAAGACAAATGAGGATAATATCTCAATATATAAGCAGCAGATTACCTTATACAAATCTAAAGAAGATGATTATCAAAAGATGGTATCAAGTCTGCAAACTTCCCTAAAGATAGAAAAGATTAGAGGTAGGACATTCTTATATACTGGCATAGGTGTCTTCATGGTGGGATCTTTATACGCAATTACACACCAACATCGATAAAAAATAGGTTATGAAATACAAGATTACACTCATATCTGATACTCACACTAAGCATAAGCAGATTACTGAAGATCTTCCTGGTGGAGATATTTTAATCCATGCTGGAGACATATCTTCAATGGGATACGAGCATGAGATTCGTGAATTCTGTGGATGGTACAATAAGCTAGCCACATATAATCACAAGATATTCATCGCAGGTAATCATGATTGGGGATTTCAAGATAATGCTGAGAAAGTTAAGGAGATCTTAGACTTTTACAAGAATATTGTCTATCTACAAGATGATCTTCTTTGTATAGGAGAGGGTTATCAGCAGATGCTTAAGGTATGGGGAAGTCCATGGCAGCCTGAGTTCTTTAATTGGGCGTTTAATCTTAAAAAGAATTCCGCTGAAATGTGGGAGAAGTGGTTGATGATCCCAGAGAATACAGATATCCTAATCACACATGGTCCTGCTTATGGAATTTTAGATAAAGTTACTGGACTGCATGATAATCTTGGATGTGAGATGCTTGCGCAGAGGATCAAGAGCATTAAACCAAAGATACATGTTTGCGGTCATATACATTCAGGACATGGTTATTACTTTGATGGGGATACTCACTACTTTAATGCTTCAGTTTTAGGAGAAGACTACAATTATAGGAATAAGCCCATAAATTTCCTTTGGGATAATGAAACAAATGAGATAGAATTCACATAGGAGATATTTATAATAAACCTTATCACTATGAATTTTAAAATTTGGATTCAAGATTTGTTCAAAGATGAGCGCGGATCAACCTCAATCAAACCTGTGATTGCTCTATTAGGATCTCTATTCCTCTGTATTACAATGCTATTAAATAGCTATACGCATGAGCAATTTAAACCATCTCCCGAACTCGTAAATGCAGTAATGATCATAACTGCTATTGGAATGGGAGCTGATTCTTTGGATAAATTCTCTTTCAAACCTAAGCCGGCAGATCCAGCTGTGAATACAGAGCCAACTCCTCAGCCAGAACCAGAAAGTTAAAAATATGAAAAAATCAGCTATATTACTTTTGATCTTGGTCCTAATGACTTCATGCTCAAGATATGGAGTATACCATAAACCAAGGGGATTCCATAAGAAAACCTATAACTGCCAAAGATTCTAATCTCTTCATAGACATAGTTCCACGAAATAAGCGCAAAATTACTTTGCGCTTTTTCTTTTTATTTTCAATCTTTTTGTGTACTTTTATAATATGGAAAATACGCTAAAGAAAGTTCAGACAGAGACTATGTATGAAGTCGAATTCAATGGAGAATTATACTCTGTCACACACTTGGAAGATGCAAATTCAGACAGCGGTTGCACATCTTGGGAAGTTTATGATGATAACGGAGACTTTGTAGATACTCAAACCGAGATGGAGATCATTGAGTTTGTAATAGAAAATATATGATCGCTTTAAAGATGGACTAATCATTTTCACAAGATTTCATTACTTTTATAATATACAAAAACAATCAAAGATTATGACACAAAAAAGATATGTAAAATGCATAGACACTGGCGATAAGATAGGTCTTACGTCAAGTAAAGAATACGAAATTATAAAAGAAGAATTTACGCCTGATTTTAAATATTATCAGATAAAAAATGATAATGGTATTATTACTTCTATATTTCAAAACAGATTCTCAGCACCATATACAAAACCTGAAGTAGACCCAAAAGATCTTGAGATCACAAAACTAAAAAATCAAATCATAAAATTAGAATCTGTCATGTTAGAACTCAAAAAATCAAATACGCAAGAAGAGATAGAACGTAAATACGAAGTTCAATTATACCCAAATGTAGTAGGGTTTCACCTTAGCGTGATTAATTGGTATGAAAAGACCGGTCGACTCTCTACTAAGCAAGTAGATCGTCTTAAGAATCCCATGTTTAAAATCCCAGGAATTTCACTATAAAATCAAAACATGAGTTTACTAAAAGATAATATTAATTGGACTGGTTCAGAGCTATCTAAAGTACAGACTACACAATGTATTAGCGTTTCAAAAGAAGAAGCGAGAAAGCGCGCCGTAAAGCTACAAAGAGGCATAATATCTTTTATAGCAGAATCAGACGAATTGTATAAGGTATCTCCAACTACAGAATTGGGTGGAGTAATATTAATGGCAGAAATTATTTCACGAGAACTTGAAAAATTAAAATAATATGAAGATCAAAATACTACCATATATGCATAAGTGTTGGTCCTGGGGAGGATTTAGTCAGCTTTGTTTAACTCCAGCGATATACTTCACTCATTCCAGAAACGGGAACTTTATAGAGACGGGTGTTTACACTGATCTTTGGATTATCTCTATGAATTTTCTCATGTGGGATTTTGGAATACACATTTACAAGGACTTAAAATAATAATATGATTACAGCAAGACAAAGCATAGTAGAAAAATTGAATACGCAGACACAGTTTGAACTCACTCATGATGAACTTGAGTTTATAATAGAGAATTGGATTACTATACATTCTCAAAATATTTCGAAAGTGGGTCTAAATATAGATACAGCTGCTCCAGATGTATATGCTAGTGTAACATTAAATAAAGATTCAATATTTAAACATTTTTAAGACATGGAAAACCAAAACTCAGTAGCATTCGTAACAAAAATCTCAGAGATAAAAGAAATCCCAGGAGCTGACAATATAGAACAGGCATTCATAGGCGGATGGTCGTGCATAGTAAAAAAAGGCGCGCATAAGCTAGACGAACTTGTAATATGTACTACGACAGACGCGGTAATACCAGAAGATCTCGCTGAAAAGATGAATGTTACAAATTATCTTAGAAACGGCAATCGTGTTCGTACTGTAAAGCTGCGTGGTGTTTACTCAGAGTGTCTTATTATCCCCATAAAACTTGTATTTTCGCTGACAAAATTCAAAGAGGGTCAGGACGTTATGACTTTGCTTAATATCTCTAAATATGAAGCGCCAGTGAAGCAGATACAACTGGCATCAGGAAAGAAGATCAGATATCATGAGAACCCAAACTTTCTGGTTTACTACAAATTCCCAAATATTAAGAATGTCAAGGGTATGTTTAATGAAGAGGATTTGGTTCAGATCACCAGAAAACTTCATGGTACAAACGCTCGTTATGGCATAGTGAAAAAGAACAAGATCGCTCTCTGGGACAAGATCAAACGATTCCTCAAGATCACAGACGAGTGGTATGAGTACGAGTTTGCAGTTGGGTCTCACAACGTAGAGAAGGGATCAGATTCCCAAGGGTTTTACGATACAAACATATGGTACACAATAGCTGATAAGTATAAGATCAAGGAGACACTTTGGAATTTTGCAAAGAGATTCTCAACTCCCGCCGATTTCGGTTCAGGCTTTGTGATATACGGGGAAATCTATGGAGCAGGTATACAGAAGAACTATGAGTATGGTCTCAAAGACATAGAGTTTGCTGTGTTTGACGTCATGGAGAATGGGCGATATTACAGTACAGAGGCAACACTGGCTGCGACAAAAGCGCTTTTAGAGCTTCCACATGTTGAGGTTTTGTACACAGGCGCTTGGTCACAAGAAATTCAAGATCGATACGTCCTCAATAATTTTATCCCAGGTACAAAAGTTCCGCATGAAGGCATAGTTATCAAAGACTTATCAGGAGAACGTAATAAGATCGCTAAGGTGATAAACCCAGACTACTTGATTTACGGAGAAAAGCATGACGTAGGAGATTCACATTAAAATACAGAGATGGAAAATAAAGACACAATAGACCTATTAAACTCAGAAGGATCTATACTTACAGCTACTAGAATTCCAGTAACAGAGCATACGGGAAATTCCATGAAAACGATTGACATGTTTCGCATCAGAGACCAATCTGGTAAGAGCGTAGCGATCATGACAAAGAAAGAGATATTCGACTTTACAAGAGGTAATACAGAGATAATTGACTCAAAAGATAGAGTTTGGAATTATGGATCCAAGCCAGGTTCTATGAAACCAGACCTAAAGACCTTAGATGAGTTCATAGGAGTTGATACTACCGGAAAAACATATTAGTCATGAAGATTTCGAGAAGAAAACTATTGAATTTAGCAACTCTTGCGATAGGTTTATGTGTCATATCGGCTTTGTCATATAATATATTGTACTGAGATTTTGATTATTTAAATAAAAGCAGTATGAATACTTATAATCATAAATAAAACCTATAATGAAAATCGAAGCGCTATTTATATCTGATGTACATCTTGGCAGTAGAGGATCAAATGCCGATAAGGTATTAGAGGTACTCAAATTATACAAACCAGATACTCTTTTCATAGTAGGAGACTTTATAGACGGTTGGCTTCTCAAAAAAAGACATTATTGGAAGCAAGACTACACAAATCTCATTAGAAAGATACTTAAACTTTCCAAGAATGGGACTAAGGTAGTCTATATTACAGGCAATCATGATGAATTTCTAAGACACTATGTACCTCTTGAATTTGACATAAATATCATAATCAGAGATGAGTATATTTGGAATGGATACTATATCACGCATGGCGATCTCTACGACGGTGTTATGAATATTAAATGGCTTGCGCATCTTGGAACTTGGGGATATGAATTTGCGATCATTTTAGATAGGTTTATGAAACGATTTGGCTACAAAAAGTCAGTTAGCAAGTGGGCAAAGGATAATGTAAAAGACGCTGTCAAATTCATAGTCTCTTTTGAGACGCAGTTAGCATATCAAGCGAAGAAGAGAGATTGTGTTGGTATAGTTTGCGGTCATATTCATAAGCCAGAGGATAAATTCATAGATGGTGTGCATTATCTGAATTGTGGAGATTGGATAGAAAATAATAGTTACGTAATATGCCATTCTGGTAAATTTGAATTACTAAAATTAGGTTATGAAGATCACAAACAGGAAGGCGAGATATGAGTACCACATCATCAAGGAGTATACAGCAGGTATCCAACTCTTTGGTTCTGAGGTCAAGTCGATTCGAAACAATGATGCGAGTATATCAGAAAGCTTTGCATATATTTCAGATGGTGAGGCGTTCATAAAAGGTATGCATGTAGGTCAGCTTAAAGGATCATCTAGGGCTCATGAAGAGCTGAGAGATAAGAAACTATTGCTGAATCGAAAGGAGATCCTCAATATAGCCAAGAATCTCACAGAACGCGGAGTGACGCTAGTACCATTGGAAATATTCGATCTCGAAGGTAAGATAAAGCTTAAGATTGCAATTGCCAAAGGAAAGAAACTATTCGATAAAAAAGAGGCGATAAAGGAGAGAGACATTAAAATCCAAACACAAAAAGAACTTAGAAATGAATAAACTAGATTTAGATTACCAAGCATTACTCCAAGACATATTAGATAATGGAGTAGAAAAAAAAGATAGAATATGATAGTATACGAGATAGTTAAATTAGTTGGAATAGGCGTCGTGGAATGTCCTATATATGAACACAGGACAGGTCTAATATATGCCAACAAAGAAATGGCTAAAACAGAAGCTGAAAGATTATATAAAGAAAATACTACTGAACAAGAAAGAAATAGCGGTTGGTGTAATTTATTTTATGAAGTTAAAGAGGTGGCAGTGATACCCAATCCATCTAAATTTGATTTTATAGACACAACAACTTCAATAAGAAAATCATAGAAATATTCTATAATAGAGTAGATAAAATAGGTAATAATTGAGTAAAAAAGTTAGATAGTAGATATTTATAGTAAAAGAACTATGATAATCTACAAAACTACTAATCTACTTAATGGTAAGATTTATATCGGGCAAGATAGGAATAATAATAAAAATTACCTAGGAAGTGGTAAATTGCTTAAAAAGGCAATTAAGAAATATGGCAAAGATAACTTTAAGAAAGAAATACTTGAAGAGTGTCAGTCTGAGGAAGATCTAAATGACAGAGAGGTATTTTGGATTAGTCAATATAATAGTACAAATAGGGATATTGGTTATAATATAAGTGATGGAAGTAAAGAAGGAGACAGAAAAATTGGACATGATATTGCAAAAGGCGGTATTTACAATTACTGGGTTCTAAAATATGGTAAAGACATTGCTGACGAAAAAAGAACTGCTCAGATAGATAAGATAAAGAAGTATAATGAAGAGAACGGAACAGATTTAACTAAAAAAGGAAGATACGCTATTTGGTTAGAAAAGTACGGGAAAGATGAGGCTGACATAAGATTGTTGAATTGGAAGTTAAAAATCTCAGAATACCAACAGTATAGGTTAGATAATGGGTGGAAGCATTCAGAAGAGTCTATAAATAAGATACGAGATGCTGCAAAAGGTAGGAAACATTCAGAAGAGTCTAAAGAAAAAATGAGAAAGCCGAAACCTCCAGGATTTTCGGAAAGATTATCTAAGGCAAAAACTGGTATCCGAATGGGGCCTTCTAAAAAAAGAAAAGAAGTTATTCAATACGGATTAGATGGTTCTTTTATCAAGGTTTGGGAAAGTATTAGCAAAGTAGAACAAGAACTAAAAGTATACAATGTGACAGCGGTTTGTAAAGGAAAACAAGAGACTGCTGGTGGTTATAAATGGAAATATAAAAATAACATATGAACAAAATAGACATAGCTTATCAAGATCTCTTAAAAGATATTTTAGAGAATGGTACTAGAAAAGAAACAAGAAATGGACAAACTATATCAGTATTCGGTAGACAGATACGACATAAAATGAGTGAAGGATTTCCACTGCTCACTACAAAGAAAATGCACTGGAAGTCAATTGTAACTGAGCTTCTATGGTTTTTACGTGGGGATACAAACATCAAGTACCTGGTGGATAATGACTGTCATATATGGATAGGAGATTGTTATAAGAAATATACTGAGGCTGTATACTCAGACGGTGTTAGGTATATGGATGATGTTAAAGAGTATGATGAGATATTTTCTGAGGGTATGGAAGATGCCTGGCCTATAGTTATACCTTATTCAAAAGAAGAATTCATAGAACGTATCAAAACCGATTCCGAGTTTGCAGCGAGGTGGGGTGAACTTGGTCCAATCTATGGCAAGCAATGGAGAAGTTGGACACGATTTGAAGATGAAAGTAAAGAACATAATGAATGGTATATCGCTTTAGATGGGATAGACCAAATACAAAACCTAATTAATGATCTCAAAATGAACCCAGATTCTCGTAGGCTTATGGTTAATGCCTGGAATGTTGCTGAGATTGGAGATATGACATTACCACCATGTCACTATGGTTTTCAATGTTATACAAGAGAGTTAACCTTTGAAGAAAGGTGGGAATTGTCGATAAAATATGGTTATACTAAAGAGGGTACCGAAATGCCATCCCCAGACGCAACTTATTTGGGTCTTAATGAACGAAGTGAACTTGAATATATGTGGAATGACCCCGTAATAAAAACGGATTTACCTAAACGAGCAATATCTTTAATTTGGACTCAACGTTCTGTGGATACCCCATTGGGTCTTCCGTTCAATATTGCATCATATGGTTTACTTCTTTCTTTATTGGGTCATATTTGCAATATGGTGCCAGATGATCTTATCGGAAACCTTGGGGATACTCACATATACCTTAACCAATTAGATGGTGTTAATGAGCAAATAAACAGGGTTTCTCACGATTTACCATCATTATATATCAATGGTGAGTTTTGGTCGCCTAATTGGGATGATCTGAGGGTTCAAGAAGATGGTTGTTCAAACCGTCCAGGATCATTCAGCAATGATTTTGATGCATTAATAAAAGGTATTGAAGTCAATGATTTTATCATTGATAACTATGTATCCGAACCAACAATAAAATTTCCATTATCTAATTAATATGTTATTAGTAAAAACTAAGATAAAAGAAAGTAAGATTCATGGTATTGGTTTATTTGCGGATCAATTCATACCCAAAGGTACGGTAATATTTAAAGAATCCGTATTTACTAAGAAGTTTACCGAAGAAGAATATACGTTATTACCAGAATTACAGAAACAATTTGTAAATCATTTTTGTTATTTTTTGGGTGGTGTTTGGAGGTGTTCATTAGACAATGATAGGTTTATGAACCATAGTCAAACACCGAATACAACCGAACTTGATAATGTAACTACGGTGGCATCTCAAGATATCAATATCGATGAGGAAATCACAACAAATTATGATATGATTTGTGAAGATCACAATACACATGGTGTTAACATTTTAGAAAAAAAATGGGAAGATAGTGGTATTTTGGATGGATTAAAAGCACCATCCAAAGAACGTATTGAGGAACTCAATAAAATTTATGGTTCTAAAAATAATTAATATGAGCAAAATATATATAAATCAGGAAATTACTGATTTCATAATACAAAACTACGGTGAAAAAGGTCTTGATGGTATCATCTCTGGTGAGCTATTGGTTCATGATAGAAAATTGAGTGAATTAATGGGTAATAAACAAACGTTTAAAATACCTTTTATTAATCTTACTGATGAAGAAATAGATGTACTTGTCAACGATACAGCTAATAAAATCAAATCAAATAAAATTTCGGAAGATTTTTTCATACCTGTGCAAGAACCTTTGATAAGTGAAAATCTAACGAATTTATATGATTTTATGGATGTTTGGAATTACAATGTAAAAGATGGTGATAAAGTAAGATTTAAACCAAATTCTGTAAAAGCATATAATGTTGCCAAAGATGAATATTATCATAGAGCAATAAACCCAGGATTACAAGATATGGTTGGTGTCGTTGTTGAGTCACGTTGTGAAATACATGCTTATGGTAAAGGTAGTTTCTGGACTTGTATTGTAGATTTCAACGGTACCGTATTAGAATTACCTTGTGGTTTTTTCGTGAAGGAAGATTCTATTTAACTATATGGAAGTTAAAGCAATATTCATATCAGATGTACATTTGGGTAGTAGGGGTTCAAATGCCGATAAATTAACTGAGGTATTAAAACAATATAAACCAGAATATCTTTTTATTGTTGGTGATTTTATTGATGGTTGGTTGCTTAAAAAGCGACATTACTGGAAGCAAGATTACACCAATTTAATAAGAAAAATATTAAAGTACTCAAAAAACGGAACAAAAGTTGTATATTTAACTGGAAACCAT
>Ga0209084_1004001_pt1 | contig 10536 bp, 8 predicted proteins | sample C_130820_MF_Meta_FD_187309 | JGI IMG/M metagenome (GOLD analysis project Ga0209084, IMG submission 187309) | Freshwater microbial communities from Lake Croche, Canada to study carbon cycling - C_130820_MF_MetaG (SPAdes) (version 2) | ecosystem: Environmental > Aquatic > Freshwater > Lake | place... | reverse complement strand
GAGGCTCTCAGCCTGTCTGCCGACAAGGCATCCGCGTCTCCTGAGATTCGTGCACGACTGGCCTACCTCAGGGGACTTGCCGCATCGTCAGCTGGAAAGCCCGAGGAGGCCAAGGCAGCCTTCAGTGAGGCATCAATGATGGATCCATCGCTTGCCCATGATGCACTCTTCAATCAGGCAGTTTTGATTGCGAGGACGGAGAGGGGATCTCTTGATATCTCCCAGGCTGCCCGGGAAATAGCGCAGAGCAACGCCGGAGCCGCCTCTGAGGAGATGCGGCTGCAGATTGCATTGGATCTGGCACGCAGAGGTGAGGCCTCCGGTCTGCCGATGATCCTCCTGGTCGCTGACCAGGCGACTGATCCCACAATCAAGTCGCGTGCCCGACTCGCCGCTTCTGAACTGAACATGAAATCTGGAAAGGAGGATGCCGCTATTATCGACCTTGCCAAGGCTGTCCATGAGAATTCATCTGACCCGGAGAGAGAAGAGTATCTGAACGTCTTTCTGAAGGATACCGGACGCAAAGCGGATGGGGTCGCCGTGATTAAAGTTGCCCGTGCTTTCTTGGAGAAATATCCCGACTCCCGTTTCGTTCCCGAGGTGCGACTGAAGCTTGCCGAGGCTCTTCTGTCCAGCGGGGATGTCCAGGGAGCAAGGGTGGAGTTTGAGCAGTTAGCTGCTTCCGGTGCGGGAACTGATCTCGGGCGGCATGCCCTTTTTCTAGCTGCACAGTCTGCGGCCCGTTCGATGGATCCAGCGTCGATTGACGATTCCTTGATGCTGCTGGAACGCGTTGCGGAGATGGGTGGTAGTGACCGTATGGTCTGGCAAGCCCGCCTTCAGGAAGGAGCACTAAAAAATGCCCAGAATCTTCCCCTGGAGGCACTCGCTATCTACGATAAGATCCTATCGGCTCGGTCTTCCGGTGGAACCAATGCATCCGCAGGACCGGATGCCGAACTGATCGCTGCCGCCCTCATGGCCAAAGGGGATACCTTGCATCAACTCGGGGCCAAGGATCCTCTCAAGGAACGCGAAGCCCTGAAGAGCTGGCAGGAACTGGCATCCGATCCCTCGATTTCACTCCGCTGGCGGAATCAGGCTCTCTGCAAGAGCGCTCTAATCCTGGAGAGTCTCGGCGATGGTGACGCGGCGCTCGCCACCTGCTATCAGGTTTTCAAGAACCCGCGCACTGCGGAGCCTGAACAGCTCTGGCATGACAAGGCGGCCTTCGAGGGAGCCCGCCTGCTTGAGAGTCGGAAGCAGTGGAACGATGCGGTCGCCCTCTATGTACAGATCGTCGCCGAGGGTGGTCCCAGGGCCGAGGAGGCGAAGGCAAGGATCTCCAAGCTGCGGTTGGAAAACTTTCTCTGGGAAAACTAAGTCTTTCTGGCAAAATCCTTCACCTCATGAGCTCACATATCAAACTCTTCAGCCCGGGACCCGTTGAGGTCTCCGAGAAAACTTTTCAAGCCTTTCGCAAGCCGATGATCGGTCACCGGGGCAATGACTTCAAAAAGCTCTACGCTTCTGTTCAGCCTGGGCTCCAGCAACTTTTTCACACGCAGCGCCCCGTCTATATCTCCACCTCCTCTGCATGGGGAATTATGGAGGGAGCCCTTCGCAACATCGTTAAGGGAAAGGTCCTTAATTGCATGACCGGAGCCTTCTCCGACAAATGGAACGACGTCGCTAAGCGCTGCGGCTACGAGGCCGAGAAGCTTCAGGTCGAGTGGGGCAATCCGATCACTCCGGAACTCCTGCGTGAGAGGCTCTCCAAAGGTGATATCGATGTCGTGACTCTGATCCACAACGAGACCTCGACCGGATGCATGAATCCTATCAAAGAGCTCACCGACGTGCTCAAGGAATTCCCTGAGGTCCTGCTGATCGTCGACACCGTCTCCTCCTTCTCCGTGCTTCCCGTTCCCATGGATGAGCTCGGCATCGACGTGATGCTGACCGGCAGCCAGAAGGCTCTCGCCCTGCCTGCCGGTATGGCGCTCTTTTCAGTTTCAGAGAAGGCGATGAACCGCGCTGCCGAAGTCAAGGGACGCGGCTACTACTTTGATTTCCTTGAGTTCCAAAAGAACCACGAGGGGGACATGACCCCAAGTACACCGGTCATTTCGCACATCTTCGCTCTCCAGTCGAAGCTTGAGGATATTGCTGCCGAAGGACTTGAGAATCGTTACGCTCGCCACGCCGCCACCAATGCACTTGTCCACGGATGGGTTAAGGCCCGCGGATGGGAATTCTTCGCACCCGAGGGGTATCGCTCCGTCTCATTGACCTGCGTGAAGAACAACAAGGGCGCGGATGTCGCTGCCTGGATCGGCAGGCTCAAGGCCAAGCACTCCTGCATCATCGACGGCGGCTACGGAAAGATCAAAGGCGAGACATTCCGTATCTCGAACATGGGTGACGAAACCATGGAAACGATCTCCGAGCTCCTCTCCTGGCTAGACGATACCTTTGAATAGATTTTTAGACTGAAGACTGAAGGCTGAAGTTTGTTAGCTCGGAATGATTCTGTTCCAGCGCCATCTGATTTTTCTCTAGCCTTCAGTCTCACAGTTTTCTGCTGAAACGCCTCTTTCTCATGAGCAGCTACAAGGATACCGTTCTTCTTCCAAAGACCCCCTTCCCGATGAAGGCAGGACTGGCCCAGCGTGAACCGGAGCTTCTAGCCAAGTGGGAGAAGGAGGGTCTCTACGCTTCTATTCAGAAGGCTCGTGAGGGATCACCAAAGTATGTCCTGCATGATGGACCTCCGTTCGCGAATGGGGATGTTCATATGGGGACCGCTCTGAACAAGGTGCTTAAGGATCTCGTTGTCAAATCGAAGACGATGGCAGGATTTCAGGCCCCTTTCATTCCGGGATGGGATTGCCATGGCCTGCCGATCGAGTTCCGTGTTGTGAAATCCTCCGCCGGCCTGACGCCGCTTCAGGTCCGTCAGAAGTCCGAGGAGTATGCCCGGAAGTTCATCGATATTCAGCGGACTCAGTTCCGTAGGCTCGGAGTCTTTGGGGACTGGGAGCATCCCTATCTGACGCTTGATCCCTCGTACGAGGCTGCGATCATCCGTTCCTTCGGCCGTATGGTTGAGAAGGGGCTGGTATACCGCAGCAAGAAGCCGGTCCTCTGGAGCACCGGTGCCCAGACAGCCCTGGCCGAAGCCGAGGTGGAATATCAGGACAAGACCTCCCCGGCTATCTTCGTAAAGTTTGTTATCGAGACTCATGAGGCTGCATCGGCAGGACTTCCTACAGAAAAACCCCTCTCCGTGGTCATCTGGACGACCACTCCCTGGACCTTGCCTGCGAATCTCGCGATCGCCGTTCATGCCGACTTTGACTATGTGTTGCTTGAGAATGCCGCAGAGCGCCTGATCGTGGCCGCGGGGCTTTCTGAGAAATTCAAGGAGTCAACCGGATTGGAACTTTCCCAGCATGGTGAAGCGCGTAAGGGAGCCACGCTCGAGGGGATTAAAGCACGCCATCCCTTCTTGGAGAGGATTTCGACAATTTACACTGCAGAGTTCGTGACGCTCGAGACCGGCAGCGGCTGTGTCCATATCGCTCCCGGCCATGGTGACGATGATTATCAGCTTGGACGAAGGGTCGGTCTTGAACTGCTCTCTCCTGTAGATGACTACGGCAAGTTCACCGAGGAGTGCGGCGTTCCCTCGCTCGTCGGACAGAATGTCTTTGAGGGCAACGAGGAGGTGATCCGGATTCTCACGGAGAAGAATGCCCTGCTGGGTCGTGAGGACTACCAGCACAGTTATCCCCACTGCTGGCGCTCCAAGACTCCGATTCTTTTCCGCGCCGTAGAGCAGTTCTTCATTCGCATCGACGCGTTGCGCGAGACCGCTCTCAAGGAAATCGACGCTACCAATTGGATCCCGCATTGGGGACGCAATCGTATCCGCGGCACGGTCGAGTCCCGTCCGGATTGGTGCATTTCCCGTCAGCGTAGTTGGGGGGTTCCTTTGCCTGCTTTCTATACGCCCGAAGGGGAGCCGATCCTGGATCCTGCTGTCATCGCGAAGGTCTCCGAGGTTGTTGCTGAGAGGGGATCTAATGCCTGGTTCTCTCTGGATGATGTCGAATGGTGCCGCCTGACGGGGGCTCCTATCGGATCGGTTCGCCGCAATGATACTCTCGATGTCTGGCTCGACAGCGGAGTGAGCCATGAGGCTGTTCTGCATGGACGTCCGGAGCTTAATTTTCCTGCCGATCTCTATCTCGAGGCCACAGATCAGCATCGCGGATGGTTCCAGTCCTCGCTCATGACCTCGGTGGCCTTGAATGAAAAAGCTCCCTACAAGACCGTTCTGACTCATGGTTTTGTGGTCGATGTCGATACACGCCAGAAGATCTCGAAGTCGAATCAAGGACAGGGAGGTTATCAGAAGCCGACCGAGGCCGATCACTTCGTGAAGACCTATGGCGCCGACATCGTTCGTCTCTGGGCTAGCAGCGTGCAGTTTACCGATGATGTTCCTTTCTCCGAGGAGATCTTCGCGCGTCTCACCGATTCCTATCGTAGGATCCGAAATACTCTTCGCATCCTTCTTGCCAATTTGGCCGACTACGATGCGGAGGCACCTATCTTGGAACCGACGTTAATCGACCGATGGATCCTGGCCCGACTGCAGGAGACGGTGAATACCTGCCGCAAAGCCTACGAGGAGCTGGCTTTCCAGAGGGCATACCAGGCAATTACTCAGTTCTGTGCTGTGGAACTTAGCAGTATCTACGTCGATGTGACCAAGGACCGTCTCTACTGCGACAACGTTTCCTCGCCACGTCGCCGTGCTACCCAAGCCGTAATGGCCAAGGTTTTCGAGGATTTGTGCCGTCTGCTTGCCCCGGTTCTTGTCTTTACTGCCGAGGAGGCATGGGGTCACTTCCGGCCCGAAGGTTCTGTGCATCTGGAGCTTTTTCCCGAGGAGAAGGCTCCCGATCAGGAAATCTTGGCGCGCTTCGAGTCGCTCCTTTCACTACGCGCTGATGTCTCCCAAGCATTGGAAAAGGCTCAGCGCGATGGGATGATTGGGAAGCCTCTTGAGGCGGTGGTTGCTGTCATTACGGAGGATCCCTTGGTTCTGAGTGCCGTTGAAGCTGGAGAACTTGCCGAGATCGAGGAGTTTTTAATCCTGAGCAATCTCTCCATCACCAAGGGAGAGAAAGGAATTGTGATCGGCAAGAGCACCGCCGAAAAATGCGAACGTTGTTGGCGTCATCGTGGTGAAGTGGGTTCCCATGGAACTCATCCGACGCTCTGCGGGCGCTGCGTGGACGCCGTGGAAGCCTTGGGTTTCTCCCCCTCTGTTTCCCAATGAAGCGGTTTTCGGCATGGGGAGTCATTCTGATTCTGGCAATGCTGGATCAGTTTACGAAGATCCTGGTCCTCCGATTCATCCCATTTCAGGAATCGATTCCGGTCATCCCTAATTTCTTCTCTCTCACCCATGTCTATAATACGGGTGCTGCTTTCGGGATGCTTCATGATAGCAACTTATTTTTTCTCATTCTGGCGACGGTCGCATTTGTGGCGCTTGTCCTGATGAGAAAGCACTTTCAGGGAGGTTTGATGCAGACAGGCTGGATTCTGTTGATGGCCGGCATCATCGGGAATGTGACCGACCGTCTGCGTCTAGGCCATGTCGTTGATTTCCTGGATTTTCAGTTAGGATCCTATCACTGGCCCTCTTTCAATGTCGCTGATTCCTGCATCTGTGTCGCCGCGGCTCTCTTTCTCTTGAGTAGCTTTCAATGCCCTTCTAAATTAGAGGAATGAGCAACATCGTTCCTGTCAGCCCTTACGAGACCTGCCACGGACTCGTCTATTTCCCCCGGATGATCGACAAGATCCGTCTGCATGCCTCCGGTGAGTTGGGTGCCGATTATGTGCCGAACCTAGGCAAGGGCTTCGATGTGCGATGCTGCTCCCTTCTGGGAGTGGACTATGACGAGTTAGCCAAGGCTGTGTCTTCTTCTAAGACCGACGAGCAGGCTTGGGAGTGGATTTTGCAGAACGGCAAGGCTCCGACCGAAGAGCAGATCGAAGTCTGGAACGGCTTCATGACCCGCTGCGGATGGAACGATGATCTAGTTGAGATTCTAGAGAAACGCAAGAAGGAGGGCGGTTTTGAGGGCCGCGCAGATATCCGGACGATGTTTGACTACATTGATGCCGACGAGGGAAGAGCGATCAGATAAGACTGATCGCCGATACTTGAAATCTGAGACCTGAATCATAGATGGTCGACAAGTCGACAAGTCGACAATTCTACTTGTCGATTAGTCGACTAGACTCAGACTTGTGTCTTTCGAAAGTAACTTAGAATTTTTTCCTGATCGCCGCCCGAGGCCCAGACGATCCTGAGGAAGTCAGCCGGATGCACATCGTATTCTTTGAGGAAGCGGCGATCCCCAGCGCAGCAGTACATGATCTCGTGGCAGAGGCCGCCCTCGAGGAAGCATTGTGCCTTCTTGATGATGCGGGGAAGCCAAGGGATCCCGGAAAGTGCTTCAGGTTTCGGAGGGAGTGAATCCGCCTCTGTGACTACAGAGTTGATGATGCCGTGTTGATGAAAGAGAAAGTAATCGCGCCTGGCAGCAGCCAAAAGCAGGACAGTGTTCCAATCGGGCTCGCCGGCCCCATTCATATCTTCAGCGTAATCGTAGAGATTGATCGGACGTAGGCCGATTGAAGTGAGAAAGATGGTTTCTTCGGACGAGAAGTAGGAATCCAGTTCCCTGTTTCCCTTTTTGTTGAGTTCGACAGCCTTGTCGTAGGTTTTGCGAAGATTTTGTGTCCAGAGATAGGAACTCATGTAGGCGTTGAATGGTTGATTACTCGAGTGTAGCGCCGATTTTCACCGTCACCTGCCAGTGGGCGATCTTGCCCTCTTCGAGGTGAGCGCGTGTTTCTACGACCTCCAGCCAGCGGAGGTTTTTTTCTGAGAGGGAGGCCTTTGCCACTGCATTCTGGACGGCATCCTCGATGCTGATTGGGGAGGAGCCGACGAGCTCGATCTTTTTGTATGTGTGGTTACTCATAGGGGTATTATCGGGCCGAAGCACTCTTCTGTCCACTATCGTGGATTTTATGCCACAATGCGAACGAGCAATTGGGTCAGAAGCGTATCCTCCGAGCCTTGGCCGCTGATAAGTTTCTGGTTGGCATCACGGCAGGCCAGGAACGCCGAGACGAGGTGATCGCGGTCGAATCGCGCCGCATTCACGGCGGCAAGGCCGATGCCGTAGGTATTGAGTGTTCCGTCTTTCTTCCGGGGGAGATGGGCTGTCTCCTCGGAGCGAAGGCGCTTTAGGTCGGAGGCAAAGAACTGGGGTTGGGCCGGAGGGCGCATTTTATGGCGCTCCATGAAATCCTTGGCAACTAGGAGATTGCGCACGGTCGGCACGATGGCTGCCAGCAGGATGCCAATCGTGTTTTCACCCTGACGGCGCAGCTGGGACAGGGTGTCGAGGCAGAGCGGCAGATTTCGTTTATTGATAGCGTCGCTTAGGTCGAAGATACCCCCAGCCCGGGTGAGCGGCACCAGATCGCGGACAAGGCGCTCGGTGATGATCGCGTCCTCACCGGCAGCCGTGGTGAGTTTTGAGAGTTCTGCATCCAGTTGGCCCGAGTTAGTTCCTACACGGGTGGTCAGTACCACGGCGGCCTGATCCTCCATCTTGACTCCCCGATCACGGCACCGGTCGATGACCCAGTCGATGAGATCGTCCTCTGTCGCCCCGAAGCCGAAATCAGGTTTATCGCAGAGCGTTGTCGAGGCAATCTCCGAGACTTTCTTGTAGAAGGATTTGCGTTTGTCTGGCTCAGGCGCACTGATCAGGAGGGTGATGCCCCCGGGAAGTCCCTCTTCCAGTATCTTTAGTAGTTTTTCCAGTGCATCCTGCACCGCTTCGGAGCGTCCCTGCACGGTATCCTTTAGGAAGGTAACGCCCTTCATCCATACGAGCTTTTCGCCAAACATGGGTACGGTCAGGATTCCCTGGATGGTGCTCTGCACCAGCCCAATCGAGCAGTCGACCGTATCGGCTGGGGCTTCGATGACCTCAAGTCCGAATTCTCCCCCATCCGCAGGAGCCAGCTTAGCGGCAACTCCCTGGGCCGTACGCCGCACCTCCGCCTCGTCACTTCCGGTCACGAAATGAAGATTCGGGTTCTTGGCTGCTGGGGCTTTGCGGGTGGCCATGGGGACTAGTGAAAAGTGAAAGGTGAAAAGTGAAAAGTGAAAGTGGAGTAAACCTTTCGAAAGATGCCTTAAACTATCCCTTCCATCCCTTTTTCGACTTGGTGGGTTTATCCTTTGCCTTGGGGCGGTTGGTCATGGAGGTGGTGACGGCGCCTCCGCCTTTGAGTTCCATAATCTGATCTCGAAGGAGGGCGGCGCGTTCGTACTCGAGTTTCTTGGAGGCCTCTTTCATCTCTCCCTCCAGCTCCCTGATCAGGCTAGTGACATCGAGTGGCTGCTCCTGCACGCGCGCTGACTCGGCATCCTCTCCATCTAGGATCACTCGGAGACTCTCTTGCACAGGACGCTTCACGCTATGGGGAGTGATGCCGTGCTCTCGATTATGCTCCATCTGGCGACGGCGCCGATCTTCGGTGACCTCCAGTAGATCGCGGATGCTTCCGGTGATCTTGTCAGCAAAAAGAACAACCTCTCCGTTTACATGACGGGCGGCGCGGCCAGCCGTCTGGATCAGGGAGGTGCGGCTGCGGAGGAAGCCCTCCTTGTCGGCATCTAAGACGCAGACGAGACTTACCTCGGGGAGATCGAGTCCCTCACGGAGCAGGTTGATCCCGACCAGAATATCAAATTCCCCCGAGCGAAGTGAACGCAGGATCTCGACCCGCTCGATGGTGTCGATGTCGCTGTGCAGATAGCGGACCTTGAGTCCCACATCCTTGAGGTAATCGGTGAGATCTTCAGCAGTGCGTTTGGTGAGAGTCGTGATTAGCACCCTTTCACCGATCTCGACACGGCAGCGGCAGAGTTCAATCGTCTCATCGATCTGACCCTTCAGAGGTCGGATCATGATGCGCGGGTCCAGTAGACCGGTAGGCCGGATGATCTGCTCCACGATGAGCTGGGAACCCGGAGTCGAGGTGTCGAGCTCCTCATTGGCGGCATTCGGCCTGATCAGGGAGAGGGGAATGGGCTGGGCCTGGAGCGTGGCTAGATCCACGAAGCCGGTATTGCCCACCACGCTGTTGCGCAGTTCCAAGGGTGCCGGGGTCGCGCTTATGTAGAGACCCTGTCCAGTCGTCTGCATGAACTCGCTGAAATTCAGCGGGCGATTGTCGAGCGCGCTAGGCAGGCGGAATCCGTACTCCACTAGGGTCATCTTACGGGCCCTGTCCCCTGCGTACATCCCGCCGACCTGCGGCAGTGTGGCATGGGATTCGTCCACCATGAGGAGGGTGTCCTCCGGCAGGAAGTCCATTAGCGTGTAGGGGCGGACTCCAGGATCGCGCCCTGTGAGGTGGCGCGAATAGTTCTCAATGCCGTTGCAATAACCCATCTCCTGCATCATCTCGAGGTCGTACTCGGTTCGCATTTTTAGTCTCTGCGCCTCGAGGTATTTGCCGTTCTCTTCGAAGAACGCCACCCTCTCCACCATCTCCGTCCTGATGCTTCTCATGGCGGTTTGCATCTTCTCCTTGGGCGTCACGAACTGCTTCGCTGGGAATAGCGTGAGATGGGTCAGATCGCCACGGGATCGGCCTGTGAGTGGATCGAAGAGGGCCATCCGGTCGATCTCATCGCCGAAGAACTCGATCCTCACAGCCTCCTCGTCATTCTGCGCTGGAAAAATCTCCACGACATCGCCGCGGACACGGAACTTACCCCGAGCGAACTCGATCTCGTTCCGCTCGTAGAGCATCTCGACGATGCGCTTCAGCACCTCCTCACGGGTTATCCTATCTCCCTTCTTGAGTGTCATCACCATCTGCATGAAATCCTCCGGAGAGGCCAGGCCATAGATGCAAGAGACGCTGGAAATCACGATGACATCCCGTCGGGTAAGGAGGGAGCTGGTGGTCGAGAGGCGGAGGCGCTCGATCTCCTCGTTGATCGAGCTGTCCTTCTCAATGTAGGTGTCCGAGCGTGGGATGTAGGCCTCCGGCTGGTAGTAGTCGAAGTAGCTGACGAAGTACTCGACGGCGTTGTTGGGGAAGAATTGCTTGAACTCCGAGTAGAGCTGAGCCGCCAGCGTCTTGTTATGGGACATGATCAGCGTCGGGCGATCCAGATTCTGGATAATGTTGGCTGCCGTGAAGGTCTTGCCGGAACCGGTCACGCCGAGCAGCGTCTGGTGACGGTTTCCCATCCGGATCGAGCGAGTAAGCTTCTCGATCGCTTGAGCCTGATCCCCTTGGGGCTTGTAGTCGGATCTCAGGTCAAAAGACATTTGGAAAAGGATGAGGGCGAAGGGCTCAAGGCGAAAACATGAAGTATCTCTCTAAATGGGCACCGGTGCA
>Ga0209084_1003999_pt1 | contig 10541 bp, 13 predicted proteins | sample C_130820_MF_Meta_FD_187309 | JGI IMG/M metagenome (GOLD analysis project Ga0209084, IMG submission 187309) | Freshwater microbial communities from Lake Croche, Canada to study carbon cycling - C_130820_MF_MetaG (SPAdes) (version 2) | ecosystem: Environmental > Aquatic > Freshwater > Lake... | reverse complement strand
AAAAAAAATAAAACTTAAAAAAAAAAAAATCGAAAGAAAACTAAGAAAAAATTTAATAAGAAGCCAATTAAAAATTTCTTTTTTAAAAAAAAATAGATTCAAATCTGTTTTTTTCAATAGAATTATAATTTCATTAAAAGATAAAAGTGAGAAAAGAGTAAAAAAAAGAAAATAAGTAAAAAAAAGAGCTTTAATATACTTTTTTTCGGAAAATTTTGTCCAATTTGTTAAAAAATTTTCTTTAAAATTAATATATTCATTAATAGGTTTTTGATCCTCTGGAATAGGACATAATAAAAAAATTTTAATATCGAGATTCATATTTTTTTTTTTCTATTTTTTTATTAATTAAAATTAAAATTAAAAATCATTGATTTTAATTTTAATTAATAAAAGACTTAATTGAAAAATTCCTGAAACCCATGTTATAGTTTCAAATGGATTTGTTGCCGAACTTGAGTTTTGATTTGTTATTGAGTCTTTAGAGGTATCATTTTGATTTAAAATCAACCCAATAAGAACAATACTGTTAATTGTTAAAATTAACGTTAATGAATTGTATAATTGAATCATTTTTCATTTCTTTTTTTAAGGAATTTAAAGCTGGTCCAATTATAAAAATTGGATAAAACAAATTAAGTATTAGCTTGAACTTGTAAAAAGATAAAACCTAATCCCAATCCTAAAAGTGTAATTACAAAACAAATTGTTGCAACTGTTACTATTTCTCCCATAATATTTTTTTTATTTTTTTTTTTAAAATCCGTTTCGTCCCCATACAACTAAAGCTAAAGAAAAAGAAAAAACTAACATTAACGCAGCCCATCCTAAACTAAGTACATCGATCATAATATTTTAAAAATATAATTTAAATCATTTTCTTTTTCTATTTTTTTATTATAATTTTAATAAAAAAATTTAATTTAATGTTATAATAATAGATAAATCAATCAATTACAAAGACTTATTTATGATTACTGAATTAAACATTTATATCGCGATTTTAGTAGCTAGTGTTCTTTTTGCATTCTCAGTTCGTTTAGGTGTTTCATTATATAAAGCAAGTTAAATTTTTTTTCTTTTTTTTCTTTTTTAGTTATTAATAAAATTACTTTCATAATGTCATTATTAAAAAATTTAAATAATTTTCCATTTGCCGCTATTATTGGGCAAGAAGAAATGAAATTAGCACTTCAGTTAAATGTCATTGATCCAAAAATAGGTGGAGTAATGATAATGGGAGATCGAGGTACTGGAAAATCCACTACAATTCGTGCCCTTGCAGATCTTTTACCTGATATAACGATTATTAAAAACGACCCATTTAATACAGATCCAAAAGGTTTAGCGACAGAATATGAAACCGAAGAAATAAAAATTCCAATGGTCGAATTACCTTTAGGTGCCACTGAAGATAGAGTTTGTGGAACAATTAATTTAAAAGAGATTTTATCTGGTGGAAATAGTACTTTTGAACCAGGTTTATTAGCACGAGCTAATAGAGGACTTTTATACGTAGATGAAATAAATCTATTAGATGATCATCTTGTTGATGTTTTATTAGATTCTGCAGCTTCCGGTTGGAATACAGTGGAACGTGAAGGAATTTCTATTAAACATCCTGCAAAATTTATTTTAGTGGGATCTGGAAATCCAGAAGAGGGTGAATTAAGACCCCAATTATTAGATCGTTTTGGAATGCATGCTGAAATTAGAACTATTCGCGATCCCAATTTACGAGTAAAAATTGTTGAAGAAAGAATTAGTTTTGATCAATCACCTCAATCTTGGTTTGACAAATATGAAACAGAACAAATTAATATTCAAAATAGAATTGTTTTAGCTCAAAATTTATTAAATAAAGTAACTATTAATAAAAGTTTTCAATTAAAAATTTCGCAAGTTTGTAGTGAATTAGAAATTGAAGGTTTACGTGGTGATATCGTATCAACTAGAGCAGCGAAAGCTTTAACCGCTTTTGAAAACAGAACAGAAGTGACGTTAGACGATATTAAGCGAACAATTACTCTTTGTTTAAGACATCGATTACGTAGAGATCCAATGGAATCTATTAATTCTGGTGAAAAAATTGACGCAATTTTTCAAAAAATTTTTTTAAAGTCTGATACTCAAATTTAACCTGTTATTCTAGATTTTAGATATTCTAGAAAATATGAAGTATGAGATATAAGAGATATATGGGCTCAGTAGGATTCGAACCTACATTAGAAACTTAGAAGGTTTCCGTCCTAATCCCTTAGACGATGAGCCCTTCATTTTATAAATATGGGTTTAATATGGGCAATACTGGATTTGAACCAGTGACCCTCTGCTTGTAAGGCAGATGCTCTACCGCTGAACTAATTACCCTTATAATATATATATATATATAATCATATATTGATTCAAAAAAAAATTTTGACCTTTTTTTCCAAGCTACATTTTAAAATATCTTATGTTGAATCCTTTTAGGATCATATCTAAGATCTCTAATCGCTATAATCAGTGGAAAGATTCATATTCGAAAATAAGAGTCAAAGAAAATCAACAACAATCTAAAGATTTCTATTTTACCATGCCCATTTATACGGATGTTTGGTAATTAAATGTTTTATAAAAAAGAAAAAAAGCTATTTGATTTTCTTATGCTAATATGTTAACAGATAAAGAAATAGCTTTGTTAAGTCTAGCAGTTACACTTTTGTTTGTTTTAGTAGTAATATCACTATTATCAACTTTGATAAATGTGCTAAATTTATTGTTTGTCTTATTAAAAATGTTGTTTAAATCATTGTGTAAAGTATTATTTGTGTTGTTAAAGGTATTAATCTGGATTATCTTATTGCCTTTTAAGACATTGTTTGTAATGTCTCGATTAATATTTTTTCTATTTTTTTGTCTGTTAAAAATATTGAAAATATATAAAAATTAATCTTATAATTTTTTTTATTTGTTATAAATTTGAATTAATCTTTTTTTAAAATCTTTTATTTTTTAAGATCTTTTCTTGTTCTTCTTGTTCTAATTGATTAAGTTGTTGAGTTAATTGAATTAGTTGTGTCTTTAGAAATTCTATAGTCTGTTCTTTTTTTAATTCTTTTTCTTCTTTATATTCTTTTACTTCTTCTTTTTCTTCTCTATTTTCTTTATTAAAGTCCTTTTCTTTGTTTTCTTTATTTTCTTTATTTAAATCACTATAAAATGTTTTTAGTAATTTTTGTTTAACTTCTAGATCGATTTTTAAAGAATTTTGAAGAACGCTTAATAAAAAAGTTGCTTGGAAATTAAATAAAGGATGAATATCTTCTTTCATTAAATAACGTAGTTTATAGGTATAATTGTTTTGATTTACAACCGTAATTTCTCCTTGGGTGTTAAAAATTCCAAATATTTTTTCTATTCTTTTTGTTGTTTTAAGTTTTATTCTGTTTGGATAAAAGACTAAGATATGAATATGTTGTTCTTCTGTTTGTTTATATTTTTCTTGAACAACGTAATAAGTTAATTCTTCATTTTGATTATTTCCAATCTGATCTATATTTTGTTGATAATTTGGATTATCTTTTAAAAAATCTTTTAACTCATCGTCACTAATTTCACTTCTTGTATTTATATTTTTATTTTTATTCAAAATCTCTTGAATATTTTTTTTCCAATTATTAATTAATGTTTGTATAATACGTTCTTTAGTAATTTGATTTTTTATTACATTTCCATATGTCAATAAAAATTTATTTTGGCGTACTTCGAGTTCAAAATAATTAGGTTTTTGATAATCAATAGACTCAAACTCTGTATAAACTTTTTGTTCGTTAATAAAAGATTGTGATTCTTTTTTTACAATGTTTTCTTTATTTTCTTTTTTCATTTATGTTAATTGTTTTTCCCTTTTTTGATATTTATGTTAATACTTGGCCCGTCTTTTGATGTAATGCTTTGTCCTTTTTTTGATACTTATAAACAATTTGAAAGAAAAAAAGAAAAAAAAGATGTCAAAGCCTTATAAATACAAGACCTTTTGTTTTGTTTTTTTTCGTTGTAAAAAGCCCTTGCGTTGTTTAAGAAGAATATGTTACTATAGGAGGCATCAAGGAGATGCCTCTATGCTTGATATAAAGTGCTAAATGAAGAAGTTTTTATAATAAATTAATGAATGGTTACTTGTTGTTTATGTTCTTTATGTTATACGTAGTTCCGCGGTAGCGGACTACGTCGGTAGACGTTTAAAGAACAGTGATAACTGTTTGCCTTGAATGCTTAACTGTTTAATAGTGACAACTGTTTGCCTGTTTAATAGTGATAAATGTTTAACTGTTTAAGAGTGATAACGTTTTGAATGTTTAATAGTGATAACGGTTTGAATGTTTAACTGTTTAATAGTGATAACTGCTTGAAACACTAAGTAATAAAGTAAGAGTGACAAATAGTAATAAAGTAATAAAGTAATAAAGTAATAAAGTAATAAAGTAATAAAGTAATAAAGTAATAAAGTAATAAAGTAATAAAGTAATAAAGTAATAAAGTAATAAAGTAATAGACAAAGGTTGTTTAATATTATTGTTATTGTTCTTATTGTTCTTTGTCTTATTGTTATTGTTATTCTTATTGTTATTGTTGTTGTAATAAAAGAAAAGAATAATAACAATAAGAAGAAAAGAATAAAAAATAAGAAAAGTTAAATATCGTCAAGAAGGTCAAGATGATTAAGAAGGTGAAGATGGTTAATATCGTTAATATGAATATCTGTAAGATCTGTAAGATGTAAAATATTTTGAGCCTGTTTATAATAATGATTAATAACCTGTTCTGTACTTTGAAGATTAAAAGCAGGATCATTTTGAATATGTTGAAGAATATAAATCATAGAATTTAAAGACTAAGAAAATTGATCTCTAATGTTTTTTTCTTTTCTTATTAAAAAAAACCTTGACAGCTTGTTCCATGGATGATAAGATGGGGGTAAGGGGGAATAAGATTATTGTTTATCTAATTGTTATTTAAGAAATAAATAATAAGTTTATTCTTCCTTAATCTTTTTAATATGTAATCTATATAGTTAATGAAATTAATAACTAATTAATTGTTCTTTATAATTGTTCTTTAATTAAATAATGAATTTATTCAAAGTATAAGATCTATTCTTTTTTTCCTCTGTTGCTATCCTACTAAAGCGCAAGGTAAGCAGGTTAACTTACGTATATGAATTCATTGTTAATAATATGTAATAATCTTTTCATTATATGATTAACCAATTTAATTTTCTTTAAATACTTGACATACTAAGTGAACATAGTACTAAAACCCTTATTGCTTGCCCCTTAGTCGGCGGCTTATTTTTCTATGACCGTAAGGGAATACGAAAAATAAGCCGTAAGACTAAGGGGGTATAGCGATTTAACCAATCATTCTTTCGAATAAATAGACATTTGTAGTGCTTTAGCAATAGAATTAGACACCTCTTGTAGAGTGTTTTGATTATAAGTACGTTGATAAAGGATCTTTTGTTGACTTAATTGACGTAGTTGTTCAAAATGAGAAAAAATGTTATCTTCTAAGTTCTGTTTATTTTCTAAGTTCTGTTTATCTTCTTGATTTGAATGATCTATATTAGTATTAATTGTCATTATTATTATTTGTAATAATTTAAATATCTAAAGAAAAAGCTTTATCGAAAAGAATTTCTTTTTCTTCATCGGATAACTGAAAACGATTATATAACATTGTAGTATTAACGGATTTATGTCCAACGATTTGACTTACGTTTTGTAGAGATGTATTTTTTAATAATTTAGTAATAAAAGCGATTCTAAAAGAATGTGAAGTAATATATTGTTGAATGCCACAATTAAATAATGTAGATTTAATATCTTGATTAATATATTCAGTGAATTTTCTAACAGGCATTAGTTGATGTCTATTTTTAAAAGAAGACCCAGAACCTAAATACTGAAAGTGTTCATGTATAAATAAGATATCAATTTCATTTTTATATTTTTTAAGTAAATCTCTGCCTTTTTGATGAATAAAATGTTTAAATTGAAGGTCACCGGTTTTAGAGTGATCTATTTGAAATTGTCCAGTTTGTAAAATTTGTTGGAAATGAGAATATTGTAACAGAATTACTTCATTAATTCTTAAACCAGTTAAATATAAGATAAGATAAGTTAAACGTAATTGAATTCTTCTAGGAATAATATGTCTTTCAAAATCGTGACCAGCATTTAAAAGAAGTTTTTGAAAAATCTCAAATGTAATAGGATCTCTTAACGGGAGAGATCTTTTAATTTTAGTTTTTTTTAAAATTTGTTTTTTAATAAATTGAATATCATCTTTAACTTTATTTAAAGAACAATCTATACTTTGAAAAACTTGTTGATTCATCATAACGGAATCAAAAGTAAATTGATTTAACTTAGTAATTTCTTGTTTTAAATCATAAATATCACGTCTAATTAAATTAACTCGAGTTTGATCCTCAAAGGTTAAAGTGTTTAATAGTTCTCTTCCTTCTTGACCTTCTCTTCCTTGTAATTCTTCTCTTCCTTCTTGACCTAAAACTGACAAGTTTTGTTGTTCCTCTTGTTCCTCTTGTTCCTCTTGTTCCTCTTGTTCCTCTTGTTCCTCTTGTTCCTCTTGTTCCTCTTGTTCCTCTTGTTCCTCTTGTTCTTCTTGTTCCTCTTGTTCCTCTTGTTCCTCTTGTTCCTCTTGTTCCTCTTGTTCCTCTTGTTCCTCTTGTTCCTCTTGTTCCTCTTGTTCCTCTTGTTCCTCTTGTTCCTCTTGTTCCTCTTCTTGTTCTTGTTGTTCTTCTTGTAATTGTAATTGTTCTGTTAATGTATAAGATGTATAAGATGGAGAATAAATTTGAGATAACTGTTGATCAAGAGACTGAAGTTGAGTCTGATAAAGAAAAATAGTTTGTTCTTTTTGAAGAAGAATGTTTTTTTCTTGTTTTTTTAACTGTTCATTAAAAAAGTCGATGAATAGTTGAAATTCTTTTCTAAATTTTTTTAATTCTTTGTCTTTTGATTGTAATGGATTTCCTAAAAGTTTATATTTTTCATAAATATTAAAAAAATAAGAATATAAAAATTTGCTCTCATCTTCTCGATCTCTTTCTTCTAGATCTTCTGTTTTATCTAAAGATTGTTCATCTAATATATTTTGTAGAAAAAAAGATTTATTTTTAGCTATATTAGTTTCTGTTTTTGAAAAAAAGGTACTGGTTTCTTTAAGTAAAAAATCTTCTATTAGACTTATTTTCTCTTCGGAAAAAGTAAAAAATTCTGATGTATAAAGAAAAGGATTAAAAAAATCTTTAATAATCTTTTGACTAATAGTTTTATTCTTTTGATTTGGTTTTTTTGAAAATTATTAAAAAATTGAATTTCTAAGATAATTTTCTAGAATTAATTCTGAAAATCATTTATTGATTTTTCTAAAATATAGCTTGCAACTTTTTCGATTTCATCTTCTTTAAGACGCCCTCCAAATGCAGGCATACCATTTTTTCCATTTATAACTTGATATATAATGGCATCTAAATTATCCATTCCATTAGCACGTAAAGTTTCTATTTTTAAATTTTTTTCAGGAATAATAATATTGTTTCCTTGATTGTGACAAACATTACAATTTCTTAAAAAGATATTTTCCCCTATTTGAGTATTTAAATCTTTTGCTGTTATTTTTTCAAAAGGTACAAAAAATAATAAATAAAAAAAGAAAAAATTTTTTAGAAAATTCTTAAAATTATTTTTCATTATGAATTTCTTTTTTTAAATATGAACTAATAAATAAATAAATTAAAAAGAAGTTTTTTTTCCTTCTTTTTAATTTATTCTTTTTTTTAATTAATAATCTTAGTCAATAGGTTTTAATTGTAATGTAGGTTCTGTTTCTCTATTAATTCCTTTTTCAAATCCAGCAGCTGCAGCACGTGCACGACCAGCATGCCACCAATGTCCAACTAATAAGAACCAACCAAGGAAGAAATGTGAACATGTTAACCAAGATCTTGGGGATACATAGTTAACTGAGTTAATTTCTGTAGCAACACCACCAACTGAGTTTAAAGATCCTAAAGGAGCATGAGTCATATATTCAGCAGCTCTACGTTCTTGCCACGGTTGAATATCATTTCTAATTTTATTAATATCTAATCCATTAGGTCCACGTAAAGGCTCTAACCATGGTGATCTCATATCCCAGAATCGCATAGTTTCTCCACCAAAAATAATTTCTCCACTTGGTGAACGCATTAAGTATTTTCCTAATCCTGTAGGACCTTGTGCTGAAGCAACATTTGCTCCTAAACGTTGGTCACGTACTAAGAAAGTAAATGCTTGTGCTTGAGAAGCTTCTGGACCTGTAGGGCCATAAAATTCACTAGGATAAGCAGTATTGTTATACCAAACAAAAACAGCTGCAGATAATCCCATAACAGCTAAAGCTGCTAAACTATAAGATAAATAAGCTTCTCCTGACCAAACAAATGCTCTTCTAGCCCAAGCAAAAGGTTTAGTTAAAATATGCCAAATTCCACCAGTTACACATAAAATTCCCATCCAAATATGACCACCAACTAAATCTTCCATATTATTAATAGAAGTGATCCATCCATCACCACCGAATGGTGATTTGAAAACATAACCAAAAATAACAAGAGGATTTAATGTAGGATTTTTAACTAAACGTACATCTCCTCCTCCTGGAGCCCATGTATCATAAACTCCACCAATATACATAGCTTTAATTACTAATAAAAAGGCTCCAATTCCTAATAAGCATAAATGAATACCTAAAATTGTTGTCATTTTATTTTTATCACGCCAGTCATATCCAAAAAGTGGAGCATTAGTTTCTAATGTATCTGGTCCAAATAGAGAATGATAAATTCCTCCAAAACCTAAAACTGCAGAAGATATTAAATGTAAAACTCCTACAACAAAGTATGGATAAATATCTGTAATTTCTCCAGCAGGTCCAACTCCCCATCCTAATGTAGCTAAATGAGGTAATAAAATAAATCCTTGGTCATATAAAGGTTTTTCTGGAATAAAGTGTGATACTTCAAATAAAGTCATTGCGCCACACCAGAATACGATTAAACCAGCATGTGCTACATGTGCACCAAGAAGTTTTCCAGAAAGGTTAATTAATCTTGCATTTCCAGCCCACCAAGCAAAACCTGTGGATTCAATAGTTTTATCAGTCGTTATTTCTAAATCATCAAAGCGCGTTTCCACGTGGTAATACCTCCTCTGGGAATATATAATTTTCATGCGGTTGATCTTGTGCCGCCATCCACATTCTAATACCTTCATTTAAAAGAATATTTTTTGTGTAGAATGTTTCGAATTCTGGATCTTCTGCTGCTCTTAATTCTTGTGAAATAAAGTCATAAGCACGTAAATTTAAAGCTAAACCTACTATTCCAACTGCACTAGCCCAAAGTCCAGTAACAGGAACGAATAGCATAAAGAAATGTAACCAACGTTTATTTGAAAATGCTACTCCAAAAATTTGAGACCAAAAACGGTTAGCAGTAACCATTGAATATGTTTCTTCTGATTGTGTAGGTGTAAAAGCTCTGAATGTATTTGCAGAATCTCCATCTTCAAATAAAGTATTTTCTACAGTTGCACCATGGATGGCACATAATAATGCTCCACCTAAAATTCCAGCAACTCCCATCATATGGAATGGATTTAATGTCCAGTTATGGAATCCTTGTAAAAATAGAAGAAAACGGAAAATAGCAGCTACACCGAAACTAGGTGCGAAGAACCAACTTGCTTGTCCTAATGGATAAAGTAAGAAAACAGAAACAAATACTGCAATTGGCCCAGAGAAAGCTAATGCATTATAAGGTCTAATTCCAACAAGTCTAGCAATTTCAAATTGACGTAAACAGAAACCGATTAATCCGAATGCTCCATGTAAAGCAATAAATGTCCAAAGACCACCAATTTTAATCCATAAAGTAAAGTTTCCTTGAGCTTCTGGTCCCCATAATAATAGAAGTGAATGTCCCATACTATTAGCTGGAGATGATACAGCAGCAGTTAAAAAATTACATCCTTCTAAGAAAGAACTTGCTAATCCATGTGTATACCAAGAAGTAACAAATGTAATTCCAGTTAACCATCCACCTAATGCTAAATATGCACAAGGGAATAAAAGTAATCCAGACCATCCAACGAAAACAAAACGATCTCGTTTTAACCAGTCATCAATAAGAGAGAAAAGTCCTACTTTTTTTGTTTGAACTTGTCCAATTGTAATTGTCATAAATTTTTTTAATTTTATATTAAAAAATATAAATCTTCTTTTAAGAATTTAAGAGCTTAAATATGAATTAATTAGTTTTTAATATACTCGTTTATTTCTTTCTATTTTCTTTTTTAGTCAAACTTTCTAACGATAGAATTTTTTTTGATTTTCTATTAATTCCTCAATCTGTCTTTAATATTTAATATTATATCTTAGTAATATATTATATTATATAAAGATTATTTGGATAAAAAAAAATTTTTCTTTTT
>Ga0209084_1003997_pt1 | contig 10545 bp, 10 predicted proteins | sample C_130820_MF_Meta_FD_187309 | JGI IMG/M metagenome (GOLD analysis project Ga0209084, IMG submission 187309) | Freshwater microbial communities from Lake Croche, Canada to study carbon cycling - C_130820_MF_MetaG (SPAdes) (version 2) | ecosystem: Environmental > Aquatic > Freshwater > Lake... | reverse complement strand
TATTCTTGATTATATACGCTATAACATAAAAGATTTAACGGATGAATATATTCAAATGGCGAATCGATTTGCCGCCAAGCGTCCGGTATTTGAAAGACAGTCATTAGACGATGAAAAAACACTACGTGTGTCATATGTACCCTTTATACGCAACGCAAAGAATCGCGATTACAATAAATATATAACAGGACCGCGTGCACCCACTGAAATTGTAGAAAGGGAAGAAACAAGGGAAATACCGGCAGGCTCCGTGAATGCAATTAGTGCGCAAGAAATACATAATCAAGATAAGATAGTTGACTTTGATAATAGTATAACCGAAGGTAAATATGTTAAACTCGGCACCTTCCGTAAATTAGACGAACGAAGTCTTTACAAGACCAATCCGTGGACGCGTGGTCCAATTGATAGAGCGGTGACCTATCGAGCACGCATAGCAGGGAGACCCTATAAGCCTAAACTAAAGAGAGCAGTAACCGCAAAGATTCGCAGAATCCGTCCAAAGCTAGGGGTTCCCCCTCCGTCCGGCAAAATTGGTTTAAAATGAAATAACTCTATTACAACTAATGTTCGCATCCCTGTCTGTTTTGTCTAACGACATTGCACGCCTGTTTGAGCAAAAGAAGCGACCGAAAGTGGTGGTTGTAGGGTACGGCTGGGCTAGCGCGGCATTTGTACACAGCGTCGATAAGTCCAAATATGATCTTCACGTTGTATCGACCAGGACCAAACGATTTAATCAGCCACAACTAATATCACTTTTTAAGCCAACGTATACAGAGCCACCCAAGGATCTTGTTTTAACCGAAGATGAATGCATAGCGGTAGATGAACAGGCTCGTCTAATCAGCGGTCGCAGCCAAAACTACAATTATGATTATCTAGTTGTTGCTTCAGGATCTGAGCCCAATGACTACGGTATTCCTGGAGTGAAGGAACATTGTCTGACGTTTAAGACTGAACAAGACCTGGAGCGCCTCGTGACACTACTGCCCAGCGTCAATCCAATTAATGTAATCGGCGCAGGTCCAACTGGAATAGAACTCGCCATTAAACTAAAACGAATGGGCAATATTGTTAAGTTAATTGAGGCGACGCCTGATATTTTACCTGGGTTCTCTAACTCTATGAAAGATATCGTAAAGGCTACACTCGAACAAAATGATATCGCCGTTGAGCGCGGGCAAAAGATAACTTCTGTCAGCAGTAGTTTTATCACACAAAATGCCATCGATATTCCTATTACCGGACCGGTCATATGGACATGTGGCGTCAAGCCTACCGATTTTATGCGACATCTAGGAAAACCTGACGAGTTTCTTAGTGTAAAATCGGCAATCTTCGCAATCGGCGATTGTGCTACAGGTCGCGGTCCGCCGACGGCTCAGAATGCAGAGCAGCAGGGACTTTATCTAGCTAAGCGGTTCAATAGCGATTTCCAAGGGCAGCCCTACAAGTTCACAGAATTTGCGCGGGTTTTAGATGTCGGTGATGGTCTCTTAATAGAGAAGAACGGTTATGTTGTAAAAATACCAGACTTTCTCAAATCATTTGTCTATTTTGTAATAAACAATAAATGACATACGAGTATCTAAAGCCCCAGTCATATATCAGACTAATGAACTACTCCGATGAGCAGAAATTTATTATAGATGCCTGTATAAAACAGAATAATGTTATTATTGATGCCGTAGCAGGTTCAGGAAAAACAACAACATTATTGGGTATAGCAGCATCATGTCCAGAACTTATCTTGGGCATCTTATTCAATCGGTCACTCAAGGAGGAGACACGTATCCGCGCCGCGCAGCGCGGGCTCAATTCATTGGAAGTACACAACTACCATGCATTGGCACGAAAATACTACGACCAGACGATTTGTAACGACAGTGGTATAACAAAACTTCTTAAAGCCGCGACGAAACCCATTCGGCAATTGCCGCGATGGTCACGTATCGTCTTAGACGAAGTGCAAGACATGAGTCCTCTCTATTTCCGCCTCATCAAAAAAGTAATTCAGGACCTTGCAAATCCCAATTTAAAATTAACCTGCATGGGTGACCGATTCCAGTCAATTTACGCCTTTCTACAAGCCGATACGCGCTTTCTAACTCACGCCGAACAAATCTATCCGTCCGTGACAGGCGATTGGGTGCGCGCGAATCTCTCCACCACATATAGGTGTTCTTCGGCAATCTGCTCTTTCATCAATGAATCGTTGATAGGATATCCGCGCCTCAAACCGTCGAACCCCAAAAAATCATTTCCAGTAACCTATGTCTATGGTAGTCCATTTGACGCCCATAGGTATCTTTTAAAACAAATACAACTTTTTATAGACCAGGGCTATAAACCAGATGATATTTTTATTCTAGCCCCCTCCGTTAAAATGAAGCTCAAGGACACACCGGTCAAATTGCTAGAAAACGCACTCGTCGGCGATGAAATACCGGTCTACGTACCGAGCGAAGACGAAGTCGATATTAGCAAGGGCTCTACTGGTAATCCTATAGCAGGGAAGGTGGTTATAACAACGTTTCATCAGTCAAAGGGCTTGGAGCGCGAGATTGTAATTCTGTACAATTTTGACGATTCATACTACAGAATTTATAATCGCGAAGCCGATCCGAACATTCTCAGTGCCGAACTCTATGTAGCAATGACTCGCTGTAAGAAGCATCTTTACGTAATTCATGATAGCAAACAGCCTATGCTGCGCTACTTTAAGAATCCGTCTGAAGAATTTGTCCGCTTTGTAAATTCGCGCGGCAATAATATAGATGAGATACCGCACATGGCACACGATAATACAGTAGCGGTTAAGCCGCGCATATTTAAGGCATCAGAAATTACAAATTATCTGACGGCTGAAGCAATTCTTGAGGCGCGCTCTTTTCTCACAATTTTGACCGAATCAGACTCGTACACAAAAATTCATCTGCCAACAATTGTTGAGACCGAACCAAAACGATTCGAAATTGTGTCCGATTTGAACGGTATAGCAATTCCGGCTATCTATGAATGGCGTCATAGAAAAGAGATGCGTATCGCTTCTGAAGATGCCGACGGAACAAAATTTGCCAGCCGATACAACGAATTGTGCGGGAAAATTGTACCCACGGAAGAGCCCAATATTGTAAATGTCTTAGAGATAGCTAATATCTTTTCGGCGATTGATTCTGGCTACCACTACAAAGTTGCGCAAATTAAAAAATACAATTGGACGTCAAATTCCGAAATTGAGCCATGTATGGATATTCTTGAACAGAATTTAGACACGGATGATGTGCAGTATGAGGTAACGATGCCCGAATTGGTTACGGAGACCTATACCATTATGGGACGCATCGATGCGTATTCGCAGAATAGGTCTACACTATGGGAAATCAAGTGTACCGACTCACTAGACGCAAGTCATGAAATTCAACTTGCTGTCTACGCATGGATGTTCTGTCGCAGTTTTCCTAAAAAATTTCCAAGCACACAATTCCATCTTCTTAATATCCGCTCTGGAGAATGCCGCAACATAGTAGCATCTGTCGAAAAATTGGAAGCGATGATGTCGTTTTTGATAGCCGAGAAGACGCGCGTTCCTGTTCGTAAAACGGATGAAGAATTTATCACCGAATTTTCAGCAAAGTTTGAGCCCCGCTTAAAGCAGTTAACAATACCAACAATGATGAATTCAAATCAGGAAGCCCTGTTCATAGATGACGACCCGCCCCTCAGAATTCATGTAAATAGCATCGAACGGACAGCGCCTACATTGACTCCTGCGCTAACACCAGTACCAACTCCGGCACCAACACCCGTACCTACTCCAAGCCAGCAGGGGCGCATTATTGTATTTGACCTAGAGACGAACGGTCTACCGAGTACGCCCTCATTTGGAACCTACTATCCACCCTCAGAACTAGATAAATACAGAACAAGCCGTATAGTACAATGGTCGTGGGCTCTGTACGAGCCCGACGGAACGCTTATCGCCGAGGAAGACCATATTATTAAGCCCAATTTTGCCGAATATCGCATTATGAATCAGCAGTTTCACGGTATCACCGAGTCACAGGCGCGCGTCCAAGGCAAGGAGTTCGAACACGTATTAGCCATATGGCTAACCCATCTAGCCCAAGCCACAACGCTTGTAGGTCATAATGTAAACTTCGATAAGAACGTCCTGCTTTCTGAACTCCATCGTCGCAATCACCTTTCAGCCGCCGAGGCAACCCTATCAAAGCACTGGATTTGTACGATGCAGCGCGCAAAAGAGCTTTGTGCCCTGCGTGCAGGTAATAAACTCAAGCCCCCGAAGCTAATGGAACTGATGCACGCGCTCAACGTTCAGGAGGAGGCAGGTCGCGCCTTTCACAATTCCAAACACGACGTGTATTATACAGCAAAGTGTTTCTTCGCCGAGCAGGTTCTGAAGAACCCATGTCCAAAGATGTATGAAGGAAAGCACGCAGGTAAGACGTATGAGGAGATTCTACAGAGTGACCGCGATTATGCGGTAAACGCACTGGCAGTCTGTAATGTGCGTAAGCTCTATAGTTCACCCCTGCGCAAGTTAGCAAACTGGATGAAGCCTATCGCGGCAAAAGACGCCGTCCTAACGGAGCTTGTAAAAGCGAAAGAGGATGAAGTCCGTGCCATGACAAATTAAAACGCCCGGCTTTAATAGAAATGGCTAATAACGCAGAAGAGTTTGAAGAGTTAACAGACGAAATTATCGCAGCGTTCGATGAGGTCATTGGACCTAGCATACCAGGAGGAGCAAATTCGGTAATTGCCAGGTTAGACCAGACGAAAGAGTCAGCGGCGTATTTTACAGACATGGCAAAAAGGAATCTTTTGGCTCTGTCGATGGAAGATTCAGGTGAAATAACTATTTTTGAGTCACAGCGCCGCCGCCGCCGCAATCAAGTTGAGGTGAATAAGCACGCCGGTAAAGGTACTTTTGGAACCGTATTTAGAAATCTAATAGGTGACAATGTTTACAAAAAAATAGAGTTTCCTGACACCGATCCTCTAGAGTTGGAGGAGCGCTGCCGTGGTGTATTTTTAGAGTCGTTTATCCAGACGGTCTTATCATCTGATTCAGAATTCGGAACCAACGTGCCTAAAATCATAGGAATGTATCGTGAAACACCAGACAAGGTTGTTGAAGGTAAGGTGACTCTGTATATCAAAATGGAGCGGCTCTCGGTTGGATGGGACGCTGTTTTACCAAAGTTAATGGGTAGAGGAGGTAGACCTATTACATGGGCTACCATAAAGCCTATGTTAGAGACACTAGGAACCTCGTTAGAGCAGTTTACAAAGAAATATAATTTTCACCACCGCGATCTCCATACAGGAAATGTTATGTTTACCGATGATAATCGCATCAAACTCATAGATTTCGGACTCTCATGTCTTCAACTTGGAGATGTAGTCTACTCTATTAAGGAAGAAGCTGTAGTAGCCCAAGAAATTGAGGTTCCTGCCGGTCGTCAAGAGCGCGGAGAGGATGTAGAAAACTCGCCATGTGAATCCAACGACCTACTTCTGTTTGTTTCATCGCTGTTAGAGTTTGACACCGATAAGTTTGCACCAACTGCTGTAACTCAACTAAATCGTCTTGTCACAACACAATCGGGTGTAAATCTGTTTAAATACTGGGAAGAGGCTAATGAGGACCCAGAGCGTGCTATATTCTGGAATATGTATCCTACAGCAGTATCCGAGTGGAATGGAACACTCGTCGGACCAGCCAAGGTAAAGGGTAGACCGACTACAAAGATTCTCACTCCAGATGATACTCCCGTCTCGTCACCTACTGATTTTGTAGCCGCCTTAGCTGCCGCCCCAGCTGCCGGCGGATCAAGACGCACACGCAAGCGCTCAACCAAGCGCCGCGCCGCAACTCGCCGCCGTCACTATTAATAGTTAACAGTTTGATACATAGTTTCAATATGTTAATAAAAAATTGAACACATCCCATCATACGTTACGTCCACGTTAAGCAAAATGCAAACCCGTTATATTGGTCTGGATTTTGACCAGTGTATCTGTGAACTCGGTGAAGGATTTAATCCTTTCTGGTCGCTCCTAAAAGATGCATCCAAGAATGGTGCCTTCCAGGCAAACTACCTCGAGAATGCATGGAAGAAGGAGCTCGTTAAAGCCTACAAGGCACAAACGCTAACCTTTATCAATCCAGAAATTATCGAACTTCTCACGCATATCAATGGTCTACCCGCAGACATTAGACCGAATGTGTTTGTCTATACAAATAATTCAAGTGAAGAGCGTGTCGCCTTCATCCACGACATAATTGAAGAGATTATCGGGTCAAGTCCTTGGATTATATCCTTTCACCCCAAGGATCCCTCACGTACGCTGGAGCACCACACAGAAGCAATTGCAGAGCCAGGAAAGAGCTACGATGGTATTAATAATTGTCTGGGTAGACCTGACGACCTGAATCCACAGACGTTGCTCTTCTTTGACGACGTTATTCACCCCCTTCATGCCGTACTTGGTGAACGCTACATCCACGTCAACCCGGCTTTTCACTGTCATGACAAACTTATACAGTATCTGAAAACGTTTGTAATGGCATGGTCATCAACACATCATGAACTCGCAGAGGATGTCAGATTCAGACTGTATGTGCGTAATGCGCTTGCGCATTTTCAGAAGAAACTGATAAGCCATTTCCCCGCCCCTTGCGACATGTACCAGGACTGGAACTTGGGCGATTGGTACGATTATTATGAGTTATTTAGCTTCGGCGGCGTAGCGCCGCCAGCTGAGCAAGAGCGCTCCAATCTCTTTGCGCGTGCCCGTCCTTTCCTCACGCCAGACACATAAATTATTAAAACAACATAAAAATTGAACCAAGCAAATTAAATATGCCAATATCATAAATGGCACGCTTTGTTCGCATCGGCAACAACGTAGTACATATCCCTAGTCTCGCGAACGTCAGCATCGATACCACCTGCTTCGGTAAGCCCACTCTCTGTTTCTATTTCCATAACCAGACCCAGAAGCAGGTATCCGGTATCTGGAAGACATACGAAGACTGCGAACGCGACCTCATTCGTGTTAAGAGCGCCATGATGGAAGTCGAGAAGGCTCTCATCGCCGTGCCTCTTACCGAGGAGCCCAAGGTTCAAGTCCAGGTCCAAACCCAAGTCCAAGAGGAGCCCCCGCGCGTAGAGGACAAGGCAGCAGCTGTAGCAACTGGTCCGACACCTACTATTTAATGACCGAACTCTATGCGCAATTTGTCATACTGAGCGCCATATATAAAATCCTCCAGTATATCTTTTTCATTTAATCCGCTCGCGGCACGGCGCAAGATATCCGCAATTTCATCTTTTGATTGGATAAATTCTTTATATGTATCTATCCATTCAAGCAACGATAGATATATATCTATCCACGATACATTATGTATCCAGTCATTAAAAATGGCATCAAACCCTTTTTGTGCAGATTCCATATCTACGGATGCGATTATTATATGTATATAATGTAAAATGTTTTTTATATGTATTATGATGTGCTGTTGTTTAGACGTACCACAAGAGGAGCCTATAGTTGTGTTAGATAGAGCTGGAATTGAAGCGATTAAACCTAAACCTGCGAGCTCAAAATAAATGCATTGTAAAACCTACAATTATGATTCGGGATATAGAGTTGCTTGCATCAGTTAAAAAGACGGGCATTTTCGTACGGAACGTAAAGTTCATGATAATGATACTTGAGATTTCCACCGCCCGCATGTTCTAGAATATCATCCATATTGTAAAAAAAATGCCGCACCAGCTTATATTGCGTATCTATAGTTCCCATATGTACATTGTCAGCACCAGCCTCCCCCTCCCATATAAATGTGTTTTTTGTGAATGTACAGTGCCTGTTATTAAATATAAATAAATAGATCATTTTCTCATTAAAACGTACCGCACCATTATTTAATACATCAAATCGCATGTTCACGATAGGCTCGTTCCTATCAATTAGACAATCATGTAGATAATTAATGATTTGATATTTACCATACCAATAATTTTTCCATGCACGAACAGGCATCCCAGGAGATGTATTCTTAATAAATCCGTTCGTTTGACCAATAAGTTCTATTTCCGTATCATCGTCAATTATTATATATTTTATTAGACGATATAAATCTTTGAAGTAGTTCTCAAAAGTTTCTCTAGTGACTGGTGTCGTTATCTCCTCTAGTTGTCTATAACTAAGATTATTCTGTACAATATTCCATGTATGTATATAAATTGTAATATCAAAATTGATATGGAGTTGTTTTATAAAGTTATAAAGTCTATCATCATTAAAACTATTACGAATATGTCCTCGTAAGACTAAAATCATCCTAGTCTTATGAAAAATAATAGTCGTTTGCGAATAACGCAATCGGGAGAAAATCTTCGAAAATACTTAAACCGCGATAAAGAGTAGTCAATTAAATGTTGGACACCGATCCAATTTTAGCAATTGCAACCGCCGTCGTTGTCGCGTCTTGTTGTATTACAGTATTGTCTACGGCTCTTTGTCCGTGCTCGTGTAATCCGAGGCGCGATTGTAAGCGGTCATGTGCCGATTGCAAAAAAGATAGAGAAACGTGCAGGAGGCGCTGCATCCGCGATTGCTCACGAGAACGTGCCGATACAGAAGAAGAACTTGTACCGTAGTAAACTAATAAAACCACCGCCTACACGGGCGCGCCACCCACTCCTGTTTCATCAGATTCTTAAACTTTACGAAGTCCATGTCGGAATCCGGCTCGTACTGCTGTATCTTCCCATCAGAGTCGACGTAGTCGAAGTAGTCATAATGATAGTTATCAGTATTATCATAATTATAACACTGGATAGTAATACAAGTATCTTTGCTGCTATCGAGATTTGTCAGCTTATGTGTCTGGTTTAGCGTAGGGCTGAGCCACGTAATGTCACCAGTTGAAAAATCAGCCGCCGAAAAAGGCTCCACGCCACCCGAATCAGTGGACCCACTGCTCAAGAACGGATACAATGCAACGTGAATCGCGCCATGGAGAACACGGATTACCGCGTTTGCGCTACTGTGACTGTGAACGGGCGAATAATGACCGACCGGCCAGATTTCCATGACATACGGAACACCAGGTGACTCGCCGCTATTTTCGCCAAGCGTAATACGCAGGTACGTCTCCTTCTCATTCGGCTTGTCCTTGCTAAATTCGTTCGCCTTCTCCTTTAGCCGTGTATTACACCAGAGACCAGGTGTCGCGATGCTGTACTCGATTGCCTTGGCGAAATCAGGGAAATCCGCGTCATTGAGCACAAAGCGCCGCCCAGAAACGCAATCGTACAGCTGCTGCCCCGCTGAAGACAGATTCGAATGCGGCAATACATCACCCTTTGCTACATCGTTCATAGTTAACTCGTTAGTGTTCTTCACAACAAGTGGGACCTTCACCGTTACCGGGTCGCGTAGAAGCCGTAGCGGCGTAACCGACGCCGATAGGTCAACGGAAACAAGGCTCTCCAGAAACCCCTTGTTTGACTCCCATAACACCTTGTTCGCATCCGAAAACGTATAGCTGTAGACCGCCGTTTCCAGGCGCGGCTCACCAACGCCAGCGTAGAAGCGCTGATTCTGCGAATCAAGGCTGAACCAGTAGTAGGCACCCGCCAAGTTAGAGAGCCCTTTCTTATTATTCACATCAGTAAACGGCTCCAGACTCTTGAGACCAGTGACCTGTACGTGTGCAAATTCAAACGACACCTTCAGTCCGTTAGACTTATCGGCATTGTAAAAACTCAGCGTACAGGGCTCACCAGAGCAATCAAACACAACTACGCCCTGACCGTGTATGATAAGTGACACAGGGCTCGCAGATAGCTTCAATGACTTAGGATATGCGCGCTCCATTATACCCACTTTCCTCACCCTCTCTTTATTTCCTAAATTCGGCTTCGCAGCCCGGACCGCAGAAGTACTCCTGTCCCTCCACGTATTCGTCTTCAGAGACTTCATCGAGCATTCCACCGCAGCCAGTACACTCATACTCGAACGGCAACTCAAAGCCGCCCACGCTGCTCATCGCCTCACGCACATCGGTATAGGGAATATCATACCATTCACATAGGTCGGCTGCTATACCGCGTAGCATTCGCATCGATTCATCTGTTTCTCGAACAATGTTACGACACAACAGAATACAGAGGTCCTCAAGCGATAGGTTGAGACTATCTCTGCTGGACCCAACGCTGGTAGACATCTTTGCTTTTTATTGACTCAAGAAAAAACAAACACCTGTGCATCAATTTTCTATTTTGATTCAGAAGGCAGCGCCGTGTAGTCTGCCTTCAGTAGAATCTGTGTGTTCTCGTCTGCACCCTTCGTCTGTAGCTCGGGTGGGGTAATTAGCCATACAAATCGGTCCCAGAGCCAGCGTAACATCTCTATACCAATAATGTAAAAATCTCCATTTTGTTTTTATGTGTTTTTGTTTTTGTTTTCAACAGTAGCGCGAAGGGGCGCGGCGGC
>Ga0209084_1003993_pt1 | contig 10554 bp, 21 predicted proteins | sample C_130820_MF_Meta_FD_187309 | JGI IMG/M metagenome (GOLD analysis project Ga0209084, IMG submission 187309) | Freshwater microbial communities from Lake Croche, Canada to study carbon cycling - C_130820_MF_MetaG (SPAdes) (version 2) | ecosystem: Environmental > Aquatic > Freshwater > Lake... | reverse complement strand
TACTTGCAGTTGGGCAACATCCTTAGGGATGTTTTGTACCCCTGGCTTACGACCCACAGTTGCCCCCAATAACGCTGATTTAACGGTACCTATAAACGGGCAGACTATCCCCATTATAATTATAAATTATTAATATTATTATATAGGAGCGGAGTCTTAAACGGAGCGACTCCGTATATTATATATATATACTATAGATAACCTGTTCAAAGTACTAAAACCGAACAGATAGGTAAATATTACGCTCATTCTGAGCGTATAGTATATATATCCCCCCTATAATATAACAGTAATTTTTTATGGGACTATATATTATAGTATATGACCGCAATTAAATAACTCTAGGGTCAAAAGCAACCCTCAACCTTTAGTAAAGGGTTAGACTTCCAATAACTCTTACCCTAATGTTTAGGTTTAGACTATCTTCCCACAATAGTTATCCACAGGGGTAATATAGTTATCCACAATCTGTGGATGACCAACAACGAGGTCGGGCGTGTCGCCCAACACAAACAATCGAACAAGTGTTCTAATCCAATATGTCCGATTTGTACCTATTAAAAGAGTTCATCTCCCGTTCACCTTCTGTTTACCTTCTGTTCATCTTCATCATATAGGCTCAGGTTTGTAAGTAAAAAGAGCGTCTGAAATTCAGACACTCGAACAACTGTTCGAAAGGGAAAAAAATGGCTAAAGTAACACTTGATGCTTATGACCCAAAGGGTCGTTTGATTGCAAAATGCTCAGCAAATGATTATGCACACGCTTTATTAATGAGCCTTCATGGAGAAGGTTCAACTATCCGAATCAAGAACCAAATTGTGTGGCTTGAGGGTGCTGATGGTGAGGGTGCCAATAGTTATGATTACTGTACTGAGATTTGCTTTAACCGATACAATGCGGTAAAATAAATCCATAAGGAAAGGCTGAACCGAAATTGGGGTTCAGGGGTTCGAAACCCCATCAGCCACTAGTGTCTGAAATTCAGACACTTATCCGAGCAAAGGAAAAAACAAAATGGCAACAAAAGAAAACGCACCAAAGCAAGAAAAAGCAATAATCCTTGATTCCTCAATAGTTAAGGATTACCGCCAACTGGTTAAAAACTCACTGGAAAGCCACTGGGGATTTATTACCAACACCGAAGCCAAAATGGTTGATGGAAGCGCAAGCATCCGAATTGTTAAGGCTTCAATAAATGAAGCATCAAAAGATGGAAAAGATTCCATCATCAAAGCAAGTCAGGTTGAAGGATTTGGCACCGCTTTGAAAGTCAGAAAATTAACTGGCGCTGATAAGCAAACTATCAGCACAATTTTGAAGGCTTCAATGCGTGCCAAAAGACTTGATGGTGTTGACGCGGTTGATGCTTTACTTGATGGCATCAAAACTTGGGATGGCTTTATTGCTAGACTTGAGGATGCCGAGGAAAGCAAAGCAGAAGCCAAAGCAGAAGCAGAAGCAACCGAGGAAGCAACCGAAAAGCCAATAGATTTGGCTGGTATAACTTGGGAAGCACTTGCCGAAATCGTAATCAAGAAAGCGAGCATGGAAAAGAACATGGCTGATGCTTCATGCGATACAAAACTAGCAGGACAAGCCACCGCAATTTGGCACCAACTAGTTAAAAACTCTAAAGTTAAGGCTAACGCTTAAACCCTAGAAAATAAAAACCTCATCCTTTCGGGGATGGGGTTTTTTTAATGCCCAAAATCCGACACGCCCGAACGCGTTGTTAGCCGACACAAACCAACACAAACTATCTTTGCCCAACACAAACTATTATCCCCTGCCGACTAGCCAGCCGTTATCGTGGAAACTTGCGCTTGACTTGGGGGATAGCCTGTGGTATACTTAACCTACTTACGACAGAACTGTCGGAGTGAGTGTCTGAAAATCAGACAGTAAGGATACGACATGCTAGACCAAAATATGGAAAATGTGCTAGTCCAATTAGCACAAAAGATAGATGCTCATAATGAAGTGGAACGCAATAAACAAGAGCAAGCAAATCGCAATAAAGTTAATCCTGAGTATTTACGAGTTATGGGATTAGCATTATGACGCCTGATGATGTTGCGCTAGACTTCATGACCGAGAGCGAGATAGCCGAGATTATGGCAACCGAGGATATTTTTCAGGTTGATATGACCAACCTTGATGATTTACTTGAGGATGTTGCTACGGACTCGGACTACGAATAGCAACTGGATAGCCCACGCTGGATAGCGATTTCACGCAGGTTCAATTCCTGCGGTGGGCACGAGTGAGGTTCTGCGTTTCATGCTACTTGTAGCAAGTATCCCCTGAGCCTCACTTCCACTAAGCGTCTGAAAATCAGACACTTACTAACGAAAGGTAATCATGTATATCGAGATAACAGATACGATAGCAATTATTATTGCGCTGACTACTAGCACCACGCTGGTAATCACCACCGCAATTAAAAATGCTAAACTTGCTCGTGCTTTGCGTGAGTTAAGTGTCCAAAAGTAATGTAGATTATGCCAATGAGATTATCCTGACACTTACTAGGGATGAACTAGAAACTGTCAGGGAATCTCTTAGGCAATTCTCTATACATAATACAAGGCATGGTTTCAAGGCTCGTGCTAAGTATGCTGATGATTTGCGAGATAAAATCGTAAATATAATTCTTGATAGTGTCCAGCGTAGAATTGACAAAGAGAAGGAGTTAGTGTAAACTAATCTCACTCAACAACAAATGTCTGAAAATCAGACAGAAAGGATAGAGATGGAAACTGTTGACGAAGTGGAAGTTAAGCAAGAGTGTATTGCTTGTAATGGTGAACTAATAGATGATGATACTACATTTACAACTGACAGCGGTGATACTGTCTGTGAAAATTGTATGATAATGTGTGTACATTGTGAAATCATTATTACATGTGATGACGATTACAATGATGTAGAAGGTGAGTTATGGTGTAATGGCTGTACTCGCAATGATGCCCATTGGTGCGACTTGTGCGATACTTATTTCACAGGTTATACCTACGGCACAGATGATAGTAGCGATACTATGTGTGAGAGGTGTTATGAAAATAACACTACTTACTGCGAGGAGTGTGATTCTACCTATCTTGATGGTTGTAGTTACAATCATGAGGATGATGATAATGATGGCAGGATTATACATGATTACTCGTACAGACCTGACCCACAGTTTCGAAAGTCAGATGGCGAGCAAACACGCTTATACTTTGGCATAGAAATAGAAACTGAGGTAAGAGGTGGTGATTATAGTTATAGGACTACGGCTGCCGAATATGCTCAGCAACAGTTAGAGATGTATGACTTAGCCTATCTTAAATCTGATGGCTCACTTGAGTGTGGGTTTGAGGTAGTTACGCATCCATTATCTCATAGTTACTTTATGAATGATGCTAATAGGTTATGGGATACAATAAATAAACTCAAGAGTGATTACGGCATGATGGCGTGGGGTACAAAAACCTGCGGGCTTCATGTACATATCTCTCGTGCTGGGTTTAATGGTGGTTCTCATCAGCATAGATTCTTACAGTTAGTCTATAACAATAAGGATTTCTATGAAGTTCTTGCTGGTAGAGCATCTAGTCATTGGGCAAAGTTTGATGATATCTTTGACCCTGAAACTGGCACCAAATCATTTAAGAGTAAGTTTGACCGACATGGTGGAGATAGATACTCTGCGGTCAATACCAATAATAGAAATACTTTAGAGATGCGAATCTTTAGAGGTAGTCTAAATCCGAGATTCATTAAGTCTGCTATTGACTTAGCGCATGCCAGCGTTGAGTTTACTAGGGTAATGAGTGTCAAAGAAGTTAGAGATGATGGTCTATCCTGTCTGAAATTCAGACAGTACATAGAGAGTAAGCCCGACCTGTATCCATCTCTTATTGAAAGAATAAAAATCCATTCAGATGTTTTAACTAGGATAGAAAGGAAAGAGCATGTGTCTACTGGTAGTAAGTTCTCCGAATAGCACACCACGCAAGAAGGATTTAGAAAATGCTTCTTGTAATAATCCGCATGGCTTTGGCTATGCTGTACTTGCTGGCAATAAAATTATTACTGGCAAGGGTATGAACTCTAAGAAAATAATCAAAGAGTTCTTAGAAATACGCAAGCAATACCCAAATAGTTATGCTATGTATCATGCTAGATTTGCTACGCATGGTGTTAAGAATGATGAGAATTGCCACCCGTTCAAGGTAGGTGGTAGCGACCTTACATACTTAGCGCACAATGGCATACTAGATGTACATATCGAGCCTACCGATAAGCGTAGCGATACCCGCATCTTTGCCGAGGATATCCTTCCGTCTATGGGTGGCATCACAGCATTAGATAATCCTAATCTGTATGGCATGATAGAGAAGTGGTCTGCTGGTAGCAAGATAGCGTTCTTTACTTTAGACCCTAATGCTATGTACGACTGCTACATTATTAACGAGGACTTAGGTCATTGGGACAATGATGGCAACTGGTGGTCTAATGATGGCTATAAGCCTAGTGCTTATAGTAAGTACTTTAATTACTATGGTGATGGTAGCGACATAGGTGTTGCTGAAGATGATTACATATGCTACGGATGCGGTGAACCAGTAATGGATGATGGTAATCCATATCATTGTCAGACATGCTTTACATGCTTTGATTGCAATATGGTCAAAGATGATGGATGCATGTGCTGGTCGCCTGAATATGATGCGTACCAACACAAACTAACGACAGGAGTATACAATGGACAGTATGACTTTGGCTTCTAAAGAGGAAGTCAGAAAAGTAATTATAGAACTAATCTCTATTGCTAATTTGACAACAGAGAAAGATGATGTTATAATTGCTAATGCTAGGTTAATACTACAAAAACTAGGTGTCTGAAAATCAGACAGAGATGGAGTAAGTATGACGGGTGAAGTAACGATTACAGAACTAATGGATACATACATGATATCATCTGATGAAAAGATGAGTACTGGATTCAGTAAATCTATCATACTAAATGATGGAACTAATCAATACTCAGGTAGATTACATTGGGATTCTCATGATGGTTATTCTATGGCTTGGGATACATCTGCGCCACCTGAGGCAGACCGCCCTGAGTTTGAGTATGTACTTGATTGTATTACAGACTTGGAGAAATAATGTTTAATTACTTCAATGATATAGAGGCAAAGGATATAATGTGGCAAGCAACTGTAAGATATTCAGATGTTTATAGCATGTCTGATGAGGAAAGGCAGTTGTTTACCAATGCTTTAGGACTAGCCGTACAAAAGGTATGCTGGGAATTTGGACTACATAACTAACTGTCTGAAAATCAGACACTAAGGAGGATAGATGAGTGAACCTATGTATCTACAAGGAGATGATGTTGCACTAGACATGAATCCATGTAGAGGTTGCGATGAGAAAGAATGCGTGTGTGATGAGGATGATAGCGGAGAACCTGACCGCATGTGGGAGGATGAATGATTACAGGTAATTGTACTGGCGATGATAATCCCGATTGGTGGTTTCCTGAGGTACCTTCAGGTAGGATTACTGAGGAAAAAATCATCAGACTTACATCAGAGATTAACTATGCGCTACAATTATGTGCCTCGTGTCCTGTCAAAGAGGATTGCTTGGCTGAAGGTATGAAGATGGAAACAATGCCATCAGGCAAAACTGGATGGGGTAATTTACCATTTGGAATATGGGGAGGTAAAATGGCTGCTGAACGCTTAGAGATGGCTGGGGTTAGACCTAGTGAGTCTAGGAGTAGTGCTTCTTATCAAGCCTATAAACTATACAACATGACAAGAAACCTAATAAGGCGGTGAAGTATGAAGAAATTATTACTGTTCTTTATAGTAATATTTTCCCTTGCTGGAATGTCAAGAGTAGAAACATTACCACAACCAAAAGAATGGACTGTTGATGACAGTAAATATTATGCAAGAGAATCTCTGCTTGCATGGCAGCATAATCAATGGCTGTGCTTGGATAAATTGTGGACAAAAGAATCAAACTGGAGACACGAAGCCTATAATAGTGTCAAAATCATGGGAAAAAATGCAGGTGGAATACCACAAATATTGGGACTTTCGCCCAACACAAACCCAACTGAGCAAATTGACAGAGGTCTCGATTATATTTCATATCGCTATGGAACTCCATGTAGAGCATGGAAATTCTGGCAAAAGAACGGCTGGTATTGATGCCGAACTATGACTTCAAATGTAATGATTGTGGTAACACTAGAGAACAGTTTATATACCACAAAGATTACGAAAAGTATGTTGTTAGGTGTCCAACCTTAAACTGCAATAAAGTAATGGAACGTGTATATACAGTACCAGGAATCAAATTCAAAGGTCCTGGATTTTATTCGACAGGAGGATAATGAAAAATTCTAATTGGGATTTAGACCTGCGTGATGGAGAATTAGGCGAGAGTAAACTTGCTGACTTGTTACGTATGGATACAGTAGAAGTTAAGACAGATAGACGCTGGATAGAGACGGGCAATCTATTTATAGAAGAGTCATGTTTCTATCAAGGAAGTGGTTCATGGCAACCATCAGGACTTGCGGTAAGCAAGGCTACTCATTGGGCTTTTATATTGGATAACAATGTAATTATAACGCCAATAGACCATTTAATAAATGTAGTTAAGGATTATGGTAAACCAATAGAAAATAAGCAACCACCTAATCAATCTAAAGGACACCTAATAACACCAGCACAGTTAATCAATTATAAAAGAGTTAAGAATGAAGAGTTTGATAGGGCTGGGGAATCATACAAAAACTATATGGAGCAGGAGTATCCAATCTGATTAAAAGATTTTTAATCTTCGTCAGTCCCTTGGCTGTGCCCCTCTTCACTGCTTTCGTCTGGTGGTATGGATGGATTTTCTTCTGTGCTATCGGCAGGTTTATCGTCAAAATCTTTATCTGACCAAGGTCGGAATCCACCGATTCTAGTGATAAGTTTTTTGACTGCACGATTATGGCGCATACGAGCAGCATCTTCACTACCTAAATTCATCTCGGTAGCGACATCGCCATAGTCCATAGATTCAGCGTACCTGTAAAACAGTACTGTCCTATCCTCGGTGCTGAGTTTGCGGTACGCTTTATCTATTTCAATCATCATTACCATCATGTTACCGCCTTCGGCAGGAGCAGGTGGCTTACTTGGACCGACTAGATTTAACTTATGCAACACACCAAACTCACCTCGTAAAACTGAGGGCAAGAGTGCTTCAATTATATCTGCTTCATAAAAGAATACATCCGAAGTTTCATAGCCAACAGACTTGGCTTTCCACTCTAAACAATAATCCAATGCATCATTACGAAGGCAACGATAGATTAGATTCTTAGCATCTTTCTCACCTATTGCTTCCCACTCATTTAATTTATTAGGATGCTCAAGGAACCACTTGTATAATGATTGTTTTATGTCTTCCAATTCAACCATATCATATTTTCTATGGTACTCAGATGCAACAGCAGTTACAATGTAGTCCCATTTTTCTATACGCTTCCATTCAAGATGTGTATTATCTACCATTTGAAAGTTCGACCTTCTACAGTAAATGATTTATTAACAATTGGAACTAACTGTGGCACTACTGTTTTAGCATCAACATGAAGAATACCAAAGCCTTGTTGCCATGTAAATAAGCCAGCCTTAATGTACTTAGCGTTAGCATAGTTCATTAGATTGCCCAGTTCCATACCCCAAATAGTTTTAGGTTTACCGCCACGATATGTTTGAGTATGATGTGTTAAGCCCATGCGGTGAGTATGTCCACAGACTATTGACATACCGCTACGTTTGGCTAATCCAAGGGCTGTAGCACCAGCCGTAGGCTGCACGTTACCTTCATCACCATGCATTAACAACCAACCAGGGGCTAGTTCATATGGGTCTTTGTGGTATTTAATTCCTAACTCATTAAGTCCTAAAAAGTTTTCTAATTGCAATTCAGGTAAGCCAAGAAATCCTGGCACTCTCATTGCAACTGTATTAAATAATCTATCAGTATGATTACTGCGAATCATATGTTCAATAGTTAAATCATAGAGTACTTTCTTAGTAGTATCTCTATCGCGTCCAATAGAACGCTCAAACTCTAACTCGGTACCTTTACTCCATTTACTAATAGTCTGCATATCCATTTCGTCACCACAAGATACAACAGTTTCAGGTTGGTACCACTTGATGAACTTAGCAATTGCATTGACTGCTTCTACGTCATGATACGGTACTTGCAGGTCTGAAATACAGACTATAGTTTTCATTTCTTTTTGGCTCGTCTCTTGTTTTCCTTGCCTACATTTTTCTTATGAGACATCGCTTGAAGGTTACTTATACCATCACGACCAGCACGCCCACCATTGTCTTTATGGTCAACATCTGTAGTGCGTTTTAATTTCTTACCAGTAGCCTTCTTAAAATCTAAGCGGGCTTTGTTTGTAGATGTAGTCTCAGTTGTGCCATCTTTTTTCTTACGTTTGATGACATAGATAGGACGACCACCATTTTGTTTACTGCCTTTGTAAGGTCCAAATATTTTCATTTGTCCCATTCTCCTCTCAGTACTAGCAATCCGATGACTGCATAGTTAGCCATATCTTTGAATGAATCTTCAAGAGACTCATGCTCTGGTTGTAATGCACTACCATATAAATTATTTATACGTGCTAACTTATCATGCATACGAACACGTAGTCCATTGATGGCACCACCAGGAGCATCAGCAATATTCTTTGAACCATAATCTCTATGTTTAGATAATAATAAATCTAATAATTCTTGGTAGGTTTTTCCAACATTGTACTCAAAAGTGGTACTTTGAGCGTCAATATGAGTGATTTCTCCTCTATCTGTTTCTTGATTATATGGAAACCTTGCTTTTCCAAGTGGGTTATAATCTGCCATATCTCATCACTCTCCATCTTTTTCTTCGTTGGTTTCTGCTAGGAAATGTATTAGTTCGCTATCAAGTTGACGCATCTCTTCATGAATAACTATATCTTCTATATATTTTTTCATTTTTTTAGGACTAGATTCTGCAGCATATAAAGTTGCATAGGTTGATTGAGTGATGTTTTTAATTTCTTCTGGGTTATCTGCCATGCTGTATATGCAACGAAGTAAAGAACCAATCATTAATTGATATCCGCCAGGAAGTATAAGTTTAGGGTCAAACTCTTCGCCACCTTCATCATCTATAAGATGGTCAGTAGCATCAAATATATTATCAAAGTGTTCACCGCATACCTTACATGGTGGAATTTTATCCTTCATCTAATCCCATTCTTTCTCGAATATACTGGGAGCCATACTTGACGTAGCAAGAGTTGACATCTTCTCCGTCTGGCATTTGCACAATGGTGACTGGCAACTCACGGGAGAGACTAGCAGCAAATTCTTTTCCTGGTTGGTCTCCGTCAGCAAAGACAAAGACTCGCTCAAAGTCTGCAAGTAATCTGGTATAGTGTTTCTTCCAAGAGTTAGCACCAGGTACACCGATGCAAGGTATGCCAACACAGGCAGACAAAGTAATAGTATCCAGTTCACCTTCGCATACTCCAATCCAATCTCCCGCTCTATCAATATCTAATACATTATACATTTTTGTTTCAAAACCTGTCATACCCATATACTTAGGTTCTACAGCAGGATTAAGAGAACGAAAGCGCAGGTCAACAACACCAGACTTTGTAATATAGGGGATGCATAGTCTTCCTTGAAACGTTTCGTGTCCAATCTCAGGCTCCCCTACTACGCCGAATCGAGCCAGACGTGCTGCTTCCCGCGTTATTCCCCTGCTTGCTAGGTAATCTTCCGCCTGAAAGATGTTTGCCGCGTACTTTGCCGCTGCTCTGCCCAGTAATTCCTTCTGCGAAAGATTTTGCTTCATGTATGTCAACCCTTTCCTGCTTCGCTATAATCTGTAAACTATTGCCGTTCATTCCACAAGCAAAACAATTAAATATGTTTTCCTTAGTGTTAAAACTTGCCGAACTATGAGTGTCATTATGGAACGGACACTTCAAATTAACTTGTCCAGTAGTCCTTGGTGGATTAGCACCATAGTGCCTTAACACCAAAACTATGTCTGGTAAATCATCCGTCAAATACATCGCCTAACCTTAATACTAAATAAGCATCTGCTATTTTTTTTCCTCGCGCTTTGATAATAACCGCAGATAAGACGGATGTTCTTTTAATCCCTCTTGCTTCTGAATAATGCGTTGCTTCAATTTGAGCCTCTTTCGTCCAACCAGAGAGGTCAATGCGACCTGATTGACCTGGGGCTTTGGCTTCGATGACTCCGATGAACCCGAGGAAGTCCGAGCGTACAACAACGTCGCCTTCATCTCGTGCACCTGTTCTTGCAAGTCTCTCACTATCAAGTCCAATTCGTCTAAAATAATCTCGTAGTTCGGTTTCAAATGTTGCTCCTCTGGCTTTGTGTGATTTTCTAGTTGTCATTTTTTTGTACCCATAACTGTTCGTTGGTATCAATAATTTTAAG
>Ga0209084_1003991_pt1 | contig 10557 bp, 9 predicted proteins | sample C_130820_MF_Meta_FD_187309 | JGI IMG/M metagenome (GOLD analysis project Ga0209084, IMG submission 187309) | Freshwater microbial communities from Lake Croche, Canada to study carbon cycling - C_130820_MF_MetaG (SPAdes) (version 2) | ecosystem: Environmental > Aquatic > Freshwater > Lake | place... | reverse complement strand
TTGTCAGATGGCGTTTCAAAACAAAATTGTTGTTGGCGACTTTCAAAACGGCAACATTTATGCGTTTGACCTAGACAACTACACCGACAACGGCAGCATTCAAAAATGGTTGCGTTCTTGGCGTGCCTTGCCCCAAGGAACAAACAATCTGCATCGCACTGCCCAACACAGTCTCCAACTGGACGCCCAAACTGGCGCGTATTTACCAGCAGTGGAAGTTGATGTTACGGGTAGCAACGATACGTTTTTAATCTCGGAAGCAGGCGCATTTTTGTTGACCGAATCTGACGTTTACATAATCACCCAAACGGGCGAAAACATAAACCCACAGCCAAACGTTATGTTGCGTTGGTCTGATGATGGCGGCCATACATGGTCCAATGAGCATTGGAAAGGCATGGGCGCTGTTGGTCAATATTTCTATCGCACGATCTGGCGCAGGTTGGGCATGACCGTTAAGTTGCGGGACCGTGTTTACGAAGTGTCGGGCACTGATCCAATTAAGATTGCGATCATGGGCGCTGAACTTGTTTTAAGTCCAACCAATGCCTAGCCCTAACGCTACACCAACGCCAGTCACGCCACCTCGGGTGCCGCTGATTGATCCTCGTACGGGGTTAATTGACCGCGCTTGGTACATGTTTTTTGTGTCGTTGGTGAATGCGGCCACATTGGTGTATGACGGTGATCTTGGCCCAAGTCCTGAGTCTTTAATTTCATCTTACGATGCGGCTTTGCAGGCACTGGCGCAAAACGTTGAAACGCAGCCGTTGCCTGTTGACTTGAGCGCTGAACTGACCAAACAGATTGAAGCGGCTGGTTTGGTTAACTATGCGACTGGATTGTTGTCGCAAATAGCCGAAATGCAAAAGCAACTTGACGCGCTCAATCTTTTGCCAACGCCAACCCAAGGAACAGTAATAGAAGTGACAGGCACAGCGCCTGTGGTGTCAACTGGCGGCATTTCTCCTAATATAAGCATGGCTGCGGCTAACACATCGACTGATGGTTATCTGACATCGACCGACTGGAATACATTTAACAATAAAGCACCGGCGACCAGCGGTGTTTCTATTCTGTACGGCAACGGCTCTGGTGGTTTTAGTAACGTTTCAACTGGATCAGGCGTCAGTTTTGTAGCTGGCGTTTTGAGTGCCACTGGTTCCGGCGGCACAATTACTTCGGTGACGGCTACCGCGCCGATTGCGTCTTCTGGTGGCTTTACACCAAACCTTAGTATTAATGCGGCTTATGGTGATACGGTTAACCCTTACGCAGCCAAGACCGCAAATTATGTTTTGGCTGGTCCTACATCGGGCGCGGCGGCTGTGCCTGTGTTTAGGGCTTTGGTGGCGGCTGATATTCCATCATTGTCTTACGTTACATCGATTAGCGGTACGTCACCTGTAGTGTCATCGGGGGGTACAACCCCCGCCATCAGTATGCCTGCGGCAACTACATCAGTAAACGGATATTTGACTTCAACCGACTGGAATACTTTTAATATTCCATCGCTGTCTTATGTTACTTCGGTCAGCGGCACTTCGCCTGTAGTGTCATCGGGGGGTACAACCCCTGCCATCAGTATGCCTGCGGCCACTACATCTGTTAGTGGCTATTTGACTAGCATTGACTGGAATACTTTTAACAATAAAGGTTCTGGTACGGTTACCAGTGTTGCTGCCCTTACTTTAGGCACTACGGGCACTGATCTTAGTTCGTCAGTTGCAACCGGAACAACAACGCCGGTTATTACACTTAACGTACCTACGGCTTCGGCCAGCAATAGAGGCGCATTAAGCGCTGCTGATTGGACCACGTTTAATAACAAAGGTTCTGGCACTGTCACATCCGTTACCGGAACATCGCCCGTTGTGTCTTCTGGCGGCACAACGCCTGCAATTAGTATGCCTGCAGCCACAGCATCAGTTAATGGTTACTTGACTTCGACTGACTGGAATACGTTTAACAATAAAGGTTCTGGAACTGTCACATCAGTGACTGGTACTGCGCCAGTTGTTTCGTCAGGCGGCGCTACACCCGCGATTAGCATGGCGGCGGCTACTACGTCCGTTAGCGGTTACTTAACCTCAACTGATTGGACCACATTTGATGGCAAACAAGCCGCGTTGGTTAGTGGCACAAACCTTAAAACGGTTAACGGGACAACTTTACTTGGTTCTGGCGACGTAGGCACGATTACTTACGCTTATGGAGGAACTGGTCAAACTACAGTTACCACTGGTGATTTGCTATATGGTTCAGCCGCTAATACTTGGTCTAAACTTGCTGATGTGGCTACCGGTAATGCTTTAATTTCGGGTGGCGTAGGCGTTGCGCCAAGTTACGGCAAGATTGGGCTGACTACCCATGTCAGTGGCACACTGCCCACTGCTAACGGTGGAACAAATCTTACATCCTTTACCGCTAATGGCGTTGTTTACGCATCATCTTCAAGTGTATTGGCTACTGGTTCCGGATTTGTATTTGATGGAACAAACGTAGGAATCGGGACAAGTTCACCAACAGCTTTACGAACCAAAAATCTTGAAGTTTCTTCAAGTGGAACAAATGACAGTGCTGCAGTTATTGTAAACAAGCGCGGCTCTGGTATTTCCACTTTGCGATTAGCTACTGTTGGCGGCGCTTCTGGATTTGATATAAATTTTAATTTTCCAGCAACAGGCGACCTTGGATTTTATGATTTAGCTGCTGGTGCAAATCGAATGACGCTTGCATCTACTGGCATCGTCACTATGAGCGCTTATGGCGCAGGTGCTGCAACTTTCTCGGCTGCTGGCGTTATATCGTCCGTGTCAGATGAAACATGGAAGATTAAAGACGGTGTTCCCGTAGATACGGACGCTATGGTTAAGAAGTTAAAGCCTGGCTATTGGTACTACAATGACGAAAAGAAAGAAATTTTTGGCAAGGATAGGCAGTTAGGTTTTTACGCTCAAAACGTCAACGCTGCTATTGGTTCTGAAGCTGCGCCAGAACCTGAAGAAGGAAAGCCTTGGGGTTATTACGACCGTTCTGTTTTAGCCGTGGTTGTTATGTCCTTGCAAAAAGCACTTGACACCATTGAATCACTTGAAACCCGCCTCACGGCATTGGAGCAAAAATGACAGTCACCGTCAAAGTCCTTGTACCGGCTAAATTTGCCGAAGCAACCCAAACCACCCAGTACACCGCAACTGGCGTAAACGCCATTATTGACAAGTTTACTGCCACCAACATCAGTGCCACGGCGGCCACAATTAGTGTCAACTTGGTCACATCGGCTGGATCGGCTGGCAACACCAATTTGATTACCAAGACCAAGACGCTTCAAGCGTCCGAGGTTTACACGTTTCCTGAACTTGTTGGCCAAGTGCTTGGCGTCAGTGATTTTATCAGTACAATTGCAGGCACTGCCAGCGCAATCAACATTCGCGTTTCTGGGCGTGAAGTGACCTAATTGGAGATATTTAAATGCCATCTGTTTCTCTTTCACCCCCACCAAAACTTCAATTTTTTGGCACCGATGGTAATCCTTTGGTGGGCGGCAAGGTGTACACCTACGCGGCTGGCACAACTACGCCGTTGACAACTTATTACGATTCAACTGGCACAGCGGTCAACACCAACCCAATTATTTTGGATACGCGAGGCGAAGCCAACATTTGGTTGCCTTCCGCAGCGTATAAGTTTGTTCTTAAGTCTTCAACCGACACATTAATTTGGACGGTTGACAACATTACCAGCGCAGAGGCTCTTAAGGCTTACATGGTAACGTTATTGGCATCATTTGCTGCTGAATTGGCGGATACCACAAATGCCACCAAAGGCGATGCGTTGATTGGCTTCAGGCAATCAAATGCCAGTGGCGCATTGGCAAATGCTGTTGGTCGTACTGTCCATCAAAAATTTCAAGAAATCGTTAGCGTTAAAGATTTTGGCGCAACTGGCGATGGCGTGACAGATGACACCGTTGCAATCCAGTTTGCTGTAACTGCTGCGGCTGGTAAAGCGTTGTATTTCCCCGCAGGCACCTACATTGTGTCTGACATCATCACTTTGGTGTCAAATACAGTGGTCTACGGGGATCAGGGCATTACGACTCTGAAGCTCAAAGCCAAGACTTACGCAGCGGCAAACGTCAGTATTTTTGTATTGACCGGAATTTCAAACGTTTACATTTATGGACTAATTTTTAATGGAAACAAAGGAAACATTGGTTCTGCTAGAAATCCTATAAACACCGTATATAACACCGTAAAAGTAACTTTTGACACTTGCGAGTGGATAGCTTGCGAAGGCATTTGTTTAAACGTATCAACCACTACAGATAGTTTTGCTGTGTTAAATTGCCGATTTATTAGTTGCGGTGGTGCAACAGATAATTCAGACGGTTATCGTAATCAAGCAATTGCGTTTTCTTCTAGCGCAGGGGCAAGATCAAAAGACATTGAAATCACTGGAAACTATTTCTTTGCCCAAGGCTTAGACTGCATTTCAATGTGTAATCTTGACGATGTAGTAGTGTCTAACAACGCTGCGTATGATTCGTATGCTTTTCTATATAACAACCCAACGCCTTACCGAACAATCAACTTAACTGTTACAGGTAATGTAATATACAACACAAACCAAGGTTCGTTAAACAATTTGGTTAACCCCGTAGCAATTGATTTGCCACGAGTGTCTAATGCTTCAATTACAGGTAATGCAATTTTTAAATGTGAACAATCCGGTATTGGTATTTTTGATGACTCAGTAAACGTGGTTGTATCAGGAAACAGTTTGGTTGATTGCGGCTATAAAGCTGTGTCTTGGTACGGCGGCATCAGCGTAGGCGGCGGCGCAGGGGTTGCATCAGGTATTCTTGAAGTGGTTGTTGCTAATAATACTGTAGTTTCAACAGGCACGTATACAAACATGAAGTTTGGTATTTTGCTAGACAGTGATTTGGAAGCCGTCATCATTTCCGGCAATAACCTTGTTAACTATGTTACGTCAAAATACGGATACTACGTTTACACCACGATCCCAGGCGCGGCCAACGTCTTTGCTTTAACTACCAATACCCCAATTTCGGCGACTACGCTGATTAACGATGTTGATGCGTATACCGGCACGATCACCAACTGGCGCAAAGAAAACACGCTGACGGGCTACTATTTCAACGGCACAAAGGTGGTCGGTATCCAGCAGGCCGCAATTGCTAACAGCGGTGACGCTACGGTAAACGCGATCCTTGCCGCCCTTCGTACACACGGATTGATTGCGACATGATTGAACATCATTTTAGCGTCGGTGTGTATGCCAAAGAAACGCGCATTCCTGCGGGGCATGTGCTTGTCCAACATAAGCACAAGTTTGACCATTTGTCTATTCTGGCCAGTGGGTCAATTGAATTGATGGTTGACGGCGAACGGACGATTGTTAACGCGCCAGCTTGTTTGACTATTGAAGCCAACAAGCATCATGGCGTAAAATCAATTACAGACGTTGTGTGGTACTGCATCCACGCCACGGAATGCACCGATACAGATGAAATTGATGAAGTGTTGATAGTGGCTGGCGATGATTCGCAAGTCCGAGAACTGGCCCAGTGCCTTCAGGAGTAAATTATGCCGTGGTCATTTATCATTCCCGCAGCCGCAAGCCTTATTGGTGGCAGTATGCAAGCAAACGCTGCGTCAAGTGCAGCGAGAACTTCCGCTGACGCTACCAATCGAGCCACGCAACTTCAGCGGGACATGTTTGAGCAGCAGCAACAAAATCAAGCGCCTTATCTTGAGGCGGGAAGAAACGCTCTTAATCAATTGGCTCCGTTGGCGGCAAACTACCAAACGTTTGGCATGGGCCAGTTTACGCAAGACCCAGGGTATGCGTTTCGGTTGCAGCAAGGCCAGAAAGCATTAGACGCAAGTGCTGCGGCTCGTGGCGGTTTGATTTCAGGCAACGCCCTACGCGCCGCCCAAGGGTATGGTCAAGAAATGGGATCGCAAGAATATCAAAATGCGTTTAACCGTTACCAGACCGAGCGCAACGCCAGATTAAACCCATTGCAGTCACTGGCTGGCGTTGGTCAAACATCAGCGCAACAACTTGGTGCTGCTGGTCAAACGTATGGATCAAACGTAGGCAACGCTTTAATGAACCAAGCAGCCGTGTCAGGCAACGCGGGTATGGTCGGCGCAAATGCTTACGGCAACGCTTTGTCAGGCATCGGTAGCGCATACGGTAGAAACCCAGTTAGCTTTAGCAGCCTGTATGGCGGCGGTAGCAACAGCAGTTCCGGTGCTAATCCAGCGGGATATGGTACTGGTTATGACGCAGACGTTTATTGGTAATCAGCTATGGCACAACTTGATTTTCGTCTTTTAAACACAAATTTGCCTGCTGAGATTGCGGGCAGTGTTCAACGCGGGCAGGACGAAGCGTTGCGTAACCAGATGGCGCAACAGCAATTAGCGTCAAGCCAACAGCAGTTTAAAACTGCGGGGTTGCAACAAGAGACATCGCAATTGCAACTTGATCAGCTTAAACGTGATCGAGATGCGCTTGCCAAAATGCAACAAGCGTTTGTTGCCAATGGTAAGTCACCTGACTTGGAATCAAATTTTGACGAAATGATCAATTCTGGGATTGCCCATTATGTTGACATTGGCGTTAAAGGTAAGCAAAAAATTCTTGAGCAAAAACAATTTTCCAAAATTATGGGTATGGATGGCGGCGCACCGGCAACGCCCGCGCCTATGCCTGCCGCAGCACCGCCTATTGCATACCCTCAAATGGCTGCGCCCACCAACACTTTGGGTTCTGGCGCGTTTGATATGGGGTCAGTCAATGCGTTAGCCCCTTCAGCACCAGCCGCCCCCGCAGCGCCGGTCAATGCTTTGGCTATGCCGCCTGATGTGACTTCTATGCGCCGTAAACGCGATATGTTGTTGGCTATGGGCACGACACAAAGTATTGCGGCAGCACGCGCTATGGACGCGGATATTGCACTGGCATCTAAAGATACAGCAGCACCAGACGCAAAATTGATGCAACAGTTAGGTTACCCTTTAACGCAAGCAGGTTATCAGGCTTTCCGCGATGCTCAACGTCAAGAACGTATGCTTAATCCAACTGAAGAAGCGCAGCGCATTCGTATTGCATTAGCAAGTCGTCCACCTGCACAACCAGCGCAACCATCTGCGCCTGTGGCGGTTGTCGATCCAGTGACAGGCAAGCAAGTTTACGTTAGCCGTGAAGATGCCTTGCGCGGTCGAATGACGCCTGCGGCGGCAATGGAAAGTTTACCACCCAAAGAAATTCAAAAACGTGAGGCTTTATTGCCGCAAGCAACGCAATCACTTAAAACAGTCAACAACACCATGTCAATTATTGGCGAGACTGTTGATAAGTTACTTGCTAATCCTAACGGGATTAACGGCATAACTGGTTTAATTGGCGGCGTTACACCAGCGGTTACTGATGCGGCTCGGGCGGCCAAAGCTGATCTTGAACAATTGAAAAACTTGGCGTTTGTGCAAGGACTTACTGAACTTCGCGCAGCGTCTAAGACCGGCGCTGGTGTTGGTAACGTGTCTAACCGCGAAGGCGATAGGTTTGAAAACTTAAAGGCATCTTTAGATCGTTCACAATCAAAAGAAGATTTAGTGGCTTCTTTGCGTAAATTAAAAGCACAAGCTGACTTTACTGCCCAAACTATGCAAGAAGCCTACGATTCAACATACTCGTACAAGTCAGCAGCGCCTGCCGCAACGCAAGGAACTGGTGGATTTAAATATCTTGGTAAAGAAGGTAAATAATGGCTACCAAATACCGTGTCCAAGGCCCAGACGGCGCTACCCATGTTTTTGAAGGGCCGGACGATGCAACGCCTGCTCAAATAGAAACATTTGCCGCGCAAACTTTTGGCGCAGCGCCAGTCCCATCAGGCGGCGTTCCTGTGGGACGTAAAGGCGTAGCCGCCATTCCAGTCGAGCCAGGCGCAAACACTGCGCCGACTGTTGCGCCTAAATCCACGCCAGGAATGTTGGGCGAAACATTGGGTGGTTTGATTGAAACGCCGATTGCTGTAGGCGCTAATCTGTTGTCCGGCCCTGTGACTTATTTGGCTGGCGCTGGCGGTCCTGAATTCCAACGTAAAGTTGCTGGCGCTATTCAATACCAACCACGCACCGAAATGGCGCAAAGTGCAATAGAAATGTTAGGCCGTGGGCTTGAAGCATCTAAATTGCCGCCCTACATGGGCACGATTGCCGGTGGCAACGTATTGGCGCAAACAATCCAACCTGGCGTCGTCGCCGCTAAGAATGCGTTAAATACCGCAAGAGGTAGTATGGCCACTGGTTTGGTTAACGCCACAACGGGTATTAGCGGTGGTTTGTCGGGTAAACCCGCAGAAGCATACCGGCAAGCGTACAAAGCAGGCAAAGCAGGCGACACCACGTTTTTGGAAAACATGCGCGGTCAAGTTGAGCCAGATCAAATTTTGACCGATGTAAAACAAGGCATCAGCAAAATCCAAGCAGATACTTCTGCTGCGTACACTAACGCCAAAACAGGCTGGGCCGCAGACAAAGCACCTTTGGATTTTGCACCTATTGACAAAGCATATACCAAAATCAAAGATTCATTGCAAGTCAACGGCAAATCGAAAATTGGCGCAGCCGAACAAAAAATTGTTGGCGAAATTGGCGATGTACTGGATGAATGGCGTGCGGACCCTAACGCCCGTACTACGTTGGATTTGGACGCGCTTAAACAACGGATTGACGCAATCTACCCTGAAAGTCCCAAACATACGCAAGCCCAGCGTGCGGTTACAGATGTACGTAACGCGGTTAAAGACGCAATTACAGCACAAGCCCCTGATTACGCGGAAGCCATGAAGGCTTACGAAATACAGCGGGAGATGCTGCGGGACATTGACAAAGCATTGGGTGCAGGGGATAAAGTCGCCAAAGAGACAGCGCTGACAAAAATAATGTCTTTGCTTAAAAATACACCGTCTGCTGAGTTTCGCCGTCAATTGGTTGAGCAACTTAAAACCCAAGGCAACGTAGACATTTTGCCTGCTGTGGCGGGACAAGAACTTGGCCAATTTATGCCTAGTTCGGGCGTAGGCCGCGCTGTGGCCGGTGGTGGTTTGACCGCTGCGGCTGCGTTGCACCATCCAGGTTTGGCGGCAGTGCTGCCGTTCACGTCGCCGCGATTGATGGGTGAGGCGTATTACGGTCTTGGCCGCGCTTCGGGTGCTGGTGGCCGTGCCATGAATATGCTTCCAAATGCTGGGCGGTTATCGCCCGAGCAAATTGCTCAGTTTAACGCTTTGATGGCGCGGTCTGCGCCAACACAAGAACCTAATCGTAACGCATTGGCAAAATAATGGATACCCAACAAATCATCAACGTTGCCCTTGGTTTAATTGCTTTTCTTGGCGGTTGGGTGCTGAACAACATTACCAAAGCCATTGAGCGTCTTGACACGGACGTCAGGGCGATGCCAACTACATACGTATCCAAAGACGACTACCGCCGAGACATTGATGACATCAAAGAAATGCTTGGCAAAATCTTTGACAAACTTGATTCCAAGGTTGACAAATAACCCGAACGCTCCAGCGTGAAAAAGGGGTGCTGGCAGACCATCCTATTGGGTTAATGTCTGCCCCAAATTAAAGGATTTGTATGAGCCTTGATCCCGTATCAGCATTGTTAGACATTGGCGGCAAAGTCATTGATCGGGTGTGGCCTGATCCAATACAAGCCGCAACGGCCAAACTAGAACTAATCAAACTTCAACAGTCTGGTGAACTGGCCGCAATGGCTGGGCAGATGGAAATTAACAAGGTAGAGGCGGCAAGCGCCAGCGTGTTTGTGTCCGGCTGGCGTCCCTTTATTGGTTGGGTATGCGGCGCGGCTTGCGCTTGGAACTGGATCGGATTAAAGATCGCGCTGTTTGCGGCTGCTTATTTTGAACATCCTTTGAATTTGGCCCCTGCTGATTTATCTGAAATGACACCTGTGTTAATGGGTATGCTTGGCATTGGTGGCCTACGCACAATTGAAAAACTGAACGGCGTTGCGCGAACATGACGGGCAATTTCCCCCGCGCTTTTGCCGCCGTTCTTGTTCACGAAGGGGGGTACGTTTTTAACCCAATGGACCCTGGCGGCGAAACAAACCTTGGCTGCACAAAAAAGGTTTGGGAAGAGCATTGTGGTCACATGGTAGATACTAAAACAATGAAAGCCTTGACCCCTGCTGATGTTGGCCCACTTTACAAAACAAAGTATTGGGACAAAATAAAAGGCGATGACTTGCCTAGCGGGGTTGATTACGTTGTCTTTGATGCGGCTATAAACAGTGGCCCAGGTCGCGCCGCAAAGTGGCTACAAGCCTGTGTAAACGTGTACGCAGATGGCATTATTGGCAACATGACAATACAAGCTGTACGAAATAAAGACCCTAAAGAACTTATCAACGATTACTGTGCATACCGTTTAGCCTATCTCAAAATGCTTCAAACATGGCAAACATTTGGTAAGGGCTG
>Ga0209084_1003988_pt1 | contig 10559 bp, 12 predicted proteins | sample C_130820_MF_Meta_FD_187309 | JGI IMG/M metagenome (GOLD analysis project Ga0209084, IMG submission 187309) | Freshwater microbial communities from Lake Croche, Canada to study carbon cycling - C_130820_MF_MetaG (SPAdes) (version 2) | ecosystem: Environmental > Aquatic > Freshwater > Lake... | reverse complement strand
CAGTCGCTCGTTGGCGTGCTGGTGCAAACCTTGAACAATCGAGTTACGGGTAATAAAGGTGCTGGGGTCGCGGTTGACGTAGAGTTTTTGCGCTTGCGTGCCAGCAATATTCAAGTCGGCGTTGGGTGCTTTCTCTCGCCTGGCCGCTGGTGTGAGCACGGTCAGGTACAAATCGTCCAAATTCGTGGGACCCATGGCTTTGAGACCGTTGTGGTCAAAGTATTTATCCACCATATCGAGCTGTTCAAGCACGCTGTGACCCAAAATTGCTTTGGGATTGCTGGCAAAACCGGCTGCTGCTGCACCTCGGTCTCGGCCATCACAGAACTGAATAATGCCGTGGCAGCGGGAATTGCTGGCTTTAGGGTTCATGCCATCGCTCTCCATCAGGGTCAAGCGGGCAAAGTCGTCGGGCGCGAACTGGTAGTTACGGGCCATGCCTAATATCTTTTGGTAAACCTGCTGCTTTTCTTCAGCAGGTATATAGCCCTTCTCCACCGCACGGTCCAAGGTTTTTTGCAAAATCGGGTTTTGTCCTGGCAACACGGGTAACTTGGGTGCAGCTTGCCACCCTTTGGTTTGCAAGGCTTGCTGGGTAGACACATTGGCTGGGGCAGACTGTGGCTGGCTCAGCACACTCAAATTCAGTCTTTGGCCTGGATAAATGCGGTCGGGGTTGGCAATGCCGTTGGCTTGCGCCACCTCTTGGGACAAGCGCAGGGCTTCACCGTTGGAAACCGGTCGACCCAGTTGCGCCAAGTGGTCTTTCACAATATTGCTCAAGGTGTCCCCGTCTTGCACCGCAACGCTTGGCACCTGCGGATTCAAAATGGTCGAGGAATTGACACCCGACCTTTGTTGCAGCTGTGACAACGTTTGCGCAAAAGCCACCCGCCCCGGCATTGCCAAGCTGGTGTTGCGCGCAGAAGTGTTCGCGTCATTTGGATTGACAAATGTCGTTCTAACGAGTGCTTTGGGATCAACATTGAAGTTCATTTTGCGTTCGACTCTGGGTTGAAACTGGGCTGGCATCAAATTTGCATCGGGTGTAGGCATGACGCTAAAACGTCAAAACATTCACACCCTTGGAGACCATCTTGCAATTGCTGTGCCGTACCTTCCAGACACTTCCCAGACCCGCCCGCGGTGCCCTGGCGCTGGCAGCCGTGCTCTTGAGCGGCGTGGCCTCCTTCACCCAAGCGCAGAATGCGCCAGTCGCCCCCAGCGCTTGGCCAGCCTTAGAACTGGGTGCCAAACAATTGGTGGTCGACAGCCAAAAAGTCGATCCCGCCATGGTCACCATCCTGCCCATGGACAGCCGCATCAAAATTGAAGCCTGCAGCCAAGAGATTGTTTTTGACCAACCTTTTGGCAATAAACAAAGCGTTCGCGCCCGTTGCGCCCAACCTTTGTGGCAACACTTTGTGATGGTTCAGGTGAAAAACACCTTGGGCAATCAAATCAGCCAAGCCAATAACAATGGCAACGTCAACCGTGCCGTGTGGGTGTCCACACAATCCCTCAAGCGCGGAACCGTCTTGCAAGCCGGCATGTTCAAACAAGCCGAGATGCCTGTTCCTGCTTATGAAAACCGTTTGGTGGGCGATGAGCGCGAAATGATCAACATGGAGTTGCAGCGCGATTTGCCGGCCAACACACCGCTTCGCTTGCAAGATTTAAAGTCCTCGACCATGGTCAAGCGTGGCCAACAAGTGTTGGTGGCGGTAGGCGAAGGCAAAGGTTTTTTAATCACGGTTCGGGCTGAAGCCCAACAAGATGGCACTTTGGGTGACCAAATCCGCTTGAAAAATCCCGAGTCGGGTCGATCATTGACAGCGGTAGTGACCGGAATGAACACGGCTCGCGGTTTGTAATGAGTACAAAATGATTCTTTTACAACTTTATTCGTTTTTTTGTTGTATGACCCTCAAGTCTCAAGATTTCGGGTCGATACTTCGAAAGACGAGATTTGAATAATCCAGTCACTTTCACCTTAAGGATTCACCATGTCTGACCCCTTCTCTATCAACTCACGAATTGGTAACGCTTCAGCGACACGCACCACTGCCGCCAAACTCGATGCCAAGCCCAGTGCCGGCAAGAGCGACAGCGCTGTGGAAGCCAAATCAACACCCGCGCCTGCTGCGCCCGGTGCTGACACGGTCAACCTGAGCCAAATTTCCCAACGCGTCAAAGATGCGCCCGACTTCGATCGCGCCAAAGTCGAGTCCATCAAAGCCGCTTTGCGTGATGGCAGCTATCCGGTCAACCCACGTCGCATTGCTGAAAACTTTGTTGCGCTGGAAAAAATGATCTGATCACCCCAAGGACAGTTCCATGAATGCACGAAGCCTTATTGAAGAACCCCAAGCGCTGTCTTACGCCGATGTGCAGTTAGACCGCTTGACGGACTTGCTTGATGAAGAATTCAATGCACTCAAAGAACAAAACCTGGATGCTTTTGAAGAATTGTTGGATGAGAAAAACCATATCTTGGCCGATCTCACTCAACTCACCGGCGTGCGCCAACCGGAAGACGCCGACCGCCTCGGCCCCGAGTGGACCCCTTTTCGCCAACGCATGGCGACATGCCGCGATATGCACCGCCGCAATGAAATATTGATTTTGCGCAAACTCGACGCCATCCGTGGCGCCTTGGAAAGCCTGAATGTGAACGACCCCACCAGCCCGGTGGAGGTATACGACCGCTTAGGTCAAATCAAACGCCTCAAACGCATGCGCGGCTACAGCGAGGCTTGATCGGCTTTCGAAGCCGGATCGGTTTCGGTCTCAGGTTCAGCCTTGGCTTCATCGCCCGGCTGCATGCCTTTTAACCAATAAACCCAAGACAAAATCACCGCCACAGCGGTGTACATGTCTTGCGTGATTTCTTCCCCCACATCAAGTCGACTCAAGAGCGCCAACAGCTGCGGGTCTTCGGCCACATAAATACCTTGGCGCTTGGCCTCGGTGATGATGCGCAGCGCCAACTCCTCTTGACCTTTGGCCACCACGCGGGGAGTTTTTTGCTTGCCGTATTCAAGGGCAACGGCTTCAAATGGCGCTTTCATGGTCTTAGGCCCTTAAATCGATGACCGAGCCACGCGTGCCGGAGGATTCACCCACGCGAGCCAGCGGCCTGGGAGCGTTAAAGATTTGAAACGACTGCAGTTGTAAGCCTGCCGAGCCCAGCTCCAGGCCCAACTCGCCAGAACGCTCACGCGCCAAATGGGCAACTTCCCCACGCAAGGCCCACATCACCAAGTCAACATCATTGCCTTTGGAGATTTGGGTGTTGAGCCACACCTCGCCCAAGACGCGGCTACGCGAATGAATGTCAACGCTCAAGGGCGGCTCTTCTTGGCCTTTTTTGCGAGGTGGGCGCTGAAAATGCAAATCGACGGGGTCGGCGTCAACAAACGGCAAGATGACGTGCAACGAGAGCTCGCCTTGCAGCATTTTTTGTGCGCTCTGGGCTTGAGCGGCCTCCAATTCAGCGCTGGCGTCTTGCAACTGGCGCAAACTGTCTTTGTCCACCGAATTGATGGGCTCTTCATTCAGTAAGCCCAATATTTTCTTCAACAATGATTTGGGGTCATCCGCGCCTTCTTGGCCTTGCAACAACAGGTTTTCAATGCTGCGCGACTGGCCCAACACGGCTTTGCGCAACATGCTGGGGTTCATTTGCGCCAAAGAACTGCGCTGCTGCAAAAGGCGTTGCAGCCACGGCCCAAGCTCGGCTTGGGCGCTCCAGTTGCCCTGGGCCACGTCGTTCATTAATTTCGAGAAGGTCGCAAACCCCGGCGGCTGCATCAGCAGCATGCCCAAGCGGTTGGACTGGGGCTCTAGGGCCGCCATATCCGTGGGCGGCGTCAATGGATTTTGCAAACCAAACAACTGGTTCACAGGTGTTGCGGTGGCTGCAGGCGCTTGACCATTGGGGTAGGCTTGAATCAAAAAACCCCAGCCGTTGGCGTTGTGCATGACGCGTAAAAAAGGTTTGTCGCCGTCTTTGAGCACCCAGCCGTTGGGCAATTCAAACGAAAAATCTTTTAGCCACAGACGCACTCTTTGGTCGCGCACTTCAACCGAGGCTTGCACGATTTGCCCATCGCGCAGCCCCAGTTGTTGGGCCACTGGCGTTTGTACCCAGACGGTGCGGTTTTCCACCTGGACAGGCCCTGTCCGGCTAACAGCACTCACAAGTTCGGGACCGAGCATCTGGCAAGTCCTTGGGCGCCACGCAAGGCGCAGCAGGTATCAGGGGAAGCGCACCCAGTTGCGTTTATTGGGTTCTACCAGAGCTTGGACGTTGCCCGCTTGGTGCGAGGCGGCCCCACCTACAGGTGCAGGCATAGGGTTGACTGACGGCGTGTTGGGTTTTGCTTGTGCGCTTGAAGCCACGCTGGGCATCAGTTTTTGGATCAACTCGGCTTGGTCGGCCAAATTCAACACCGTGCCAGGTTGCAATTTTTTAGAGCTCGCTTTGGTGAAGGCATTGGGGTTGTTGACCACCACCCAGTCGCGCAGCACTTCGGGCTTCAAGGGGCTGTTGGCATAGTATTTTTGAACCACTTTATCTAAGGTGTCACCTGCCACCACTTTGTGGGTCTTCCAAACAGAGGCAACCATCTCTTCAACCACCGGTTTTGAGGCTGCTGGTACGGGTGTGGACACCGCCGAGGATGCGCCAGGCATGGGGTCTTGAATATCGGCCTTGGCCAACCTGATGGGTTTGACCAATGGCTTCTTTGCCAATGAAGTTTCTGCAGGCATCAGTTCTTTGGGCAACTCCAAAGGCGCTTGGGGGGGCGACTCGACAGCCCAAGCTGTTGCCATCAACACATAGGAGACACACACACTGCTGAGAAGATGATGTGGAAAAGCAAACATGGTTGATAGCTCCTGAAATTTAAGGCGTATGGGCAATGGCGACCCATTGCGCGTTAGCGGGGAATTTTGCACCAGCGGTCACTTTGAGCTCCGCATAGTAATCACTGACAGACACCACCTCAGCCATCGCCATACGCTCCAAAGCGCGAGGCTCTAAGGCTCTGAGAGGCAGTTTTTGCCGATCGGCCAGCACCATTTGGGTACCTACCCGAATACCGCTGGCGGAACCTCCGGCAATGCGCACACTGCCGGCTCGGACATTCAACACTTGAAACTGCGGCACTTTGCAAGACAGCACTTTTTCCATGCCTTCTTGAAATTGCTGGATGCTGGATTTTATTTGCGCGATCACCACAGGGGGCAAGGGCTTGGACTCGATGCCGACAGTAGACGGCACGTCGATGCTGATTTGCTGCGAGCCACGGTAGGCGGGGTCTTGCCCCGCGCCGCGGCCGATCAATTCCCAAGTGACGTCATACACATTGGTTGCAGGAAAAGAGTCCCGGCTGGCCGACACGCTGACACGCAACACCCAAGGCACGAACTGCTCGCCCTGCCCGACCAACAACTGCTCATAGCCATCGGCCGGGAGTTTTCGCTCGCTCACGCGCCAGCTTTTGGCGTGGTGGGAAGCACTGAAAGTTTGTTGGCGAAATTGCTGGCTGATCAATTGCGCTTCATAGCGCCGCCCTGCGGGCATGGGTGTGTCGTAGCGCATTTCCCAATTGAGTTGGTGCCAGACCGCGCCGTCAACCGAGGGGGAAACACATGAGGCAGCCAAAGCCGTTTTGCCATCGAGCTGCATACCCGTCGCAGTAGCTTGTTTGTCCATGTCGCGGCCATAGGCCAAGATGCGCACGCCGCGCACTTCCATACCGGTGACAAAACTGCTGCTTTCTTGCAAAGCGCCGTTGCCATCCACCCATTGGGTGGCGCGCACCTGCGTGGGTCCCTCTAAGGAGCGCTGAACCAAGGACTGGCGAATGGCATCTAAACGTTCTTCAGCCGTCAGCGATTGGGCTGACACTGAAGCGATCAAGCTGCAAGCCAAGGCCCAAGCCGTCACCACGAAGCGAAATGAGCATGAGCGCATAGCAGTCAATTTCAGTGGGTTTGAATTAACGACGTGCAGCGATTTGTGTCAAGTACAGGGTACGCAAGTCTTGCACCGCATTGCGGTCCAGCGACAAGGTGGTCTCATAAGTGTCGTCCCCAATGGGGGTGATGCTCACCAAATTGGCACCATAAATGACGCCTTCCACACGGGCGCGGAAAGTGTCGTTCATGACCGTCATGTCAGCCACCGTGGTGCTGGCGTCCATTTGTTGACCATAGACCTGTTCGGTCAATGCACGGTAAGCATCGAGCTTGGACGCACGAATGGCAAGCAAACGTTGCTGGGCGGGGTTTTTATGGTTTTGAATGCTGATGACGGCATAGCCAGTGGCCACAAAGGTTTCACGCTTTTCCATCATGGGAGTGATCATGGTCACGGGCGCTGGCTCGGGAGCAACAGCGGGTGACACGCGAGGAGCTTGTGCACCAGCGGGGGCACCAATGGCCACCACAGGCGCTTGATAAGGCGCAGACAAAGTGTGAATAGTTTCGCAAGCAGTCAATCCAGTCAGTGCGGTAACAGCGAGAGCAATTCGGTAGATCATGGCAATTTCCTCTTTAGGGGGAGTCAGCAATGTGGGGCACATCCTCACAAGCCGTTTTCAATCGGGTACAAGCTATGAATCGGCGCACAGTGGCGGTTCTTTAAGGTGTTTCTTTCGATTGGGTGGAATACTTTTGGCGACTTGCCGTATTTGACCCGTACGTCACAATACTCTCAAGCATGAAATCTCCCTCTCATTTCATCGGTAAGAGCCCGATCGCGGACGCCCTGCGCCGCCTGATCTCCACCATTGCCAACTCGGCTGCCACGGTACTTATCACGGGCGAAAGTGGCACGGGCAAGGAGTTACTGGCGCGTTCTTTGCACGAACAATCCGACCGTTTGGGCGGCTCTTTTGTACCCATAAATTGCTCAGCGATTCCCAAAGAGTTATTAGAAAGTGAACTTTTTGGTCACCGCAAAGGATCTTTCACTGGCGCCGTGGCTGACCGCATTGGACGCTTCGAACTGGCCCATGGCGGCACGATTTTTCTCGATGAAATTGGCGATATGTCGCTGGACATGCAGGTCAAATTGCTGCGTGTGCTGCAAGAGCGGGTGATCGACCCGGTGGGGTCGACCAGGCAAATTCCTATCGATGTTCGTGTCATTGCCGCCACACACCGTGATTTAGAGACAGAAATCCAAGCCGGACGTTTCCGTGAAGATTTGTACTATCGGCTTAATGTGTTGCCAGTGGTCACGCCGCCCTTGCGCGAGCGAAGCCAAGACATTCCCGAATTGCTGCATTTTTATGCCTCACATTTCAAATCGCCACATTCGCAGGCCATCCGCTTTAATGCGGCTTTCTTGAACGCTTTGGTCAACTACGCTTGGCCTGGGAATGTGCGCGAACTCACCAATTTGATGGACCGCTTCAGCACTTTATATGCCGGACAAGAATTGGACATTCGCTCTATCCCGCCCAGTTTGTTGCCCAAAGGACTTGTGCCGGTGCAGACCGAGATGCTGCTGCAAATGGGCCCCTGTGTTTCGCAGGACATGACGCCGCCGCCCGAAGTACTGGCTGAAATGGCAGGTTCCGGTTCTATGGTGGACCAACCCGTGCCGCAAGACAACGAGATTGAAAGCATCATCATGTTGGCGCAGGGCATGCCGCATTTACCGCCCGAGGGCCTATCGCTGAAAGACCGTTTGGCCGAAATTGAGCGCAACATCATCGAGCAAGCTTTAGAGCGTTCGCAAGGCAATGTCTCGCGCACCGCCAAACTGCTCAATCTTCAGCGCACCACCTTGATCGAGAAAATCAACAAATACGACCTGCGAACTGCCTGATTTATTTCGGGTCTTGGTTGAGCACGGTGATGCTCATGCGACGGTTACGCGGGTCAAACTTGTCCTTGGGGTTGAACGGGTCGGTATCGGCCACACCCTCGATGCGTTTGAAACGCTCTTCCTTGATGCCTTTTTTCTGCAAAATTTGACGCGTGACTTCAGCACGTTCAGCAGACAAAGACCAGTTGTTTTTACCTTCAGGGTTTTGGAAGGGCACGGCATCGGTGTGACCACGGATAGCCACTTGGTTGGGCAAGCTACCCAGCGAGGCAGCTACTTCACCAATCAGAGAAGCAGCCTTGCCCTGCATGCCCACGCCACCGCTTGGGAACATCGCGAAGTCGGCGTTGTCGATGATTTCGATGCGCAAACCGTCTTTGTCACGGCTGATCGACACCTTGTCTTTCAAAGACTCGAATTTTTTGTTCTCCGACAGCTTTTCTTTGAGCTCTTGTTCGAGCTTTTCAAAGTTTTCTTTGTCTTGCTGCGCCGCAATGGCTTTGCGTTCGGACTTGGTGAGTTTGTCGGGGTCAGCACCGCCCTCGCCTTTGCCACCTTCGCCTTGGCCCAAGCCTTCGCCTTTGCCACCTGCAGACGGGTCTTTGGCCTCGTTTTCATTTTCCGGACCGGGGTCGGTGTCTGGGTTGGGGCCGCCTTCGGACTTGGGCGTCAAGCGCTCAAGCAAACCGGTTTGGCGTGAACCATAAGGAAAAGCATCGGGGTCGATGATGGAGCGACCACCCAATACGCCATTGGAGCCAGCCAATTGGCCTACGGGGGTCAAGCTGTGCGAGGTAGGTTTGAAATAGTCAGCAATACTTTTGCGCTGGTCGGCGTTGGAAGCACCCAGCAACCACATCAACAAAAAGAAGGCCATCATGGCCGTCATCATGTCGGCCAAGGCAATCTTCCAAGCGCCGCCGTGCGCACCGCCGTGACCATCTTCAATTTTCTTGATGATGATGACGGGTGCCAGCGCCGCAGCACCTGGCGCCGCCGCCGCTTCGGGTGCGGCTTCGGCAGGTGAGTCGTCGTTGACGGCGTCTGCTTCGGCGACAGCTGCTTCAGCCATGCTTATTTGCCTCGCATACCGTCAAAGATTTCTCCAAATGACGGTTTGTTGTGGTGGTTGATGGCCGACCTGGCAGCCTCGATCACCAGTGGCATGGGGTGACCATGCAAATTGGCAACGATGAGTTGTTGTACACATTTGAAGACTTCACCGTCTTCGTCGATCACCTGCGCGATACGCACCGCAAAAGGACCGGCAACACCGTAAGCCAACAACACACCCATGAACGTACCCACCAACGCGCTACCAATCAAGGCACCCAGCACAGGTGGGGGTTGGTCAATCGCGCCCATGGTCTTCACCACACCCAACACACAGGCCACAATACCAAGTGCCGGCAACGCACCTTCCATGCTTGACCAAAAAGCGGCGTTGAGCATTTCGTGGTGGTGGTGGTTTTTAATAGAGGCGGTCATCACGTCTTCAACCGCGTAAGGGCTTAAGTTGCCTGAGGACACCACCATCAATCGAACCGTGTCACAAATTAACTCAAGCAAAGCATGGTCTTGCAACAGCGGTGGGTATTCAGCAAATATCGCGCTGGATTCGGGGTTTTCAATGTGCGGTTCTAAGGCCACTGCGCCCTCGGCTTTGAGGGTTTTTAAGATCTTGGACACCACCAAAATGATGGCCAGATAGTCTTCCTTGTGGTACTTGGGACCCTTGAACACTTTACCGACAGCGCCAAAACCCGTACCTACAGTTGCACCACTGTTACTGATCAAGCCAGCAGCAACGGCAGCACCAAAAATCTGGGCAAATTCCCAAGGCGCGGCCTTGATCACAGGCGTTAAGTCACCACCGTGGGCAACGAACACACCGAACACGGCGATCATCAATATGACTAAACCTACTGCTGCCATTGCAAGCTCCAAGTGTTAAAGCATGCTGACGCTTGTCGCGCCAACATGCCTCGCTAAACCAACCCTAGATTAACTGATAAATCTGTCGAATTTAAAACTACAAATTTTCAGTTAACAAATTCACGTGAAGGGGTGTTTCGCGGGATCAATGCAGGCACGGTTTCCCATGCGCTGCGGATTTCAGTCATCAGGCTGTGGATTTCATCCAAAGCCGCCAAATCATTACGCGCATTCACATACAGCAAACGGCGCGTGATGTAGTTATAAAGTTCGTTCAAATTGCCGGCCAGTTCGCCGCCTTTGTCGAAATCCAAGGCACCTTGCAGGCCCAACACGATGCGGCTGGCGCGCGCAATCGATTTGCCTTTTTCGGCAATGTTGTTGTGCTGTATGTGGCCTTTGGTGGTGGCCAAGCTTTCAATCAAGCCGTCAAACAGCATTTGAATGAGTTCGACATTGTTGGCTTTGGAAACGCCGGTGGTGACTTGGACGTCGCCGTAACTTTCAATGGCTCTGGAATTGGCTCGCATGATCAAGTTCTCCTGTGTTCAATCGTTGACCATGGATAGATCGGCGCCATGCGGCTGAACTTGAGATCAGACGGCAAGGGGCACCGCCTTTTCTTCACTGCTCGAAGCCGTGGCGACGTCAAGCGCTGTGGGGTCTTGCGTTTCCATGGCATCACGGTTGAGGTTCAACTGAGACAAATCGGGTTCCAGCACTTCGCCACTCGGCTCGAAGCTTTGTGCCGTGCTCATCGCTGGTAAAGCAGTTG
>Ga0209084_1003987_pt1 | contig 10559 bp, 14 predicted proteins | sample C_130820_MF_Meta_FD_187309 | JGI IMG/M metagenome (GOLD analysis project Ga0209084, IMG submission 187309) | Freshwater microbial communities from Lake Croche, Canada to study carbon cycling - C_130820_MF_MetaG (SPAdes) (version 2) | ecosystem: Environmental > Aquatic > Freshwater > Lake... | reverse complement strand
TAATTCATACAAATAATAATATGAATAAAATAATAGTTGAAGAGATTAAATATGCTAATATAATTATATCAACTATTATTACAAAACTTATTGTAATTGAAAATAAATTAAATTATATTGAAAAAAAACTTAAAATAATAAAATCTTAAAAAAAAACCAAAAATAAATATTCTTGACTTTATATTTGTTCTTTAAAAACAATCAATTCATACAAACACAACCAACTCGTCATCAATTTTAAGATGAAGTTCGCGTTTAAACTCGCAATTATACAACTTCTCATAAAAACAATCCCTATCATATGAATTCTTACCAAGTTTAAATCCCTTATATGAAATTTCATTGCATTTTTTACATGTGAAACATTTATGAGTAAATTTGAATGGTGTATTGATAATAGTCCATCCAAATTGTCTATTCATCATTTTAACAATACGTCCAACAATATAAGGTTCTTCAATTTTCAATCCTCCAATTGTCGTTAATTCTGTTTTACATTCATAAATATCCAATGTAATTCTTGCAATTTCTTTTTTTCTTTGATAATTATCTAATAAATCCATATATGTGCCTGTTGTGGTTGAATAACGAATACCATTAATATCCATTATAAATCCATTACATAACATATCAAGATTATTAAATGGTGGTTCAATATCTTTACATTCATTTTCAGTATTTTTATATGGATATGAAACATCAAACATGAGTTCATTACCATTTTCTAAAATAAGTATAATTTGTTTATGTTCAATGATAGAATAAATACCAGTATATGTGAAATCATTATTAATCTTTTTCTGAATATCACCAAATGTTGATAATTCCTCAATAAAACTAACACTAATATCTTTTGATTTAAAGAAAATATCCATATCTTTGGGTTGTAATACGCGTTTGGATAAAGATTTTGCGATTTTGATATTATGAAAATCTTTATCTTTGTTTCCATTCGCATAAAACAGTTCAGAATAATATTTACTAATCATTGTATCACGTATATATCCACCATAAATAATGCCATCAAAATCATAAACGACTTTTTCAATATCATTATACGAAACAATAGCCATTGTCAATAATTAAAAATCATTAATATTTTAATCAATTTTTTTATATTAAAAGATTATAATGATACATAAATATTTTGCAAATATTTATCTTGCTTATAATTTCATTGTTGGTAGTATTTATCTATTATGGATAATGTTATTATATTATAATAAATGCGAATGTTCAAAACATATATTAGAAAAAATAATACACGTTTATTGGTATGTTATATTTGTCTTAGATATTTTATTATTTTTTGGGTTATTTTCAATTAATGATTTATATTTAATAGTTATTGGTAATATATTAGGATTAATTAATATTTATTTAACTTATAGATATATGAAATATTTAAATGAAACAAAATGCGAATGTTCTAATACATTATTAAAAAATCTTATTATCATTATTTATATTTTTACTGCTTCTATTATTGTTGCTTTTTTTATTGGTTTACCTATTTTTTATTTAAAGAATAAAAAATAATATCCTTAAATAAATGTATTAAATTTAAGGATATTTATTAAAAAATGATTTACTATCCTTAATTAAAGTAATTACGGATATCTGTGAAATGTCTGATTATTTGCGAACGATTAGCAAAGTTTCAAATGCAACTACCCGAAAGGAGATTAAACTGTGCATTTCGATCATTCGACTTTACTATTGGTTTAATAACCTTGGTGATAAAATCAACGGACAGATGCAGATGAAGTCAATCAACAAAAGTCTCGTTCTTCTTGGACAGTTCAAGATTAGCTATGACAAAGAAAATATTGTGTTCAACCAAATCATGTTTTCGTCGCCTACGAAGATTATCACAATCACAGGATCTTTCATGCGTATCGATGACACGATTACATACTATCGTCATCAAAAGACGCACGTCTCAGTTGTTGATGCATAATTTTTCAAGGTTTATAATTGCAAGAAATAATATTATTTTTTGTAATTTATTTATTTTTATTAATTATAATGGATTTGGTGCAATACTAACAATATTAATTTTAAATAACCAATATAAAATTGATAAAATTGATAAATGTCCATGTACGCATATACCAGAGGGTAAATATCTTAAAGAATGGTTTATATTTGATATTATATTTTCAATATTATTTTTTGTTTATTTACTTGCAATAGGTAATTTAAATAATAGTTTTAGTAATGAATTATTATTTATTGTAATTATTATTACTATTATAAACATAATAATGATAATAAGATTATTAATAAATAAACTAAAAGAAATAAAATGTGATTGTGGATTATCAAAATTAGAAAACTTTATTTATTATTAGCACTATTATATTATTTATTTATAGATAAATATTAAATTATAAAAAACAAAAATAATTATCTATTGGGACGTGGTCTATTTCTAATATAATTATCAATAGTATCATTATATCTATCATTATATCTATCAATTAAATGATAATATAAATGACAATTATAAAATATATAAGTTCTATCACACCATTTACATTTATATGGTCTATTATTTGGACCAGGTTCATAACATGGATATTCATATCTATACTCGAAATCATCATTTTGAGTCCAATATTGAAAAGTTAAATGTTCAGTATCTTCAAATTTAGGTATTGAAGGTCTTTCACAAATTTCTTTATAAATATGTAAAAATTGTTTTAATGTTTCATCTTTTTTAATTAAAGTATATGGATTAACATCATAAATAAGATCTTCAATTGTAAAGGGATTATAACATTTATATAAATGCTCTAATATTCCTATTTCATTAAAGAATTCTATTTCATTATCAGTAATATTAGCAGGTTTAAATGTAATATCTTCATCATTTAAAATACTATAATAATAATAAATATATAAACCTTCTAATGATTTTAATAAAGATTTAGAACAACAATTAAGACCAGCAAATAATATTCTAAATTGCCATAATTTTTTATCTTCTGGTTTTTCTTTATCTTCAATAATATTAAAATTATTTGATTTCATATATTTTCTCATTATTGTAATGTTCTTTTTTGTGGTACTATTGTAAAAATCATTATAATATTTTTCTTTAGTTTCATTTATATTATTAAAAGTACTACCAATATAAAATTGTCTCGTATTAATATCATTTGGATCATAATTAGATGGATACATAATATAAATAAATGCTCTAGAAAGTATAGCAGTATCCATTGTAGATAGATAAAAATGCCATCTAAAAATAGTAATAGTAAAAGTTTAAGTTTAAGCAATAAATCAGATAAATTTTTTAATATTAATGAAAATACAAATAATCAAAAATCAGATTCATTAAAATACGTTAGAATATTTATTATTGTAATAGCATTGAATATTTTTATATTAAATTGGTTATTAAAAGTTCATAAATGTAAATGCGCTAATATTAAAGAAGCTCTTTATTTGAAAGAATGGTATATGTTTGTAGTTACTATTAATATTATTTCATTTATTATGATTTTATTTGATATTAAATTTAATAATTTAAATTTAATATATTTTATATCACTAATTTTAACTATTGTATCATTTGTTATGATAATTAGATTACTAATTTATATTAGTAAATTGAAAAAAAATAATTGCGATTGTGGCATGACTACACAAGAAAATATAATTTATTATTGGTATATTGTTGGATATTCAATTATATTATTTTTTATATTATTAGGATTTATAAGTTTTATTATTTCATTTATAAATAAATAAATATCTTATATTAAATAAGATATGCCATCTAAAAGTAAAAGTTTAAATAAAACAACATCAATGTTAAATAATTCATCTATGTCTTCAAAATCTTCAAAATCTTCAAAATCTTCAAAATCATCAGATACATCTAATTATTCTAGTTCATATGGTGTAGTTGTTTTTATGTTTATTGTAGGTTTAGGTATATCATTTTTCATATTAAATTGGCTTGTTAAAGTTGATAAATGTAAATGTGCTAATATTGAAGAAGCTAAATATCTTAAAGAATGGTACATGTTTTTAATTGTTTATCAAGTAATTTTTGGTATTTATATGCTTGCTACTTATGATTCAGAACAACCTTTTGCATTTATGATTATCTCATTTTTTGTATCTATTATAACATTTGTTATGATAATCCGATTAGTTATATATATTCATAAATTAAAAGAAATAAAATGTAATTGTGGCATGACTACACAAGAAAATATAATTTATTATTGGTATATTGTTGTATTTTCAGTAGTATTATTTGTAATTTTACTAACAATATTAGGTGCATTAAGTACATTATTTTTATATAAATAATGAAATACAAAAATAAATACAAAAATAAATACAAAAATAAATACAAAAATTTTTAACTTTAACTTTAACTTTAACTTTAACTTTAACTTTAACTTTAACTTTAACTTTAACTTTAACTTTAACTTTAACTTTAACTTTAACTTTAACTTTAACTTTAACTTTAACTTTAACTTTAACTTTAACTTTAACTTTAACTTTAATTTAATTTAATTTATTATTAATTTCAACAAGTAGTGCATAAATCATATTTAGATTTACTGGATTATTACGCAGTGAATTTGTAAGTTGTCGTTTCTTTTTATTTGCCTGATATGCTTGAATATCTTGTGTTGTAATTTTATATTTTTCTGCTGCTTGTTCAAGAGTAATTGAATGGTCTTCATCAATTAGTGTAAGTGCCTTAACAATTAGACGCGTTTTAATACTTCCTGAAGTTCTTTGTAGTTGTTTTGCAATGTCCTCAATATTTACATCTTCATCAATTTTATTAATGAGAGCATTATCCTCATCAACTTCCCATTTTAGTCCCGCACGTGATGTTTCCGGATTTTCACGTTGTTTACGGAGTTTTTCCTGATACATTGTAAAATTTGACATTATAGGATTTGTTCTTTTGTTCCTATTTAATTATTATTAAAAATGTTCTTATATAGATTTAAATTAAACAGATATATAAAAAGGTTCTAATAATTTATTTACAAATTCTTTAGGATATGTTAAATTATTCTTTTCAGCTAAACAAATAATTAATTTTGCAAATGCAAACATATCATAATATTTTGATAATTTTTTTGTTTTATTTTTTTCTATTATTATTTCAGCACTTTCAATACTTTTTTCAGATATTATTTTAAAATCTTCTAAATTATATAACCATTTATTATGATTATTAAAATTTTTGAAAAATGTAAAAAAGAATTTAAATAAAAATAATGATAGTCCTAAATTATAAAATTTAATTGGATGATTAAACATAAAATTACCACCTGAACCTTTTATAAAATTTTTAAAATGAGTATATTTTATATATCCCAAATCCCAATCAATTAATTTATAGTGATTATCACAATAAATAATATTATCAGCCTTTATATCATTATGTAGAAAATTGTTTTTTTGTAATATTGCTAAACTTTCATATATATCCACTATAAATTTATTAAATTCTTTTTGTGTAAAATTTATATTTTCTACTGTTTTATGACATTTTTCCTGAAATATAAAATAATAATAACCATATGACATTCCATATATATCAATATTATTATATTTGAATAATGGTGTTAATGATGTATAATAACTTAATTTATCACTATAAATACCTGATAATTTTTTTATTGAGTTAAATTCATTTCTAAAATTAAGTTTGGCATTTCCAAGTAATATATTACCTCTCTTAAATTTCTTTACTATATAATTTTTCTTATTTTCTAATTTTTTTAATATACTTTCATATTGATTAGTTGTTCTTATTTTTGTATTTAAACTATATAATACAATTCTTTCTGGTTTTGCATTTTTAAACATCGTATAAAAATCAATATTATCATCTTCATTATATAAATCAAATGTTTTTCCCTTATATCCTTGGCTTATTTCTTTACCTCCTTTCATTTTTATTATATCTATATTATTAATAGATGAATTTTTTAAAATTATTTATAATTTCATTGGTAATATTTATAATATTAGATGGTATTTGGATTTCAAGTAATTTTAATTATTATATGACTGTATTAAAGAAAATTCAAAAAGAACCATTTGTAGTAAAAATCCCTCCAATTATTATTTCATATATTTGTTTAAGTATTGCACTTTATTTATATCTAAAATTTATTATATATGAAATTAAAGAACAAAAAAAATATAATAAATATTTAATTACTATTTTATATGGATTTTTATTTGGATTAGCAGTTTATGGCACATATAGTTTTACTTGTTGCACTTACTTTAAAAATTATACATATTATGATGGATTTAAGGATACTTTATGGGGTATAATATTATTTTGCATAATAGGTTTAATTTTTATACATTATTATGAATAAATATAAAGATAAAGATAAAGATAAAGATAAAGATAAATGCTTAAAAAAAGTCTATGTTTTGATATTGGTGCTAATATTGGTAATTGGTCAGTAGCTAATATTGATAATTTTGATAAAATTATTGCAATTGAAGCTTCGCCTTATATTTATAATGAACTAAAAAATAAAGAAAGTGATAAACTTATTACAATTAATTATGCTGTTTGTAATAATGATTTAAAAGATATCAGTTTTTATCATTGTCATGCTTATGCTGGTGTTCTTTCTACAATAAATAAAGATTGGTTAACAAATCCTAAATCAAGATTTTATAGTGAACGTGATAATTATATAGAAATTATATCTAAAACTATAACAATTGATAAACTTATTGAAGAATATGGAAAACCTGATTTTATTAAAATAGATGTTGAATGTGGTGAATATGATTGTATTTTATCATTAACTACAAAAATAGATTTATTATGTTTTGAGTGGGCTGCAGAATATAATGAAGTCTCATTTAAATGTTTAGATTATTTAGAAACATTAGGTTATACACATTTTTATATTCAAGAAGCAGATGAATATACTTTTAGACCACTTGAAGAAGATTATATAAATGATATTTTAATTATAAAAAATTTATTATCAAAAAAATTACATTGCATTAATTGGGGTATGATATGGTGCAAATAATCATTTATTTTGAATAATTTTCAAGTAATTCATTTTTATTTGGATTATTATCAAATGTATACCATTTCTTTTTATTTGCATCCCATCTTGCACCTTTGCTTTTAGCTTCGTCTTTTTGTGCATATGAAACATTCAAATAAATTTTATTTGAACTCTCCTTTTCTTTTTTTGGTGCCATTGGGTCTTCAATGCATTCATTAGCCAATTTATCAGCATAATAATTACAAATTGAATGTTTATCTTTATTATTTGTATGAGCTGCAATATGTTTATATTTAATATCATATTTTTTTGTTAATTCATATAATCTCTTAACTAATTCTACATTTGGTGGTGGTAATTTTGTTTTTTTACTTAACCATTCATTTATTACTAATTTATCACCATATGTTGTAGCACATTTAATGACATATTCTGAATCAGTAACAACCACTTTATATTTATAATCCATTTTTTTAATAATATTAATACCTTCGATTGCTGCTTTTAATTCAGCAATATTATTTGTTAAATTTGAACCCTCCAATTTCTGAGAAATATTAAATTTACTATCTTTTGATAAATATACTCCTATACCTGCAATTGCATTTTTTGAACCATTATTATGACATGCACCATCTGTATAAATATAAATAGTATTTGTATATTCATCAATAAATTCTTTTGCTTCTTCTTCTGTTGCAAATTTTTTATATATAGGATTTACAATATTATCAATATTTTTTTTACATTCTTCCCAAGTTTTATATATACCAATATTATGTCCTTGTGCAACAGCATAATATTTAATACACGATATATCTTCCATTTATTTTATTTATCTTATTATTATAAATATTCATTTTTTATATAACTTGTTCTATTGGTTGATATTTTTTAAATTTTTCATTATAATTACATCTAAATTTAATCGTTATTGTTGTACTTTTGTCTTTAAATACATTTCTCATTTTAATACTATCTTGTAATGAAGCTATAAATGCAATTCCTAATTTATTTGATGTTAAGATATTATGATTATCATAAATATTATAAATATCTGGATCATCCGTTTTTGATATCCATAAATCAGTATTAGATTTATTTAAAAGTGTTATTATATTTGATGTTGATATTATAGATGTTTGCGGTTGTTGATATTGTTGTTGCTGTCTCTGTTCTTGTTGTGATTGTAATTGTGATTGTTGTTGTTGTAATATTTTAGGTGTTTCTGATTTAACTAATTCTTTAAATTCAGCAACATCTTTAATTTTCTTTTGAACAGAAACAATAATATTATTATTGAAATTAAATAATTTAGGTTTATGTTTTAAATAATATGATGAAAAATATATTCCACGGGATGTATAATTTAATTCTTTAGAAATTGTCATTAACTCATTTAATGATTTTTTTGATAAATAATAATAATTTTTAACTTTATATGAACATACATCACATATATCATCAGGTGTATATTTTTTATCTAAGATATTATATATTATTTTTAATCTTTCTGGCAAAATTACATCATCCATTTTTTTACCTTCATATGCAATTATATCATTAATTATAAATATCCATTTATTTTCATTTGTTTTTATCATTTCACCATCCAATAATGTATTTTTAAATAAAGATATATCAAATAATCCACGTGCTAATATAATCCTTGGTTTTTCATATCCTGTATGAATTTTCATATCAATAAAATAAATAATTGGTGTATCATTGTATAAACTAAAATAAATGTAATATCTATTACCATTTGAACGTAATGAAATTAAATGAGGCAATTTAGAAATATAATTAATATTATTATCATCTATATTATAATAATGTTTTTGAATTATTCTAACATTATATAAATTCAATAATTTATTTAATATTACATCTTTAATTATATTACATTTTATATTCCATGCTACTCTATCTCCAAATGATATTATTCCTGTTTGCATTTTTTTAATTTTAATATATATATAAATATAAGTTCATTTTTTATTTATATATATGACGATATCAAATAACGATGAAATAAATTATTTAGAATTTTTAAAATTAGTCAAAAATACAGGTATTAAAAAAAATACTAGAAATGGTATAACTTATTCTCATTTTGCACATTTACTTAAATTCAATATCTATGATAAATTTCCATTATTAACAACTAAAAAAATGTTCTTTAAAGGTATTGTTGAAGAATTATTATGGTTTTTAAGAGGTTCTGTTAATTCAAAAGAACTTGAATCAAAAGGTGTTAATATTTGGAAAGGTAATTCATCTCGTGAATTTTTAGATGCAAATGGTTTTTTTAATTATGATGAAGGATATTTAGGTCCTATTTATGGTTATCAATGGCGTTCTTTTAATGGCAAAATTGATCAATTAAAATATTTATTAGAAGAAATACAACTAGAAAATAGTCGCCGTATTCTTATCAATGCCTGGAACCCATGTCAATTACATGAACAAGCATTACCACCTTGTCATATTTTATATAATTTCTTTAAAAATAATGATGAAATAAGTTGTATGATGTATATGCGGTCAAGTGATTTATTTCTGGGTTTACCTTTTAATATTGCATCAACTGCTCTTTTAACACATATTATTGCAAAAGTTTCAGGTTTTAAAGTTAAAGATATTGCTATTAGTATATGTGATTGTCATATTTATGATGAACATATAGAACCTTTAAATATACAATTAGAACGAAAACCATATGAATTTCCATCTATTCATATTAAAAAAGAAATTGATATTAATAATTTATCAATTGATGAAAAAATAAAATGGATAGAAGAACTAAAATTTGAAGATTTCGAATTAATCAATTATAATTATTATCCTACTATTAAAGCTATTATGAAATAACTCCAATTTCTGTTAAATATTTATTATTATTTTTCATTTTAATTGTATATAATTGACCAAAATATTTATCTGTTTTACCTATTTTTTTTATTCTAGACCATATATAATTATCATATATGAAATAATTATTTTCATTTTCTTCTAATGATTGAGGCAGTTTTATTACATAATTATTATTAATATAATTAGCATTTAATAATATCCCTATTTTCATAAATAGATTTTTTAAGAAATAAAAAACTGTCTTATCATTTGTATTAATAACTGAATTTATCTCAATAAAACCTTTAATTATTTTTTTAATATTATCATTTGATAAATTTAAAATTTCTTCTTGTTTTAATATTTGCGGTTTATCTTTTGTATCAATTTTAATCAATGTTGTAATATTATTATTAAATATTTCAAATTGAATATTATTATTATGTAAATATTTATTCAAAAAGCCAATCGTATTTATATTAATATTATTATTTAAACTAAATATTAATTGTTCTAATAATACTAATCCCATAAATCTATATTTGTCATTATCATTATCATTATCATTATCATTATCATTATCATTATCATTATCATTATCATTATCATTATCATTATCATTATCATTATCATTATCATTATCATTATCATTATCATTAT